>Ga0315288_10001164_pt1 | contig 33905 bp, 15 predicted proteins | sample YL17G11_20_MG_FD_203454 | JGI IMG/M metagenome (GOLD analysis project Ga0315288, IMG submission 203454) | Sediment microbial communities from Yellowstone Lake, YNP, Wyoming, USA - YL17G11_20 | ecosystem: Environmental > Aquatic > Freshwater > Lake > Sediment | place: USA: Wyoming | collected...
ATGGATGGATGGATGGATGGATGGATGGATGGATGGATGGATGGATGGATGGATGGATGGATGGATGGATGGATGGATGGATGGATGGATGGATGGATTGGATGGGAGAGGAAGCGAGGGGAGGACAGCCCCGCTCATTTTTTTCTGTCTCTCCTCCCTACCTTGCGGTCCGACGGGTCCAGGCCGAGGTCGGCGCACAGGCGCTCGACGCCTGCGTTTGTTTGTGTGTGAGGGGAGAAGAGGAGGTCATGAGGGGAGGGTCGTGCGCAGCGATCGAATGCGCTCTCTCGTCCTCTCCATCTTCTCTCCACCAACCCTCACCTTCAGGCCCGATCAGGTCCGGGTTGTCCGCCTCCGCATACGTGTTAAATAAAGAGGCGGTCGACCGGGCAGGGGCGGCGGCAGGGGCGGCGGCGGCCTGGTGGGAGGGGTGACGGGAGAGAGACGGTGAGAAAATAGCGCAGGCCTGTTTTCGGGTGTTGCTCTTGCTCGCCTTTGCAACCTCTCTATCACCTTGGTCGGGCGCTTGGCGCGGGGGGGCATGGCTTGAAGGGTGGATAGCTGTGTGTGTGTGTATGTATGTGTGTGTGCGTGTGTTTGTGGACGCTGCGCCGGCGCGGACACGGACACGACACACAAGCACGCGGATAAAAATGAAAATGAAAATGGTCGCAACACCCCCCGACATTGCCCACTTGTCTATTTACTCATTTACGAAAAAACAAGGGCGCACGCCCCATCACAGGGTATCCGTCTCTTGAATGCGCTCCGCCGCCGCCTGCACCTTGACCCGGGCTGCCGCCGCGTCGAGCTGGGCCGTCGACGCGCCCGGTTGGGCGCGCTGCGCGTCGACGACGGCTGCACCGCCACCCCGCCGACGCCGCTCCTCCACGCCACCTCAACACGACGAGGAGCCCACCACCAGTTTCGGTACGCTGCTCAAATGATGCGTGGCTCTGTCTTTTCACGTTAGCGTGGCGACGCAACGCGCGCGCGCGCGCGCAAACTCCGTCCCTCTCACACTCTCTCCCTCTACTTTTAGGCTACGAAACCGTCCCCGCCTCTGCAAAAGCCCCCCGCGTCCGGGCCGTCTTCGACGCGGTCGCCCCCGCCTACGACCTCATGAACGACGCCATGTCGGCCGGCCTGCACCGGCTGTGGAAGAACGCGGCCGTGGCCGCTTTGGGGCCGGCCCTGGCGGCCGGGCCGGGGGTGCACGTGCACGCCCACCTCGACCTGGCGGGCGGGACGGGCGACATCGCCCGCCGCGTCGCGGCCGTGCTCGTGGAGGCTAGCAGCAGCAGCGAGGGCGAGGGAGGAGGTGCCTCGCACACTCCATCCTCCCCTCGTGTCGTGGTCTGCGATGTGAATGAGGCGATGATGGAGGCGGGGCGGGCGGCCGCAGCAGGCGGGGAGCGCGGGTGGGCGCCGGCAACGGCGGGCGTGGTTGACTGGGTGGTCGGCGATGCGGAGGCCCTGCCCTTTGGGGACGCGGCCTTTGACACGGCCACCATCGCGTTCGGCCTGCGCAACGTGACCCGCCCAGCCGTGGCTTTGAAAGAAGTCGTCCGTGTCCTGAAACCCGGCGGCGCGTTTGCGTGCCTGGAATTCTCGCAGGTCCCGGCCCCGCCCCTGGCCGCCCTCTACGATGCCTGGTCCTTCCTGGCCATCCCCCGCCTGGGGGCCGCCATCGCCGGCGATGCCGCGCCCTACCAGTACCTGGTGGAGTCTATCCGCAAGTTCCCTTCGAAACGCGCGCTGGCGGGCATGATGGAGGAGGCCGGCTTTTGTGGGGTGCGGGTGGAGTCCTTTGCGGCGGGGGCGGTGGCGCTGCACTTGGGGTGGAAGCTCTGATGTATCGTGGGAGTTGTTAACATGCGTGCAGGGTCGCACGGTGCTGACGCCAAGATATGGACGGTCTACGGGGATGGATGGATGAGGTTGGTGAAGGTCACTGGATGAGCGGCACGGCCAATCCACATTTTTTTTCTTCTTCCAAGACGGCCGTGCAGCCACAGCCCCGGAAGCGTCCGAGTGATCTGTCCGCCTGCCTTTGCGTGTAACTCCATCACATGTCCATTCCATCCGCGTGGACGGCTCGCCACCCAGGGCCCTATAATGTGAGGGCACGACCTCGCCAGCCAGCGCCGCGCCGACCCCGGCCTCCTGCCTCGACAACTACAAACGACTTCCTGGGCGGCGACACCGACGCGCCCTCCACCTCTGTGACGACGCCCCTGCCTGGGCGAACTCTGGCAGGCCCGGCAGGCGTGGCCCTGGCCCTGGTCTCCCAGACCCTGACGCTGCCGCCCTGGCCCCAGGTGGCCGGAGCAGGAGGAGAGCCAACACCCTCCACCCCATCCCCCCTTCCCATCACGCTCATCCTGCCCGCCGACGTGGACACGGTCATGGACGCGTACCTGGCTGCGGGCGCGGGCGACGCCGACCCATACTGGGCCCGGCCCTGGCCGGCGGGGCTGGCGCTCGCGTCGGCCCTGGCGGCCAACCCGGGCCTGGTGAGCGGAAAAGCCGTCCTGGACCTGGGGTCCGGCGCCGGGGTGGCGGGGCTGGCCGCCGCGGGCGCAGGAGCGGCCGCGGTCTGCCTGACTGACAGGGATCCGTGGGCGCTGGCCTGTGCCGCCCAGTCCGCGGTGGCGACGTTGGGTGAGAGGGGAGCGTCCTCCACCATCTCCACCCGCCAGCTGGACTGGTCAGATGGAAACGCGGTGGCCGACGCCGCCGCCGCGTCGCCGGGAGGCCGTGGCTGGGACGTCGTCCTGGCCACCGACGTGCTGTATGACGCGTCCGCGGCGGAGCCTGTCGCGGTCGCCCTGGGCGCGCTCCTCTCCCCCGGCGGCGTCGCCTTGGTGGCCGACCCCGCCTGCCGCGCGCCAGCCCACCGAGTCGTCTTTGCAGACGCGGTCGCGAGCCTGCGCCCGCCGCTGGTCCTGGAATCCTGGACTGCTGTGGGGAGCGCGGGCGAGCTGGCGGTGCCGGACGCGCCGGGCACGACGCTCGTGCTGACGCTGCTGTCCCGCGTGGGCGGGCGGGGGACGATCGGGGCGCCGGGGTGGCCGTAGAGGGAGATGAAAAAAAAAAAACGTCTTTCTCTCTACATAATCAGTTCTTCTTCACCCGCCCACGATCACGACCCGCTGCTCACCACCTCTTGCCGCCGCCGCCATAGCTCTCGCCCTCACTCGGGCCACCTCGACCGTGCGTAAATGCTTCCATGCCGCCAGGTCCGGGGTGGTGGATGCCGTGAAGGGCACCCAGGCGGCGCGGGTGCGAGGTTGGGGTCGACGAGGTTGGTGCGACGCCACACCGACGCCGCCGCCGCCGACCGCCTCTCCGCTCCTCCGCCGCACCAGCAGCGCCACCAGTGTCCCCACAGACAACACCATCGCGGCCACCGCCGCGGACGTGCCGACCGCGCCGGAGAGGAAGGGCGCGACCAGGCGGGGCAGCGTCACTAGCAGGGGCCACAGCCCGCCCGTGGCCGCGGCCAGGCCCGCCTCCCTCAAACCCGTCAGCAGGGCCACGCCCACCTTGCGGACCGCCCGCCACACGTACACGCCCACATTTTTGTCCCGGGAATGGCAGGGCCCGTACCGCCAGGCCGCGTGCGACCGCCGCCGGGCGGCCGCGAGGCGGGCGAGCAGGGCAGAGGTCGTCCACCCCACCCCACCTGGCCCGGGGTCGCCGGCTGCCTCGATGCGGGCCGCCAGGACCCAGGGTGGCGGCGCGGTGTCCCGACGGCGGTGGGGCAGGGCGCCGTAAGGGGTGGTGGGCAGGGGGGCGCCCGTGGTGGGGCCCAGGCGGGGCCCCTCGCCATCCTCCCCTCCCGGGCCGCAGTCGACGGCCAGCGCGGCCGGGTCGGCCGCGTGCACGGCCTCCACGGCCTCCACCCGGCGGGCGTAGGCCGAGCTGGACCACGGCATGTTGCCCCGCAGGCGGCGCATCAAGGCCCGGCGGCCGCCCAGCAGGCTGACCACGCCGCCAGCCTCGGCCGCCGTGCACGATTCCAGGACGCAGCACAGGCCCTCCTTGGCAAACTTGTGCAGGCCCGCCCGGACGCCCCGGGCCATGAGAATGTAGGTGAGGCCCTGGCCGTAGAGGGCCGGGCTGGCCAGCCAGTCCACGAGCGCGGCTTTCTCTGGCCATGCCTGCTCCGCCAGCACGCCCCGGTCGCGCAGTAGCCGCAACAACGGCTTGGTCCGGTTCCAATTCGCGCCGAGCTCGAAGGCTGTCAGGCTGGACGTCGCCTCATAGTGCGCCCAGAAGCGGGTGATGAGGGCGGCGGGGCCGCCCAGGGCGGTGATGGCGGCGCCCAGGCGGGGCGGCGGCCACAGGTCAAACAGGAGGCGCAGCAACAGGGTCTGGTGGCGCAGGGACAGGGGCGACGGCCCCGCCCCGCGCAGCAGGCGGTGGGCCAGGGCGATGGCGGCTGTCAGGGAGCCGGCCGCGTGCTCACCCCGCGCGACCCGCCCCGCTGCCCGCTTGGCCAGGGACCGGCGGGCCGCCAGCTCGTCCACCGTTTGCTGGGCGGCAAAGCCACGGCCGGCCTGGGATAAGGCGGCGATGGCGAGGCCTGGCAAGCCCCCGTACGCGAAGCCCAGCGGGAAAATGGGAGCGTACGAGATGACAGCCCGCGTGAGCGCGTCCACGGCCGCCGCTCCCGCGTCCGCTTCCTGCAAGTACACCCCGGCCGCGCACCCGGCCCGCTCGATGATGGCGACGCACCGGCGCAGGGCGACAGGGTCCAGTAGGCCACCCCCGGGTTGGAGCACGCCGCCGGCGGACGCGGGGCGGGTGGCCGGGTCGGCCGCGGCGGCGGCGGCTCGGCGGCCGGCCGTGTGCGGCAGGACCAGGGAAGCGCCGTTGAAGAGGACGGCCTCCCCGCGGGCGACGCTGCCGCGGTCGACGGCGAGTTCCAGGGTGTTGAGCCCATGGAACAGGCGCACGCCCGGGACCGGCAGGCGGGTGGAGACTGCAGCACCGGCCGCCTGGTGCCGTGGCGGCACCAGCTGGCGCTTGGCAAAGGACGCGACCGCAGTGACGTGCACGCCCAGCCCGCCCAGCGCGCCCGCGAACAGCTGGATATCGGTGGACGTCGAGTAACCCGACTTGACGTCCAGGAACAGGCCGCCCGGGGCGGACAGGAGGGCGACTGCGGTCTGGGCGGCCGCCCGGTCGATGCCGGCTTCCTCGGCCGCCGCCAGGTGGCACACCTCCTCCAGCCTCAACCACAGGCGCAGCTGGCCGGCAGGTGGCGTGGGTGCTGCCGGCGCACCACCACCACCTCCCAGAGCGGTCGGCGGGACGGCGGCCTCGTCGTCGTCGGTCGTGGTGGTCGCCGACCCGCCCGCCCGCCGCCGGCGCAGGCTGGAGGAGGCGGGCAGGGAGGGCGGCGGGAGCAGGCGCTCAGCCTGCTCAGCAGCAACAGGGCAAAAGCGGTGCCCCCTCCCCAACGCCAGCAGGTCGACTTCGGACGCAGATGGCTGCAAGGCCGCGCGGCCCCCACCCCCCAACGCCGCCGCGGCGAGCGCCCCACCCAGCGCACGCAGGCTGCTGGTGCGGGAGGTCAAAGGAGGAGCCGGGCGGTCGGCCTCACTGCCGGACGGCGCGCCGCGGGGCAACAAGCCATGCAGGCTGGCCGGGCGGGGCGGCAGCGGCGGCAGGGGCGGCAGTGGTTGGGGTGCCGGCGCGGTGGCGGCCCCTTCGGACACCTCTCCAGCCACCACGCCCACCACCCCGGTCGCCCGCCGCCTCCTCGGCCGGGTCGGCTCGATGGCCACCCACACCGGTGGCGGCGGTGCCTGCCCGCCGCCCGGCCTCGTAGTGATCAGGGACGAGGTCAGCGGCACGTCCGCCGCACCCAGGCGCCGGTGGCGGAGGCGGCCTGCGATGAAGCCCGTCGCCCGGACTTCCAGGTGCAGGACCGCGCCAGCCAGGGGTGCGGCCACGGGCCAGAAAGTGAAGCCCGCGCCCGGCCCCGACCAGATGACGGCGGTGGCGGGGTCGGCATGGGAGGTGGCGCTGCTGCCATCTCCGGATGCTGCCGGCGGTGCTTCTCCAGGCGGCCCGCGCGCGCGGGGCAGGGTCGTGGAGCCGCGGACGCTAGCCCGGACGTAGACGCGGGACGCGCCGCGGGCCCGCAAGGGGCGCTGCCCAAACAGGGTGCCTCGCCCCGCGTCCACCCGCGCGTGCAAGCGGTAGGAGAAGCCCGGCGGTCCGGAGAGGGGTAAGGGCGTGCCCGGGTCGCCGGCCACCGCCCGGTTGACGGCCCGGCCGAACGCGGTCAGCCAGGCGGCTGGGGCGACGCCTTCGCTAAGGATGCGGGCGGCCCCCGCCGCCCGGGCAAAGGCGCGCAGGCCCGGCAGGCCCGACGTCGCGGCCTGGGCCAGCAGCGCGCCCGGCGTGCCGTGGTCGACCGTGGCTTTCGCCAGGTCGGCGGGCGAGGCCGGGTCGATCCACAGGTCCCACTCCAGGCCGCACGGGATGGAAAAGCCGTACCGGTTCAGGGTGGTGGGCGCCGGCTGCTGGTGGGGTGCGGGCGTGGTGGCGCCAGGGGAGGAGCGGCCACGCCCACCAGCAGAGGCCGAGTGCGCGTACACGCGGGCCAGGCCGGACGCTTCCTGGGGGCCCGTCGTGGGGGCGGCGCTCGTGGAGGCGGGCCAGGATTCCTCTTCTTCCAGCCCCGCCGTGCTGGCCCCGCCGTCCGTGGCGGGCGGCGGGGTGCCCGAGTCGCCGTCGTCGCCGTCGTAGTCGTCGTCGTCGTCGGAGGAGGAGGAGGTCAAAGGCGACCGGCCGCGCCCCCGCCCGCCGCCGCCTTCACCCCCCTCACCGCCCACGAACGTGGCCAAGTCGGCCACGCTGGCCCGGCCAGCCAGCAGGCGGGAGATGGCGGGGTGATCCAAGAGGCCGCCGCCGCCGTAAGATGACTCGTCCCCGGACGCGCCGCCACCCAGGGCGGCTGTCGCAAACACAAAGGAGGACGCCCGCCGGGACAGGGCCGCCGCCGCACCGCCGCCGGCGAGGAAGGCGTCAACCAGGGAGGGCGCCCGGGCGGGCGGGCCTGCAGCGCCGGGTGGCCAGACTGGGTGGCGGGCCGTAGCAGCAGCGGCAATAGCCGCCGCCGCCGCCGCAGCAGCAGCAGTGGCAGGCTGCCGGGGCGGGCGCGGTGGGAGCACCAGGAGCTTGCCGGCCGGCCCGCCGTCCGCCGGCTCCGCGCTGGCTAAGCGGAGAGGGCAGGCGGCGGTGGAGGTGGTGGGAGGTGGGGCGGTAGCAAAGGGCGAGGTCAGCAGGCGGGCGTCCTGGTGGAGGAGTGGGGCGGAAAAGGTGACGCGCGGGCCGCCGCCACCGTCGCTGCTCCTGCTTGGAGCGGCCGACCACGTTGGCGGAGCCACACAGCACCCCAGCCGCCAGTACCCGTACGCGCACAGCACGGGCGAGTTTTCAAGGACGAGCGGTAACTTCAGCGCGGGCGCTGCTGTCGGGTCCCCGCCGGCGGCCGCCCACAGCCCGGCCGCCCGCCCGGCCGCGGCCGGGTCCTCCGCCGCCAGCGCCGCCCGCCAGGCCGGGTCCGCCATCATGGAGGCCGCCAAACCCATGAACCCGCCGTGCGCGTACGAATGCAGGTGGACCGGGAGCCTCGTGATCGGGACTTCAGCGGGTTGGGCGACGGCCGCCACTGCCTGGGGGTGCCCCTCCCTTCCTGCCTCGCCGCCGCCGACCACCGTCACCCGCCACTCGACAACCAGCCACCCGCGGGCGCCGTGCAGGACGTGCGGCCATTCGGGCAGGCGAATGTCGGTCGCGTCTCCTTCTCCTTCGGTGGCGATGGCGAGCGGCGAGCCAGGTTGAAAAAGGAGAGGCATCGCGGTGGCTCCTCCCGCACCGCTGCCCCCACCGTCGGCCGTCGCGGGCCGGGGTGGCGGCGTCGCCGCCCTTGATGCATGCTGAGGCGACCCACCAGGCGAGCTGGCCCTGCCGCGCGGCCCCACCCAACCCACCCCGGGCGGCGTGCCGTAGCGGGGCGGGAGCGCGTAGACGTCCTCCGACCGCGCGCGCGGGCGGGGCGGGGAAGGGAAAGGGAACGGGGGAGGGGGCGAGGAGGAGGGCGCCCGCCCGTGGGTGCCCGCCCGGGAGGGCGAGGGCGAGGGCGACGCGCCGGCCAGCGAGGGCGCCCTCTGGCGTTGGAGCTGCTGCCTGGGCTCGGGCGAGGGCGTGCGGCCGGCCAGGGGGGGTGGGGGTGGAGACCGGCCGCGCGTGTCCCCGCCCAGCGCGGCCGGCGGGATGCGAGGATCGGGGGAGCCGCTGCGAGATGTGCGCCACGGCGCACCGCCGCCGTCCCTGTCCTCACTCTCACCACCATCCTCGTCATCAAAGCTGGTCGTCGTCAGCGCCAACGCCGCCTGCGCTGCCGCAGCCCGCGCGGCAGCGGCTTCCCCAGCCCGCGCAGCCGCGCGCGCGCGGGCGGCCCCCGGGCACCGCTCCGCGGCCGCGACTGCGCGCTCCGTGCGGCGGGACGGCGGGGCGGGCGAGGGGCTGCGCCCCCGGACGGCGGGCGAGGCGGTCGTCGGGGAGGAGGCGGCGGACGGGGCGGCTGGAGGTGGTGGTGAGGCCTCGCCCTCGCGCCCAGCGCCGTGGCTGAAGAAGTCCGTGCCATTACTGCGCCGCAGCTCCAGTCGCGCCACCTCCCAGGGGCCACGCGTGCCGGGCGGCCCCGCGGGCACGCCCAGGTCGGGCAACACGGCCCGCCCCAGGAAAATCTCAAAGGGCGTCGGCCACAAAGAGGCGGCCCAGCCAGCGCGCACCAACCACACACTGAACTCCGCGCCCTCGTCCGGGCGTGGGATAGACAAGCGGGTCCAGGCTTCGACGTTGGAGTAACCATTTAGGACGGGCGTGGGGCGGGTGGTGTGGTCGGCGCCCGAGGCGTGGAGCTGGGAAGAGAGAGGGAGGAGAAAGAGAGAGAGGGGGAGGGGGGAGGTTCGGGACGGTTGCAAAAAACAAAGTGCGCGTGCGACGCTGGCAACACGAAAGGGCGGGCCATGGCTGCCCCGGGGCTGCCTTGCGCAGGAGTCACCGGCATCGGCCGTGGTAATGTGCAGGCACACAGCGCACTCTGCTGCCCTCACGCCGGCCGCAATGCAACCGGTTAGGCATGGCATGTTTTTTTTTTTTACCTGCACGGTCACCGCCCCGCTGGGAACGACTACGCGCTGCAATTCCTTGATGCGGATCTCCAGGAGAATCGGTGGAGGAGGGGTGTCATGGGGTTTTGGGGCGGGCGGGGGCTCGTCGTGCGGCATTTTGAGCACTTTTTTTCCCTGTCACGACACCCCCGCCTAGGAAGGAATATGAGAGCAACGCGCCTGCGCCGCGCGCTAAAATGAGAAATAACAATGAGACAGACACACGCACCTGCGCCATCGCCACGGCGACCTCACAGCACACACGCTCGCTCCTTCGCCATCGCTACGGCGACCTCACAGCCCCACGACCCCCAAAGCAAGCGCCCCCACTGCGCTTCTTTCCACCTCCACCCGCAGCAGCCTCCTTATTCTTTTGCTTCTTCGCCTTCTTCTTTACCCGGCCGTCCCGGACGCCCAGCGCGGCGGCCAAGGTGGCGGTGACGGCTTCATCAAGGTCTTCATCGTCACCACCGCCGGCAGCAGCAGCCGTCGCCGCGACTTCCGCTTCCTTGGCCGCCCGCCCAAAGCGCAGGCGCCCCCCCCCCACACCACCACCGCCGCCGCCAGCACCTGGCGCGGGGTCGCCCTCCACGATCAGGCGGAAGGAACGCGGGTGGGCGGCGGCTGGGAGGGTGGTGGTGGTGGTGGTGCCGACTGTGGCGTCGTCGCCGCCGCCTGGTGGGGCGGCCGTCGTGGTGGGAGGGTCGTGGGCGGCGTCCTGGAGAGAGAAGAGAAAAGGTTCGAGCGAGGGGGTGTGAGGTTAGGGGGGGGTCGAGATGGGTGCGCCGCAAACAAGAGGTACAACGCGGGCGCGCGCGCCACAGACAGATCATTCCCTGCCTTCCTCACCTCATCAACGGGTGAGTCGGCAGCCTTGTTGCCCCGCCGCATGAACGCCATCTGCAGGAGGCGGGAGGAGAACGGGGCGGCCGGCTTTTGCTGGCCAGCGACCGCCGGCGGCGGTGGCGCGGGCGGGTCTGCCATGTGGTGTGTGACAGCGCCGCGCACGCGCTATAGCACCTAGCTGAGGGGCGTGCGTGAGTGGAGTTGGATGCGCGGGCGCGGGGGTGCTTGCGTAGAAAAAGACAAAATAGTGCTGCGGTTAACAAGCTTCACTCGTTCACAAAACACTCATTTTTTTCTCTGTTTCCGTCCCTCCTCGGACCCGCCCCGGCCGCACTCACTCAGAGAGTGTCAGAGAGATAGGCCCGCGCATCTGTGAGCGTGGGCCGCTTGAGAGCGCGGAGCCTTGAAGCAGCGGGGCCTTTTTGCAGACGCTCACGGCTCGCGCCGCATCGACCTCTCCCCCCCTTCTTTCTCTCGTCCGCTGTGACACCAGCGCTTCCACGCGCGCGCCACCCACAACGCTAAACCCGTCACAGGTGAGTTGCGCATACTTGTTTTACCCTGTCCTAGCATGCCGAGGGCTAGGTGGGAGAGGGGACCCCCCCCTGACGACGCAAACAATGCCGCGGGTCGCGGCGCGCCGCGCGCCGCGCCGCAACCCCATTCAAGATGTCCGTGCTCACACGCTCTCTCTCTCCCACAAACCCCAGCCATGTCACCATCCACGCCCGTGCCGCCTACCCGATCCCAAGCCCCAGCCGCCGTGGATGCGCTGGCCGGCACGGTGGAACGGCTGCGGGCTCTGACCACCGCGGCCGCGGCGGCCAACGTGCTCCCCCCCGACACCGCGCCCCGCCCGCCCGCGGGCCTGGGCCGCACCGCCTCCGACGCGGCCGCCGCCCCGGACACGGTGCGGGCGCGCCTGGACTTCATCGCGGACAACCTGCCTGGTGGGGGGGGGCGTGGGCTGGGCCCGTCCAGGCTGTCATCCGATGGGCGGGCCCCAGGCCCTGAGACCTCCCCGACCGCGGCCGCGCTGGGCCGGGCCCGCGCCCGGGCGGCCGCGGCGGCGGCAGCTGACGCGCTCGGTGCTGCCGCCTCCTCACCCACCACCACTGCCCTGCTGGCGGACCAGCTGGCCGCCGGGGCGTCCCCCTCGGCGGCCGCCTTCCGGGCGCTGCTGGCAGGCGGGGCGGGCGCGCACCCACCACCCCGCTCCGACCCCTCCCCGTCCGCCGCCCTGGCCCGGGCGGCCGCCGTGGAGCGGGACTTGCGCGCCGAGCTGGACCGGGCCCGCCGGGAGCTGGCGTCCACCCGGCGGGAGGCGGGCGATGCCAAGGGCGCGCGGGCGGCGGCCGAGGTGGCGAGCGCTGACGCCGCCGCACAGCGGGGGGCGCTGGCCAGGGAACGCTCGGCGCGTGAGGCGGCCTCGACGGCGCTGGCTGAAGCGTCGGCGGAGCTGGAAGCTGTCCGCGCGGAGGCCGACCGGGCCCGCCGCGCCGCCCGGGCGTCGTCCGCCCGGGCGGAGGCGGCCGAGGGCGCGGCCGCGGGGACGGGGAAAGCCGCCGAGCGCCGGGTGGCGGACGCCGAGGGGCGGGCCGAGGACGCGGAACGCCGGGCGGGGTTGGCCGCGGCGGAAGTTGAGGCGGCCCGCAAAGCGGTTGCCACGGCTGAAGGCAAGGGGAGAGACGTGCGGGCGGCGGCCGCCCGGGCGGCGGACGAGGCGGGCGCTGAAGCCAGCCGCCTGCGGGCCGGGTTGGAGGCCGCCAAGGCCGAGATTGGCTCGCTCCGCCGCGCCCTGGACCGCAAGGACGCGGCCGCCGCCCGGTCTGCCGCCGAAGCCGCCGCCGCGTCCGCCCACCGGGAGACTGAGCTGCAGGCGTCCATCGACCTGGCCCAGGCGGCGTTGGCCGAGGCGGAAGGCAGGGCGGCCGACGCGGAGGCAAAAGCAGCCGACTCGGCGGCCCGGGCGGGGCGGGCGGCCAGCGCGGTGGCGACCCTGCAGCGGGACGCCGGGACGGCGGCGGATGCTGCGCAGCGGGCGCTCGACGACGCGGCCGCGCGCGAGGCCGCCGCGGTCGAGGCCGGGCGGACCGCGGCTGTGCAAGCCGCGGCGGCCGCAGACGCGCGGGTGCGCGACGCGCTCGCTGCCGCCGACGCCCGCATCGCCGCGGCCGCCGCGGCGGCCGCGGCGGCGGACGCCTCCACGTCCGACCGGGCCGCTGCCGCTAAGGCCGCGGTCGAGGTCATCCGGGCGGACGCGGACGCGGCCATCGCGGCGGCGGAGGATGATGCCGAGCTGCGGGTCGGGGCGGCTGAACGGCGGGCGGCGGCCGCCGAGGCCGCCGCCTTCCAAGCCCGCCGGGCGGCGGCGGCCGCTGAAGCCACCCGCCGGGACCTGGATGACAAGCTGGCCGCCTCAGCTGCCCTGCTATCCTCTCAACAGGTCGCGCTGCGGGCGGCAGCGGCGGAGCGGGCGGCCGTGGCGCGGGAGGCACCCGGCGTGGGCGACCTGCGCGCGCGCCTGGAAGCGCGGGCGGCCGACGCCGCGTCCGCGCGGGCGGAAGCCGCGGCCGCCGCCGGCCGCGCGTCCGCGGCCGAGGAGTCCCGCAACCGGTCTGACGCGCGGGTGGAGCGCCTGGACCGGGCGCTGCGGGCGGCGGAGGCGCGGGCGGCGGCCGCGGAGGGCCGGGCCGGGGTGGCCGAAAAGGCGGCGGCCGCGGCGGTCGGCACGCCGGCCGGGCCCAAGCGGGCGTCCCGGGATGCCGCCGCCCTGGAGGCCGCCCGCGCCAAAGTGTGCGCCCTGGAACGCTCCCTCGCGGCCGAGCGGTCCCGCGCCGAGGCGGCCGAGGCGGCGGCCGCGGCGGCTGGCGCCCGGGCAGTCGGGGCCGGGCGGATGGCGGCCGCGGAAGCGGAGGCCGACGCGGCGCGGGCCGACCTGGCCGAGTCTGAGGCTGCCCGCTGCGCCGCTGAGCAAGGCTACGATGTCGCCCTTGCCGAGGTCCAAGCCGCCCGCGCAGATGCGGACGCGGCGTGCGCACGGGCGGCCGAGTCTGTGGCGGCCGCAGAACGGCGGACGGCGGCCGCGGTCAGCGCGGCCTCGCACCTCCGGGCCGGCAGCACGGCCGCGCGGTCGCCCTCCACGCTCGCCCTGCCCGCCGATGTGGCCGCCCTCCGGTCCGAGGTCGCCCACCTGCGGGCCGCCCTGGCCCAGCGGGATGACGCCCTGGCGGACGCGGCCGCCAAGCTGAGCGCGGAGCGCGACGCTGCCGACGCGCTGGAGCGCCAGCTCCTGGGCGCGGCGGCGGACGAGGAGGAGCTGCGGCGGGCGGGGGAGGCGGTACGGGAGGCCCAGGCAGCGGCGGTCGCCGCCAAAGCGCGGGAGGCGGAAGCCCGGGCGGCGGCGGCGGCGGCGCTCAGGGAAGTGGTGGCCCTGAAGCATGGAGGCGGTGGTGGTCGGCAGCACCACCACCAGGCTGCGCCGCCGCCGCCGCCCCCGCCCTACCAGGCGGCGGCAGCCGACCCGCCCCCCACCCGCCGGGCGGCAGAGAGTTGGCTGGTCGGGTGAGAGGGTGTGAGAGAGAGTGTGGGCGTGATGATGGATGTGTGGGCTGGGCGTGGTGAATCACACATTTTTTGTCTCTCTTCTCTCCATGTTTCACGCCCCGACCGCCGCGCCCGCCGGCGCCAGGACCGCCTCCACCCGCCGCGTCAGCGCGCCCAGGGCCGCGGCCCGGGCTGAGCTACCCGGGAGGGCGGCGCCTGACGGGCCGCCCCCTCCCCCACCGCCGCCCTCAGCCAGGCGGGCGAGGTGGTCCAGGGCGGGCGCGGCCAGGCGGGCGAGCGCGGCGACCGCGGCCTCCCCGCCCGCGCCATCCCGGGCCGGGCCCGGGGACAGACCCCAGTACAGGATGCCCAGGCAGGTCTCGGCCAGGCGGAGCAGGTCCCGGGCGGCGGCGTCGGCCGCGGTCGCGCCGGCCAGGGCGGCGGCCCGGGCGGCGAGGGGCGGGAGGGCGGGGGCGGGGTGGTGGTGGTGGTGCTGGTCGGGGCGGGCAAGCACCAGCGCGAGCGACCCGCCACCCTCGCCGCCCTCGCCCCCGCCGCTTCCACCGATCGCTGCCGCGGCCGTCGTCGCCAGCGACGTCAGCGCCCGCCGCCGCGCATCCAGCGCCCCGTACAAGTCTTCCGTCGCCTGGAATAGGGCGTCCTTGATCGACATGAGGGTGAGGCGGCCGCCGCCCGGCGCGCCCCCCGCCGCAGCCGCTGGCGGGGCAGCCAGCAGGGTCAGGGCCGGGGACGATGCCGGCTGCGGCGCGGGCGCGACGAGGCCCAGGACGTAGGCGGCCGCCGCCAGGCGCAGCCGGCGCACGCTGACGGTCAGCGCGGCCAGGGCGGCGGGCGAGCCCAGCCCGGCCGCGGCGGCTGCTTGCGCGCCACCCGCCGCCCCGCCTGCCGCCCGGGCGGCCGCCAGGCGGCGCGCAGCGGGCGGCGCGTCCGGGACCGCGTCCAGCCGGAACCAGCGGGCGGCGCAGCGGAGGGCCGCATCGCGTAGCTCGAGCCCGGCAGAGCCGAGGGGGTTGGTGGAGGGGGTATAGGTTGGGGAGCCGCTGCTGGCCGCCGCCGCCGCCCGGTCCAGGCGGGACAGGAGGGTCAGGGCGAGCGAGGCCTGCTCCAGCTCGCCCGCGCCCGGCTCCCAGGCGGAGGCCGCCGGCTGCTGGGTGGACCCGCCGCCAGGCCCGCCGCCGTCCATCATCACACTGGCCTGGGGCCCCCCACCCGCGGAGGACGCCTCTAACAGGACGCGGACCAGGGCCCGGCGGTGGGCGGTCGCAAAGGCCACGCCCGCCGCCAGCACGTCGGCCGGCCCCGCCCCGCCGCCGTTGGAGTGAGGCCGCGAGCCGCCGCCCGCCGGCGGCGGGACCGCTTCGGCCAGGCGGACGATCGCCAGGCGTAGGGCGGGGGGGAGGACGCGGGCCAGCGCCGCCCGAGCCGTGCCGGGGCGGGCCCCGCCGCCGCCGGGTGCAAAGGACGCACCGTTCCACCCTGACGCGGCCGGGTCCTCCGGCTCGGCATCCAGGGCCGCGCACGATGCGAGGGCGGCCAGTTCCGCGGACGCGGCCGCCGGCCCACCGCCCTGACTGGCGCCATCCCCGGGCGCGCGAGCGGCGCGGAGGAGGAGCGCCAGGGCGGCCTCCATTTCAAGGACGACAGCGGCCGCGGGCGGGGCGCCGGGCGCGGGCGTCCTGGGCAACAGCGCATCGCCCGGGGCGGCCGCCAGCTCGCCCGCCAGGCGGGCGGGCAGGCCGCTGCCCCGGACAGCGGCGGCGAGCTGGGCGCGGGCGGTGGACGCCGTGAAGGCGGGGCCACCCCCGCGCGGGCGGGGACCACGGGCAGCAGACGCAGCAGGCGCAGGCGCGGCCGCCACGTTGGAGAACAGGTCGTTCATTTCGTCGGGCGCAGAGGCGGAGGGCGCGTGGCCGCCACCCCCGCCCGCGACCAGTTCGGAGAGTAGGGCCAGGGCCGTCAGCCGGGCCGGCGCGGCCGCCGCCCCAGCCTCCAACGCGTCCGCGGCCGCCCGCTCCACCAGGCCCGTCGTCGGGCCAGACGCCGGGTGGCCGCCGCCGCCGCCGCCAGCCTCGCCGCGCGCTGTCCCACCACCACCACCACCTCCCGCCGCCGCCAGCAAGGCCGTCGCCACGCCCGCGTCCAGCTCCGCCTGGGCGTCATCTGCAGCGTCCCGGGCAGCCGAGCCGCCCGGGGCGGCGGCGGTCAGGGCGTCCAACACCGCCGGCGGCGCCGTCGCGGCCGCGCGCGGACCCGCCAGGCGCAGCGCGTCCAGGATGATGCCGTGCAGGTCGGCCCGGGCGGCCGAGGAGGACCGGGCGGGCGGCAGGGCGGCCAGGGCGTCGCAGAGGAGGCCGTGCAGGGCGGCGGGGGCGCGAGCAGCGGAGGGCGGGTCGCCGGGCGCGCCCAGGGCCCGCCCCGCGGCGTCCCGGGCGCGGGCGACCAGCGCGCGCGCGGCGCGGAGGAGCGGGGGCGCGATGCCGGCCGGGTCGGCGGGGAGGGCGGCCCCGGCGGCGCGCAGGGCGCCCCGAGCGAGATCCAGGGCGGCCGCGGCGGCGGCGTCCACGGCTTCAGGGGAGGGGGAGGTGGTGGACGGGGACGGAGGCGCGGGCGCGCCACCGCCGCCGCCGCCTCCCTCCCCGCCGCCACCGCCGACGACCGCCCCCGCCGCCGCGCCAAACCGTTTGGTGAACAGCAGGGTCAGCGCGGCCGCCCACGCCGACGCCACCTCCCGGCGGGCGGCCCCTGCTTCGGCGGCGCCATTGCACTCGGTCGCGTGCGCCAGCGCGGCGCGGCAGGCGGCCCGGGCGGCGGAGGGGGCGGGTGGGGGTGGGGTGGCCGCGTCGCCCCTGCCGCCTCTCCCACGCCCGGCGGCTTCCGCGTCAGCCATGCGGCCCCGCAGCTCGGCGGCGAGGGCCGGGACGTCATATACGGGGACGCCCGCGGAGGACGAGGAGCTCTCCGTCCCACCGGTCAGGAGGAAGGAGCGGGGGCCGGTGCTGGCGGTGCCGCCCTCGGCCCCGGACAGGAGGGCGTCCAGGCCGAGAAAGGCGGCGGCCGCCCGCACGTCTGCTGGCAGCGGTGGCGCCCCGTCCGGCCCGGGGCCCGCCCGAAAGGGTGGGGGCGGGGTGAATCCGCCTGGGGGGCCGGTGGCCAGGGAGAGGAGGGCCAGGGCCGCGGGCTCGCCCCCCGCGGCGGGGCCGAGGAGGGCGGCCGCGAGGTCTGCCGCGCCAGACACGCCGCCGCCGCCCACCCCGCGCTCACCGCCCCCACCCCCGCCGCCGCCGCCGCCGCCGCGCAGCAGTTCCTCTGCAGCCAGGCGCAAGAGGCGGGCGGTGGTTGCCGAGATGGCCGCCACAGCCGCAGGCCCGGCGGCCGCCAGCTCCGCGCGGGCGGCGTCCGCGATGGCGGCCAGGCCGGACGGGACAGCGCGCGAGGACCGGAGGAGGGCGCGCGCAGGGCCGCCCGCCGCGGGGTGCGCGGCCAGGGCCAACCACACGTCCAGGCAGCCCGCGGCGGCGGGCGGGTTGATGGTGGCCAGGGCGGGCGACGCGGCGGCGGCGCGGAGCAGGGGCGCGGCGGCGGCGCCCCCGAACCGGCCGTCCAGGACGGAGGAGGCCACGCCCGCAGCCCCCCGCGCCGCGTCGTACCCGATGAGCAGGTGTGCCAGAGAGGGGGCGGGCCCGCCCACGCCGGCGGCCAGCAGGTCCAGGACGAGCGCGGCCCGCGGGTCGGACGACGGCGGTGCGTGCGTTGGGTCCGCGTCCAGGGCGCCCGCCTCCTCGTCCTCATCCCCGCCGCCGTCCCAGGCCGCGTCTGGGTCGGCCTCCGCCGACCCACAACCACCACCCCGCCCACCAAACAGCCCCGCCGCCAGGCAGGCGGCGACGCCGTCCCGGACGCGGGAGGCGGGCGGGGTGATGCCTGGGGCCGGGGGTTGGAGCAGGGCGGCCACGGCGGAGGGCAGGCGCGGGGTGAGGAGGCGGGCGAGGCGGAGGGCTTCCGCCTGGATGGCCGGGCGCGGGGAGTAGCGGGTGAAGTCGAGCAGCGCCCCCAGGCGGCGCACGTCCCGGCGGACGAGGGCGTCCAGCGGTTCGTAGCCGCCCTTGGCGCCGGCGGCTCGCAGGCCGGCCAGGGTGGGGCCGTCCAGGGTGAGGCCCAGGCGGAGGACGCGCAGGGCCGCGAGGGTCGCCGCCTCGCGCGCCGCGCGCGCGCCGCCCGCCGCGGGTTCGGCTGCCAGCGCGTCTGCGCCCGGCAGGAGCACGCCCAGGATGGCGGTCGCCGCATCTCCCTCGCCCAAAAGGTCCAGCATGGCATCCAGGGCCGGCGTGGTGAGGTGGTGGGGCGAGCCACCGGAGGGCGCGCCAGGCCCCAGCCCAGCCCGCCCGGCGTCCAGCGGCGCGGGCAGGCCACCCCCAGACCGCGCAGACAGGGCGACCGCCCCACCCAGCCACGCCCCCACGTTTTCCAGGCCCGCCGCGGCCAGCGCCCACCGCTGGGCGACCGCGCGCGCGGGACGGGCCAGGGCGCGGCCCAGGACCTCCCGCCGCACATGCGCCGCCAGGTGTGCGTACGGCGCGCCGCCAAGGGGCGGACCCCCCGGCGGCCCCAGCGGCGGCCGCGCGTGCACGCCCCGGGCGAGCGTGGTCAGCAGGCGCACCAGCGCCAGGGTCTCGCTGTAATCCTCGGACCGGGCCTCCACCTCGGCCAGCTGGTACGCCGCATCGTAGCGGGGGCCTCCCGGGTAGCCGATGATGGAGGACGACGCGGGCGGGTCGCCGCCGCCCAGGAGGAGGAGGGGCGCGGCCGAGGGTGGCAGGGCTGGCGCGCCGCCTACCACGACGGCAGACACTAACCGGTCCAGCAGGGGCAGCGGCGCCCCCGGCTCCCGCGCCAGGGCGTCCAGCAGCGCGTCCAGGGCGGCCTTCACCGCCGACGGGACGGGGTGGCACATGAGCTGCACCGCCAGCTCAGCCAGGGGCGCCCCGCCCGCCTCGCCCTCCAGGGCCGCCCGCCATGACGCGGCCGCCCCGCGTGGCGCAGACCGCAGGACGGCCGCGGCCAGGCGGGCGTAGGCCGCCATGCCCGCCGCGTCCGCGGCCGGGACGGCCAGCTCGGGCGGGGGACCGCCCGGGCCGGGTGTGGCGGTTGACCCGGGTACGCCGTAGCCGTCGAGGGCGGCCGCCGCGGCGGCGGCGGCGGCCGCCGCCGCCGCCGCGGCGGGGCCCGCGTACCGGGCACAATACTCACGCATTGTGCCCAGGCCCGCCCGCCAGCTCACGCACCGCCCCGCCGCGGCTGTCGCCCGCAACTGGTTGAGGACGGCCTGGGCGCCGGAGGGCGAGCCGGACGCCAGGGCTTCCAGGGCGCGGAGGTAGGCCACCAGGCAGGGCGGCGCCTCGGTAAGGACCGGGTGGCGGCCGGCAAACTCAAGCAGGTCCGCGACCGCCCCCGACCGCAGGCGGCCGTCCAGCCAGAGTTCCGGGGCGGCCGTCAGGGCCGCCGTGAGGGCGTCCAGGAGGTCTTCCAGGCCGTCCGGTCGGGCCAGGGCGGTCCAGGGCGCGGGCGCGAGTTGGGCCGTGCCCGGAAAGCCGCCGTAGGCGTGGGGTTGGGCGGGCGGGGGGGGAGGGGCCTGTGGGTCGAAAGGCGCGCCGCCGCCGGCCGCGACGGCGGCTGACCGGGCGGCCAGGTCGGCGACGGCTTCCCGACCCACGTCCGCGTCCAGTAATGCCGCGACCAGGTCGTGGCCGACAGCCGCCAGGGCACGGCGGGCGGGCGGGGTAGCGTCGGCGAGGGCTGTGCGGGACAGGCCAAAGGAGGCCAACATCGCGAGCGCCCCGCTGGACAGGGCGCGGCCGACCGCGCCTTCCGCCCGCGCACGGGCAGCGGGGGGGCCGTGGAGGGAGAGGAGGACACCCCAGGCAAGGCGCAAGGCGGGCGCTAGCGGCCCTTCCTCCTCGGTGGTGGAGGCAGTGGACGCACCACCACCAGCGCTCGCACCCTCCAGGCGGGAGGCGAGCGTCGCGTCCGCGGCCAACCCGGCCGCGCCCGCGTCGGCGGCCGCGCGCCGGGCGGCGGCGTCTGCCGCGTCAGTGGCGCCGGCCGCGCCGTCCTCACCCAATGGTGGCAGCGGGGGCGGGACCAGGGCTGCGATGGCAGCCGCAGACACGACCCTGGACGCGGCCGCGATGCCTGGGAAGGCCGCGTCAGGGCCGCCCGGGCGCGCACGCAGCGCCAGCGCAGCCGCCGCCTCGACGACCGCCGCCGCGTCGGCCGGGTGCAGGCCGTCGCCCGGGACGGCGCCCGCCGCGCGCAGGCGGACCGCGTACAGCAGGCACTCGGCCAGGCTGGCCCGCTCAGCCCCGATGACAGCCGCCCGGGAGACTTCCGCCCCGCGCTCGTCCACCAGCGTCGCCAGGCGGGGTGGTTGAGGAGGAGGAGGAGGAGGGGGTGCGAGCGGGGGCGCCCCACCCCAGAAGGCGGGTGGTGCGGGGAGCGCTAGGGGAGGAGCCGGCTGTGAGCTCACACTCGGCTCCAGGCTCGTGTCTCGCACCAGTTCGCACAGGCGGGCGATCAGGGACGACTTGTGCGGGCCATGGGCTGTGGCAGCGGGAGTGGGGCCGCCGTCCGTCACGAGCAGCAGGTCGGAGACAAAGGCCTCGGCGACCGCAGTGGCCGTGGCCACGTCAGTGCCGTCTTCATCGCCGCCGCCCGCCGTGGGCCCGCCGACCGCCATCGCCTCCAGCAGCGCGTGCAACACTGTCACCAAGGCCCGGCGCTCGTCAAAGAAGATGCCGGCGGCGACGTCGGCGGAGGCGTCGCCACGCTTAGATTTGACAAAGAAAAGAGGAGGTTGTGAGAGCAGGCTGAGCAGGAAGAAAAAGAAACGCGCGCACGCGCGCGCGCGGCACAAGGGGGCACCAGCCTCGCTCGCCGGCGTGCTCCCTTACCTCATCCTGCGCCGTCACCAGGCACACCAGCGCCGCGATCTCGTCCATGCGCAGCTCGTCGCTCAGCAAGCACACCTGAGCCGCATCCCCGGCATCCAACCGCAACCGCCCCAGCGGGGTCTGCGGGTTGAGCGTTGCCACCTCGGACCGCGAGGTTGGGGATGGAGGCTAAAGAAGGGGACGGGGGGGGGGGAAGGAGCGTGAGACGATGAGCTCCGCACCCTGTGCATGCGGTGTATTGGTGGTCTGTCGGCCGCTGCGTGAGGAGAGCTGGGGCGGGCAGGCAGCCGGCCAGCCGCGTGTTGGGGCGCGCCCCCAAAAAATGATGGGATGCATGCGTTTCCGTTTTTCCTGCGCCGCTCGACGCCGCCCGCTCTCGCGCTTTTTTTCTCGCACCGGCACGCGCAGCAAGTCCAAAAAGGCCGGCCTCGCCCGAGCCAGGCGGCCACGCAAACCGTCCGGTGGGGCCAAGCCGGACAGGGCGGCCAGCACGTAGTCCGCCAGGTCGCGGTAGGTGTCTCCTTCAGAGGCAGCCGCATCGTGTCGCGGGTGGGGGGGTGGGGGCGGCGCCATGCGAGAAGGAGCGGGGGGCGGAGTGATGGCGCGCGCGTGCTCTAATTGTGGGGATGGGTAGACGTGCGATATCTATCCAGATCAGAAGGTACAGGCACGCGCGCACGCGCGGGAGAGGAGGGGCGCGGGAAAGGAAAGAGAGTGTTAGTGAGAGATAAAGAGGCGTCACTCTCTTTCTCACTCTACGAAGAGGGGCTCCTCTCGGGGGGAGGCGGGGTTTCTCTTCTCAAAAACTCCCGGTTCTCTCTTTCGCACGCAAGCCTGTGCGCACGCTTGCCGCCCAGGCCGATCACGCCTGCCAGCCGGTGAGGGCGACCTCTTCTTTGGCTTTGCTTTGCTTTCTTTTTACAAACGGAGGAAGAGAGAGAGGCATGTGTGCGCGTATGGATGTAGAGAGGAAATGGAGGGCGGAGGAGGGCGGTCAGAGAAAAAAGGAGCTGTCTGCACGGTGTTGACGAGACTGCCAGACACCAAACAAAAAAGGAGTTCACACGTCGCCACGCCACGCGTTTCCTTTGTCACAGAATGTCCCCAACCCCAGTCACCAAGGACGCCCATGGCATGGACCACATCGTGCTAAAAGGGCAGGAGGTGTGGATAGGCGGGGAGAGAAGAGTCGCTCACCGAATCGCTGTCGTCACTGGCCCCGTGCTCAACCTCCGCACCCTCACCACAATCCATCCATTCTCTGTTTCATCCCAGTCCTCTTCCGCCACCGTCTACCTCCACGGCGCCCACGTCTCCTCCTGGACGTCACCCTCAGGCTGCGAGCTCCTCTTCATGTCTGAGAAAGCCGTCTTCGCCCCCCCGAAAGCCCTCCGCGGCGGGATCCCCGTTTGTTTCCCCCAATTTTCAGACATGGGGGCCATGGAAAGCCAGCACGGCTTTGCGCGGAACGCTGCGTTCGTGGTCGACGAGGCGGCGGGAGACAACTCTGCATGCAAGGTCACCCTCCTGCTGGACCACACCGGCTCCGTCGCGTTCCCGCAACCCTTCCAGCTGCGGGTTTCGGTCGAGGTACGGGCCCCCCACGGCGCGCTCGTCCAGCGCTTGCGGGTGACCAACCCAGCCTCCGCGCCCGGCCCGCTCCCCTTCACGGCCGCCCTGCACACGTATATTCGGGTGGGTGACATTGGGCGGGCGGCCGTGGAAGGTCTGGGCCCGGGCGGCCGTTTCCTGGACTCGACCGACGGGCGGGTGGAAAAGGTTGATGAGGGGGGGTCGTTGAAGTTTGACCGTGAGGTGGACCGGATTTACTTGTCCCCGCCCGGGCCGCTAGTCGTCGTGGATGGGGCTGCCTCCCGCCGGGTCCGCATCACCACGGACGGCCTCGTCGACGCGGTGGTGTGGAACCCGTGGACCGAGAAAGCGGCCGCCCTGGCAGACTTTGGGGATGACGAATTTAAACACATGGTCTGTGTGGAGCCGGCGGCGGTGACGGGGGGGGGAGGCGTGGGGGGGCTGGGGGTGGGGGAGACGTGGGAGGGCGGGCAGGCGCTGATGGTGGAGTGACAAAGAGATGGGGTGGTGGAGGAGGAAAGGGGGAGGAAAGGGGGAATCAGGATGGGTTGGTAGTCTCACTTCTTTTTTTTCGGGCGGGGGGCAAGCGCGGCCTGCGGCAAACGAAAGGCGAGCGCAGAGCCCCCTCTACTCTGCCTACCCTCTAAACCCTGCCCTCCATCTCATGGACGGCTACTCTTCCGACGTCTCGGACGGGGGCTCGGACGGGGCCGACCGGCGGCGGACGTCCAGCCGTGCCCGCGCCCAAAAGCTGGCCGAACAATTTGGGTCCCCGTTGCCGCGCACCGCGTCCGCCGCGCGCACCGCCCACCCCTCCTCTGCCACCGCCCGCGTAGCCCGTCGGGTTGACCGGGCGGCCTCGCGGAAGGACAGGCAGAAATCGCGCAGCGAAGCCCGGGCGTTCAAGGTATAGGAGAGGTTTGAGGGAGAGATTGCGGGCCTCGAGGAGAAACACGCATGACCTCATCCCATAACAAACCCCGTTCGTTCGTCCAGGAACTCGACACCACGCTCCAAGTCCTGGGGATTGGGAGAGGGGGCGGGGGCGCGCCGCCGCCTGCTGCTGCCGCACCCGCCCCTCCTAGCGACCTTCCGGCCTCGCCCGCGTCCGCCGGGCCGTCCTCTCTCACCCAGCGCCGCGTGCCTGGTGCTGCCCGCCGTGCGCCGCCCGCGCGGGCCGCCCGCCCTCCCCGACCCAGCCTCGGCTTTGACGCGTCCGACTCGGAGGCCAGCCCGGCGTCAACGACGGGGCGTGGGAGCGGGGGGGGTGGCGGGGGTGGTGTGGCGGCGCCGCGGCGGCCGCCCCAACAACCACCCCTTCCGCCCGCGCCTCCCGCCCGCCCGACCCCGACCAGCGACCTACCGGCGGGGCGGCCGTCCTTTGCGGCGGTCGTCTCGGCGGGTGGTGAGCCGCCACAGGGGCCGGTGCCCCCGCCCGCCCCGCCCGCCCCTCCTGCTCCTGCACTGCCTGCCGAGGTCGGCCCCTCGACCGAGGACGCCGTCGCCCGCGAACGCCTGGCTTGGCACGCCTCGCTCTCCTCCCTGCTGGAGGGCGGGGGCGCGTTTGCCCGGGAGGATTATGAGCTGGCCGTCTCCCTGGCCCGCGCCAAGGCATCCGACCTGCGCGACCAGCTCATCTTCTGGCAGACCCCGCCCGACCCGACCTGGCCCGCCCGGGAGCAGCGCCTGGACTGGCTGGAGATGGCCCTGGGCGAGGCCCGGGACATCGCGACGGGCCTGCGCCAGCACGGGGCGCTGGGAGGGGGCGCGTCCGCGGGGCCCGGCCCCGCGGGCGGCGCGGGCGTGGCGGCCTACATCGACATCGTCTCCGGCGTCGCCACCGAGCTGGCCGGCATGGCCCGCCTGTGCTGTGACTGTGTCGGGGAGGGCCTGCGCGCCACGCCGCCCGGGTCGGCCGACACGCGCCGCGCCCTGCGCGCGGGCAACCGGGCGGTCGCCATCGTGGCGGACCTGGACACCCGCTTGCGCGGCCTGGCCCGCCTGGTCCAGGGCAGCGGTGGGGGTAGGGGCGCCCGCGCGGCGGCGGCCATGCTGACGGTGTCTCCACTGCCGGCCGAGCGGGCGTCCTCCTTGCCGGGGCCAGCCGCCGAACTGGAGGCGCCGCGGCGGACCACGCCCTCGGCGGCCACCGCGGCGGCGACGGAAGACATTGGCGCCCTGTGCGCGGGCCTAGGTGACGCGGCCGGCCGGGTCGCCTTGGCCGCTCTGGACGCCGCGGGCGAGGCACAGGCCGCCCTCCTCGCCCCAGGCGCGCTCAAGCCCAGCGCCTCCCAGTCGGGCCATGAACTGTCCGTCCTGGCCCGCACCCTCCAGGCCGCCTGGGCCGGGGCCGGGCGCCTGGTCGAGGACGCGGCCACCGCCTGGCCGGCCGTCCGCCCGACCCTGTTTCGGGAGTGGCTGCTGCTGTTTGTGCGGGCGGCCGAGGCGGCGGCGGCCATGCAGCGCGCGGTCGGCGTGGCCGGGGCAGATGGGGGAATTGGAGGAGGCGGCGTGGCCGCGGCGAGTTCGGCCTTGACCTTGGCCGCCTACGGCCGCGACACCTGCCCGTCGACCGTCGCCTCGACCATCGGCTCCGACCCGGGCACCGACGGTGAGGGCGACGGCGATGGCGGCACGCCGGGTAGTGTGGCCGCGGTCCCCGCGCCCGCGCGGCCGTCGCCGTGGGCGGCCGTCGCCGCGGGCGGGGTGGCCAAGCCGGCGCTGGCGCTGGCGCTGCCGCCGCCGCCGCCGTCGCTGCCCTGTGACGACGACCTCCAAGCCCAGGCCTGGCTGCCCTCCTCCCTCACCGCCCTCCTGGCTCAGGCTGAGCACGCGGCTGCGGTTGTGATGGAGGGCGTGGAGGAGGACACGGGACGGGCGGCGGCGGCGGCTGCGCCGCCGTCACCCTCGCTGGTGCTGGACCCCGCGACGGGCCTACCCGCCCCGCCCTCCCTGCCCTTCCTGGTCGACCGCCTGTCGAGCGCCCTGTACGACCTGGCGGGCGCGTCGGCGCGGCGCGTTGCCCGCCTGGGCGCGTCCCCGTCCGGCCTCGCCTGCTGGGCGCTGGAGCTGTTGGAGGAACAGTGCGTGGGCGCGGTCGTCTTTGTGCGCGACCTGGACGCGTCCCGCCTGGGGCGGGGCCCGTCGGGCGTGCGCCATTACAACTCGCTGCGCTCCGCGACGGACGCGCTGGTGAACGCAATCCTGCGCGTCCGCCGCGTCCTGCGCCTGAAGCGCGCGGCCGGCTTGACCGCGGGGGTGGGCGATTTTGGAGGGAGTGGGGGCGGAGCGACCGCGCCCACCACCACCATGTCGACCGCTGCCGACCCGTCCGACCTGCCACGCCCGCTGGGCCTCGTCCTATCGACCGTACCCTCTAGCGCTGCGGGCGCCCTGGACACGCCCCGCACGGAGGCGGGAGAGGACACGCCGCGAGGGGAGGTGGGCGCGGTGGGTGCGGCCCCGCCACCTCCGAGGTTTGACGGCCGCCCTGGGTCGGGGAATGCTGTTGCGCCGCCTTCGCCGCCTGCGCCGCCTGCGCCTGCCGCACCGCTCGGTCCTCGCACCTGGAGCGAGGTCGCCCGTGCACCCGCTGCCCCAGCCTCGCCCGGGCTGGGCGACAAGCGGCCGCCGCTGCCGGCGGCCGCGGCTGGAGCGCCCGACGTTGCTGCTGGCGTTGCTGCCGCCACTGCTGCTGCTGCTGCTGCTCCAAAGGCCTTGTCGCCCTTTGAAGCCGCCCAGACCCTGGCCATTGTCGGGTGGGACGCGTCCTCGCCTATCCGGCCTGGTGGGCGGCCGCCACCGCCGCCGCCGCCGCCGCCGCCGCAATCCGACTCGCCCGCCCTGACCTCTGGCTGCGGCGGCGGTGCCTCGACCCTGGGGACGACCCCCTCCCCACTCACTGTCGTGAGTGGGGAGGGGGGGGCTGTGGCGCCTACCACCCTCCCGCCTCTCCTTCCTCACCACCGCCCCACCTGGCGGGACAGGCTCTTTGCCCGCCTGGGCCACGGCAGCGTGACGTCGAGCGTGGCGGGTGGTGGTGGGGCTGGGGCTGGGGACTGCACGTCAGCGTCCGACACCGCCGCCGCCGTCGGGCGCTGCAATGTCACGGGCCTGGCCCCGCCGCCCTGCCTCGCCGCGTCCCGGGGGCGGTCCGCGTCCCGGGAGCGTGGAGGGGATGGTGGGGATGCGTCGGCGGACGGTGGTGGTAGCGGGAGCCGCCCCCCGCCGTCACTGGCGCCCCACCAGCCCCCACCACTCCCCTGGGGTGACGACCCGTTTTGGCAGGTCCAGTGGGACGACCTGCGACCGGCCCTCGTCCGCAAGATCGGGTCTGGCTCGTTTGGTCAGGTGTACGAAGCGTTTTTCCGCAATGCGGCCATGGCCGTCAAGATCATTTCGCTGGACTCGTCGGGCGGGGACGCGTTTGGTGGGGATGGAGACGAAAACGGCGCGCCCTACACCCCCGACCCGGCCGTCCTCGCCCGGTTCAAAGATGAGGTCGACCTCCAGCGCCGCCTGAGCCTGCATCCCAACATCGTCCGCTTCCTGGGCGCGTGCTACCACGTGCCCGTTGTCGTGGCCGCGCCGGTGCCCGCCCAACCGACCTCGCTCGCCTCCCGCCTGGGCGGGTGGCGGCGGTGCCGCACGGCCACGGCCGCCGCTGCCGCCGCTGCCGCCGCCCGCGGGTCGGCCGGGGGTGACTCTGGCCCCACCACCCCGCCGGCGGGCGCTCTGGCGACCCACGCCGCCGCCGCCGCGGCCTCCACCGCCACCCTGGCCATCATCATGGAGCTGTGCCGGCTGGGCAGCCTGTTCCGCCTGCTCGAGTACGCGCGCCGGGTCGCACGCCTGCCCCCCGCCGTCCGGACCGGGACCGCCCCGCCCCGCACGCCCGACGAGGCCCGCCTGCGCACGTCGCCCGGGTGGCGCTTGTGGGCGTCCTGGCCGACCCGGCTGGCCATCGCGCAGCAGGTGGCCGCCGCCGTCGCCTTCATGCACGAACAGCACGTCCTCCACCGCGACCTCACCTCCTACAACATCCTCTGCACGGACAAGTGGGAGGCCAAGGTCGGCGACTTTAACCTCTCCCGCGCCCTTCACGGCGACGCGGCCGTGCTGCCCGCTTCGGGCGCGATCAACTCGCCCGAATGGTCGGCGCCCGAACGCCTGGCCGGCCAGGCCTACGGCTCCCCCAGCGACGTCTACTCCTTTGCCGTCGTCATGTACGAGCTGGTCACTCTGCGCGTGCCCTGGGCGGACGGGGCTGTGGATGGTGGTGGGGAGGGCAGTGGGGAGGCGGCGGCAGCCGCGCTGCCTGGTGCTGCTAGCTCACTGCTGGCGATGCCGCAGCCGGGCCTGGCGACGGGTGCGCCCTCGCTGACGGGCCCAGGTGCGGGTGGCCCCGGCCCGTTCCGGGACACCGCCTTCTTTGTCGTCTCCTCGGTGCCGCGTGGGGCGCGGCCGGCGCTGCCGCCCCTGTCTTCTGCTTCTGTCAACCCGCCCCTGCCGGAACTGCCGGAGCTGTACGACCTCATCCGGGCCTGCTGGCGGGGCGACCCCGCGGCCCGGCCGACCATGCAGGCTGTGTGCGGAGTGCTGGAAGGGATCATGGACAAGGTGAAGCGCCGGGTGCGGGTAGAGCGGGCGGCGAGAGTGGAGGGATAGAGGTGTTGTGTGTTGGGTTGTTTTCTTCATTTTTTCTACCACCTCTTTCTTCCTTACGGCGTCGCCTCCCCGCCGCTTGCGTGCAGCCCACCCCCAGACGCGGGCGGCGGGTAGTGGGAGCCTGGGGCGGGCTCAGCGGGCGCACCATCCAGGTGCCCAAACCCCGCCTTCCACCAGCACGCCGCCTCCTCAGGCGTGCGCAGGCGCCACAGCGGGTGGGTTGCGCGGGCGACAGCGGCGACTTCCACTGCCGCGTCCGCGTCCTCTTTATATCGGACCGTCCTCGCAGACAGGCAATCCCACACACCCTTCCAGGAGGAGGAACAGTCGTCCACGTTGCCGTGCCGGTAAAACTGGCGCAACTGGTGGCCGGGGGCTGTGTATGTGAATAGAGGGAGGGAGAGAGGGGAATGATGATTAGAGCACGTGTGGACGGCCAGCCCCTCCGCACACATACACACGTGCACACACTCATGCACGCACGCTCGCTTTACTGGCACACTCACAGTAACACCACCAGAGCGCGTCAAAATACTTGACGCAGGATTCGAGTTGAGGGACAGGAGGAGGTTGAGATGGGGTGGGGGGTAGGGTCGATAAAGAAGAAGGCGCCGCCGCCCGGGCGGCTTGCGCCTCGATGCCAGAAGTGGACGATGAGGGCGGCATCGCAGGGCGCGGCAGGGCTAGGTGCGCGGGTGTCGGCGGTCGCGCGCGCACGGCCTTGACGCGCACAACACACGCCGACGATGAAAAGCGAGTGTCTCTCTCCTCACCAGTGTGTGCTCACTCTCTTTTGTCTCGGCTGAAGCGCGCACGCACGCACGCACGCACGCTCGCGCACGCACTCTTTCTCTCTCTCTCTCACCTTGGATGGCTACCGCCGGCGGCCGCATCTCCGCCGGCCTGGGCGCCAGCCTCATCGGGCAGCACGCGTCGGAGCGGAACCCGGTAAGGAGGAGAGAGCGTCGGCGGAGAGGGCGGCGGCGGCGACGGCAGCCAAACACATAGGGGACACGCCACCGTGCACCCCAGGGAGGGCCCGCAGTGTCGCATCGCGCGTGGCAAATGCGAAGCTGGCCGCATGTAACACGCGCCTGTGTGTGGGGACGGGCGGGGTGCGGGAGGGTGGGACGTGCCCAAATTGGCAACAAACACGGCAGCACGCTCGCGCACTCCCACCACTCTGCTCCATTTTTCTCACGTCACAACTATTTTTCACACACACCCCGCGCCCTCTCCCTAACCCCTTAAGGAATGCACGACCTTCGTCGGCAACCTGGACGCCGCGACCACGGAAGCCCTGGTCTGGGAAATCTTCACCCAGGCCGGCCCCGTCGCGTCCGTCTACCTCCCCAAGGACCGGGTCACTGGCGAGCACCAGGGGTACGGCTTTGTCGAGTTCAAGTCGCCGCCGGACGCGGACTACGCGGCGCGCGTGCTCAACATGGTGCGACTGTACGGTAAACCGTTGCGGGTGACGCGGGCGGGGGCGAGCGAGCGCGAGAGGGGCGGCACAGCGGGCGGCCCGCCCGCGCCCGGCCCGGCCGACGGGGTGGGCGCCAACCTGTTTGTCGGCGGCCTCGATCCGGACGTGGACGAGAAGCTCCTGTACGACACCTTCTCCGCCTTTGGCGCCGTCCTGGGCGCCCCCAAAGTCGCGCGCGACCCGGAGACGGGCGCCAGCAAGGGCTTTGGCTTTGTGGCGTACGATAGCTTCGAGGCGGCCGACGGCGCGGCCGAGGCCATGGACGGCCAGTTCCTGGGTGGCCGGCCCATCCGGGTCCAGTACGCCCTCAAAAAGGACGCGCGCGGGGAGCGACACGGCACGCCCGCGGAGCGGCTGCTGGCCGAGCAGGCCCGCCTGGCGGCCAAGGCCCCGCCCGCGGCGCGCCCGCACGCCCGGTTTGCGGCGGGGCCGGGCGGGGCGGGCGGGACGGGTGGTGGAGGGGGCGCGGATGAGCCGCCGCCCCCGCCGCCGCCGCCGCCGCCGCCCCCCGAGGATGGTGGGATGATGGGGTATGGCGGGCCTCCCGGCATGGTCATGATGCCGCCGCCGCACATGGTGATGCAGCAGGGCGGGCCGTGGGGCGGGCCGCCGCCGCCGCCGCACATGATGATGCCGCCGCCGGGGTGGGGTGGGCCGATGTCGATGCCGCCGCCGCCGCCACCGCCGGGGTGGGGGATGCCACCGCCGCCGGGGTGGGCAGGTGGTGGGCCGCCGCCGCCGCCGGGGTGGGGGCAGCAGTGAGTGAGAGGTCCGTGAGAGGCGTCGGGGAAGGTTAGATCATAGAACACTCAACACACTTCTTTTTGTCCGCCGTGCTCGCCCACTCTCACACACGCACGCACGCCAGGCGTGTCCTGCGTCTGCCCCCGGCCCTCCATTCCGCGCGGGGCTCTCACTGAAACACGCACACGCACACGCGCCTCCCCCCTCTCATCAAAAACAATGCATGCGTTCGCTGGCGCGTGGGCCGGGCCGGCATTGACGGCCCGGGCCGCCGGAATGGCCCCTCCCGCACGCTCCGCACCCCTTGCCAGGCTGCCAGTAAGCCGTTGTAGCCGTGCAAGCCGGTCGGTCACCCTCGCCACCCCCGCAGCCGGCGAGGGGCCGACCACTAGCGGCATGGCTGCCGCCACCTCACCGACTGCTGCACCTCAACAGCCTGACTCCGCCGCCCGGGCCGCCGCCGAGCGCGCCGCCGACCAGGTGGACCAGATCATGGCCGAGATTGGGCGGGAACTGTTTGTGTCCCGGGCGATCGGGCAGTTGTTGCGTGAGTTGAGAGAAGAGGAGAGGGTGAGCGGTGGAGGTCGGACCCACCCTGGAGCGCGTTTCTCATGCACCCTCTCTCCCCCTCCCTCTCCACAGCCGCCGGCATCGACGACGACGACGAAGACGGCGACGACGACAGTGACGGCAACTCGATGTCGGGAGATGAGCCTTGTATCATCGCCCGGGTCGTCACAGCGCGGCTGGAAGGCATGGACGAAGCGTTCCTGGCGGCGCTGGGGGTCGCGGCGGATGGAGCGGCGGGGGCGGGGGATGAGGCGGCGGCGACGCGGTTGGCCGCCGTGCGGGAGGAGGTCTTGCGTCAGGCTGGCGCGCGCCTGACGCCGGCGCTGCAAGCGCTGGACGCGGCGACCCGGGCGGGCGACGCCGCCGGGCGCAGGGCCGTGCTGGCCTCGACCACCCTTCCCCCCGCCCCGATCCTCTTTTCCGCGGCGGCCCAACTGATCGACGACATGGAGGCCGCCTCCGTCGTGCCGGATGCCGCCTTACTGGCCCGCCTGTGCCTGGCTCGCGAGGACGTGCTGGACGGGTCGGCCTCCACGGTGCTGGTGACCGCGTCGGCCGCGCACGCGACCATGCTCCACGCGGGCGGGGCCGACCTGGCCGCCACGCTGGCCTCCAACCCGTCGCCCGCCGCCCGCCCCGCCCGCCGCGCCCTCATCACCCGGGCCTGCTTCTTGGACGGCGCGTGGGAGGCGGCGGCCGCGTCGGCCGCCCCGGGCGGGTTGCTCGACCCGAGCGGGGTAGGAGCAACGCGCCTGCCCAACGAGGGCCTCTCCCCAGGCGCCGCGTCCGCCGCGTCCGAGGCCGCCGCCAAACGCGCGCCCCGCCCGGGCCGAACCCTGACCGCCATCCGCGCCCTGCGCGACGCCATGGCCAAACGCGGCCAGCAGGCCCAGGCGTCCGCCCTGGAAACCGCCCGCCAGGACGTGCTGGCTGTGCTGGACGGGGTGGCCTACCGGGGCAAGCTCGCTGTCGTGGAGCCGGCGGCCACGGCCGCGGCCGAAATGGCGCAGGCAAAAGGAAAAGTGGAAGACGGAGAGGAGGAAGAGTTTGGTGAGGTGGTGGTGGACGTGTGAAAAAAAAAAAAAAAAAAAAAAAAAAATGGAGGGCGATGGTTGAATTTATCACTTAAACCATCCCCACTTTCTTTTTTTCTCTCATGCCACAAATCATCTCCCTGGCCACCACCCGCGCCCCAGCCGCGGTGCACGCCGTAGCCTGGCTGGGCGACCCGCACGGCGCGCAGACGCACCTGGTGGCGGGCGGCGGGACGCACGTGGGGTCGGGGTGGATGCAAGTGAGTTGAGGGGAGAAACATGGAGAGTGCATAACTGACCCCGCTCTTTCTCGACGTGCTAGAGAGTGGCTTATTCACTGCCGCGCCGCCGCCGACACCGCCGTCCCATGTGTCTCAAGTGTCACTCCATGGCCCCACAACGCGGCTGGGTCTGAAAGTGAAAGGGAGAGACAGCGAATGCGAGAGGGGAGGGAGACGAGGGGAGGGATGGTCGAGCGCCGTCCCTCCCTCCCCGCCCGCTCCCCCCCTCACGCCCATTTTTCTCTCTCTCATCCCGCCCCCACCCCACCCACACACAGCTCTACACCCTCTCCGGCGGCACCGCCAACCTCAGCCTAACAGCCACCTCGCCTTCCCACTCCCTCCCTTCCACCGTCCGCTGCTGCGTCTCCACCGCCGGTGGCCGGGTCGTCACCGGCGGCCTGGACGGCCGCCTCGCCTGGTGGGAGGTTGAGGGCGGGAACAGGCGTGGGTGCGAGGCGGCGGGGGGGCTGGCCCACCGGGGTGGGGTGCAAGCCCTTGCCTCTGCGGGTCTGCACTCAAGCATCGTTGCCTCGGCGGGCGAGGACGGGAGCGTGTGCGTGTGGGACGGGCGAGCAAAGGGCGCGGCCCAGGCCCGCCCGGCAGCGCGCCTGGGGGGAGGCGGAGGTGGGAGCGGCGACGGCGGCGGCGGCGCCGGCCCTGCCTGGTCGGTCGCCCTGACGGGAGAGGCAAGGCTTGCATTTGAGCTGCCGCCGTCCCCGGGTGGGGTAGGCGGCGATGAGAATGAGGCGCCGAGGGAGGTCGAGGAGGAGGCTGCAGGCACCAGCTCGCCCCCCCCCTCCACCTTTCCGCTCCTCGCCCTGGCCGGCCACGCCACCGGCTTGGTCCGCCTCTGGTGCCTCCGCACGGGCAAGCCGCGCTGGTCGGGGCGGCTGCCCGGCAGTCCGGGCGTGTGCGGCGTCGCGTTCAGCCCTGACGGGGCGGCCGGGGGCGGCCAGCCCACCGCCCTGTTCACAGCCGCGACGGGCGGCCTGGTGGCCGGCCTGGAGGCCGGGACGCAGCACCCCGAGGCCGGGCTGGCGGGGGCGGGGGCGAGGCTGGGAGGGGGCGCCAACTCGCCGCCGCCGACCGTCTGGGCGGCGTGCCCGCTCCCAGCCTCGCGCAACCTGGTCGCCTGCCCGTGCGGGGATGGCGCCGTGCGCCTGCTGCGGTACGCGCGTGCGCCCGGCGCGGCGCGGGTCAGCGGGGCGGGCGGCTCCCCGGCGGGCGTCGCGGGGCGGTTGGTGGGCGTGGCGACCGCGCGGCTGTCACCGCAAGCCCTGACCTGCTTCAACTGGAGCCCGGGGTATGCGGGCCTGTGGGCGGCGGGCGGGTTGGATGAAGTCGTGCGGGTCGGGGTCGTGCCGAGGGTGGGGATAGTGTGAAAGAGAGATGGCAGATTAACAAAAAAGAAAAAGAAAAAAACGAGTCGGTCCTTTTTCTCCTCTCTCTCTCTCGCCGCGCTCACAGCAGGTAGTCCCGTTCCTCCAGCAGTTCCTCATACAGATCCATCCTCCCGGCAGCCTGGGCCGCGACGGCCAGCGAATCCAGGGTCCCCGCCTCGATCCGCAGGCCTGCCCGCCTCAGCCCCTCCTCCAGCAGCCGCAACCCGTCCTCCAGGCGGCCGCCGCGGGCGCACGCCCTGGTCGCACAATTGGTCGCAATGGCGCGTGTGACTTCTGGGTGGGCGGCCCACGTCGGGGCCAGTCTGGCCAGGAGGTCGAGCGCGGCGCTGCCTTCCAGTTCCCGGGCCAAGCGGCGGAAGACGGCTTCCACCGCAGACGCCCCAGCTGGGGTGTCGGCGCCCGCGGCGGCCTCGGCGGCCAGCAACGCGTCCACCGCCTTTTTCCAGTCACCCTCGGAGGCGCACACCCGGGCAGCGGCCTCGTAGGCAGTGGGAGGGGCCGCGACGCGCAGGATGCGGATCTATGACAGGGATGATGGAGTTTTGGGCGTGGGGTTGGGAGGGG
>Ga0315288_10001165_pt1 | contig 33891 bp, 35 predicted proteins | sample YL17G11_20_MG_FD_203454 | JGI IMG/M metagenome (GOLD analysis project Ga0315288, IMG submission 203454) | Sediment microbial communities from Yellowstone Lake, YNP, Wyoming, USA - YL17G11_20 | ecosystem: Environmental > Aquatic > Freshwater > Lake > Sediment | place: USA: Wyoming | collected...
TTGAGCTTGGCTTCGACAAGGTTGACGATGCCACTTTCTATCCGACGAGCCTCTGGCAAGCGAAGGAATACCCCGGCCCGGTCTCGGCCCCGTAATCAAGCCCCCGGAAGTTTTTGTGCATCCTCTACTGTCGCATAGACGGTAGAGGATTCTTGTTTTCCAGCACCCACGGTCAGGATGGAGTTCTGGGTCACTGACGGATTGATGTCCTGTCCCGGAGCCGTGGTTTCCGGTATGAGTTGAGAAGCGGTGTTGGGCTGGGTGATGGTGGTCCGGTCTTGGACGATTTCTCCGCGCCTGAGTGTATACAACGTTTCCAGCGTCTCCTTTTTAACGGTGCGACAGACACCAGCTACGATGTAGTACCCAGACCACGGCGAAGTCTTTTCCTTCTGGGGTGAGAGCACGAAGCGCAGAATGTCGCCCACGCGGATATTCATGCTGCGCGTCAGGTCCGCTGAAATCTCGAAAGTTTTGGCTCGACCAAAACTGTATACATTCTGCGCCAGCGCCGACACTTCCTGCGGCTCGTTCTGGCTCAGGTGGTAGGTCATGGTCTGGACGCCATTGGGCACCTTGTCCATCCGGTAGATGCCGTCGGCCAAGCGCAGGTACTTTTCCGGGTCGCTGACCACTTCGTTGGTCTGGCCGGTGTAGGGGTCGTAGGCGATGCAGCGGGTGCCCGCGATGCCCACGTCAAAAAGCTGCTGGCTGCGGTCGTTCTGGACCATGCCCTTGAAGGGCGTGTCGAAGTAGGCGATTTCTTTGATTTCGGTCTGGTAGTCCGGGGTGTGGAAGTGGAGCACGTTGTCCCGCATGTAGAGCAGGTATTGACCGCGCCCCTTGTCGTTGAGGCAGCGGTGGACCAGTCGGCGGTTGATGAACTCAACATCGGACTCGTTGACCTGAATGTAGGCAAAGGTGCCGACGGTTGGCTCGACGACGGCTTCGACTCCAGCATCAGAGGCCATCTGCTTTACCATGTCGCTGATTTTGCCCTTGCGCGAAAGTATCTTGGTGCTCCGGTTGACGGTGAACAGCCGGTCGGCGGTGCTTATCTCGAAATTGTGCCCGGCATTGTTGCCCAGCCCCTTAATCATCGCGGAGCAGTGGACAATCTGGTGCTCCTGCCACGGGAGCCACATGCTCTTGCCTTCGGTCACAAAGCCGATGCGCCAGCGCACGAGCGGGGTGCCGTCGGCCATGAGCGATTTGATGGATTTGTCTACAATGTCCACCTGCTGGGTGACGAAGCGGTGGTAGCTAATCGGGATTTCCTCCATGTTCTCATTCAGGGTGCTTTCCATGTGCTGGATGAGACCGGTGTTCAGGGACAGGGGCTTGTCGGTCGTGCCTTTAAGCTCGATGTCGAAAAGAACCTTTCCGGTGGGTAGGAAATCAATCATGTCAGCCCTCGTCTATCGCGGTGAAGCGGCGCTCAAGGATGTCCAGAATGTAGCCCGGCACGGTGACATCGAACAGGGCGATGGTCGCGTCGGCAGGGTCGTTCAACGCTTCCAGCAGCCGCTCGATGGTGTTGGCGTTGGCAAAAACAAGACGGCATTCTTCTCCGGTCAACGTGATGCCGTCATCGTTGTTGGCCGAGTCCTCGGTGGGGTACAGCACGGCTTTGGATTCGCGGATGGTTTCCACCTGCGAGTCGATGCTTTCGCCGCGCAGTTCCTCAATCAATTGGACCAAGGCTTCTGGCTTCTTCATCTAGGATAGTTACGTTGTGAGATTTACCGACAGACGCGAATTTTTGTACGACCCGGAGTTGTTCGGGTTGGCCGACACCCAGACGGCGCTCAAAATCCACAGCGAGTACATCCGGCGCAGTTCCCCGCGCCCGCTGCCTCGCTTTCTTGAGGTAGACCGCCGCTCGTCCAAAATTGACCATCTTTGGCATGTGCCGTTGGACGATAGAACGGTTTTCTCGCGGGTAATCGACATGCCCTCCATCATTCAGTTCGAGAAGCCCGATTGGCGGCTGACGCGGGTGGGCCTCGTGCCCCAGCAGAAATGCAAGGTCTGGATGGGCAACCTGCTCCTTCAGGAAGCGGATTGGTTCCCGATGCGGGGCGATATGGTCTACTGGAACGGCTATCGTCACATGGTCATCAACGTGATTTTGGACCCCTCGGCCTTCTGGCAGCAGACCAATGTGTGGCTGGGTCTGGTTTGTGAAACCGTCATCCCGGCGGAAGGCGACGCTCGCCCCATCAACAATCCGGGGGTGCCTGTGCCCCGCGAACTGATTCAGACCCGGCCCGTGCCAGAGGTCTAATTGTATACAGTGAGCACGGCGACCACTGACATTTTTCCGACGATTCTGGAGGGCGTACACAACGTATTCCAGCAGCGGCTTGATGACCGCGAGCAGCGGAAGAAGGTCGCGGAAGCTTTGATGTCTTGGCTCGCTGATACGGCCCGCAAGAAAGACGTGCCGGACCTTGATGTGAAGCTGGCAGGTATGCAGCAGCGGGTGAATAAGCTGGTCGAGAACATGACCATCGAAATCGAAAAGGATAAGCCTGTAGTTAAGGCAGCCGGTAGTGATGAGGATACGTGGAAAATGTTCCGCCTCGGCACAAGCTGGTTTGAACCGAACCCGGATTTGATTGAAACGGTCCTGTCCGGGCTGTTTAACGAGTAGTTAAAGCGCATGAACATTCAAAAAGTCATCAGTGAATCCGTGAACAACGGCGGCAAGAACTACGTCACCGAAGCCGTGAACCAGATTCTCGGTGAGGACATCAAAACCGGCCAGACGGTCGCCGTTATCGACGACCCCATCTCCGGCTATTCCGGGGCCAAGGGCAAGGTGAAAGCCGAGTCCGAAGCGAACCCCGGATTCGTGGATGTCGAACTGGAGAACGGCACCACGGTTAAGATGCAGTCCTCGCTGCTTGTCCCGGTCTAAGTCCGCGTCGCTGGCCAGTTGTGTATCGTTCTGCCTGCCAGCGGCAGACGACATTCGACTTTTGCAAGCCAGCCGTGTGGAGTCATCGCGCTCTCCACGGCTGGCTTGTTTAGTTAAGGCATGGCCGACGAAACTCTGAACGCCAATGACGGAACCCTGAATGTTCGGGCAGGCTCGCTGGGCGGCACGTCGATGCGCTATCACGAGCTTGCGCTTCAGCGTTGGCTGAACCAACTATTCTACGTCCGTGAGGGTTACCCAGTCCCGGTGGTGTTTACGTCGCCGATGGACGCCTTCTCCTATTTCGCCCAGCTTTGGTCTGACTCCAACAACCCTTTCGACTACCTGCTCAACCTCAAGGATGCCAACGGCACTCCGCTTTATGAGCCGCATCCTTCGCCGATTCGCTACCCGATAATTTCCGTTTATCGCAAGGGCTGGAAGTACCGGCAGTACCAGAACTTTTCGATTCATCGCTGGCGTCACATCAACTGGCCAACGGTCGCCAACGCTGGTACTGAGCGTTATGGCCCGGAGGCGCAGGGCTGGGATGTGACCAAGTGCCGCCTCGGCAACGTCACCACGTCGCGGATGCCGATGGCGTGGGACTACCGCTTTCAAGTAGACCATTTTTGCAACCGCCCGGACACGCAGGCATTCTTCATCGAGCAGTTGATGCAGGAGTTCTGGCGCACAGGCGGCACCGTTCCGCAGACGTGGGTCACGGTGCCCTACCCCGGCTGGGGCAATCGACGGGTGCGCCTTTACCTCGACGGCGACATTGAAAACTTGACCCCGGAGGAACCTGAGACGGGCAAGAACGTGGAGTTCCGCACGAGCTTCACCATCGTCGTCGAGGGCTTTGACGTTGACCTGAAGTACGAAATTTACCCGGCGCTTTGGAATCTGGTCATGCGCTTTGGCCCGGTGGCTCCCATCGAACTGGAGGACTGCTTCAACTTAACCAAGACCACGGACCTGCGGGTGACCGGCAGCAACACGACGCTGGACAGCAGGCCGAACGTGCCTTCGTGGGGCACTTGTCAGGAGGTTATCGAAGCGGCAGAGAGCGTGGCTTCCACACAGACGAACATTTACCTGACTTCGGCCAATGCTTCCTACACGGTCGAAAACGGCCTGCCCATCGTCATCCCTCCGGTCAACACTTTTGGAGTGTTTACAATCGGTACGACGGTTCCGGTTTATCTCATCACCGGCCACGTCACAGAGAATGGCACGGGCATGGATAATGTGCCGCTGACGATGACCGGAATCGGCACGACCTACACGGATGTCAACGGCAGCTACGGCATCAACGTGCTTGGACCTTTCAGCGGCGTGGCCCAGCCCGTCTGGTTTGGTGGCGCGTTCACTCCACCGTTCCGCACTTACACCGCGCTGGGCACCAATCAATCCGGGCAGGACTACGCCTTCACCGGCACAACGCCGCCGACCTATCTCATCTCCGGCGTGATGAGCAACAACTTGGTGCCATTCAGCACGGACATTGCCTTTGACAGCCTTGGAACGTTTACATCTGCTGCCGACGGCAGCTATGGCGTATTGGTGCCTTACCTGTACAGCGGCGTATCCACGCCACTCTCAACCGGGGGCGTTTGGACGCCTGATTCGCGCACCTACGTTCAGGTGGTCGCGGACACGCCCAATCAGAATTTCGACTTCGCGGGAGCCGCCGTCATGGCCTACGGCACCGATTACGCCAGTGCGAACGGTTCGTTCGTCTACGGGTCTGCCGACCTCTACGTTTACACGATGGCGGGCGCTTCCCACGTGGCTTTCCTAAGCGGCAGCGTGTTGGACGCGGCAGTGCCGGGCGGCACCTTCTACAGCTACGGGACCAATACCGTGTCGCTCTACAGTGGCACGCTGGCCGACACGATTGTTTACAGCTTCGGGACGGATTACGGCACGAACACCATCTCGCTTTACACGGGCACCCTGTTCGATACTTCGGTTAGCACCGGGACGACGATTGACGGCGGCACGAACTCGGTTTCCCTCGTGAATGGCACGCTGGCCCTCCTGATGATTGAGTCGGGAACGCACTTTGCCCAGACAACCATCCAAGTCTCCTTCTTGAATGGAACACTAGCGTAGTTATAGCGATGAGCACGTATCAACTGCATCAAACGGCACGCGGGCTTTACAAGGTCGCGGTCGTTGACGCCGCCACCAAAGAAGTTGTTTGGGAACAGAAAGAATGGGGTAAAAACCTCATCCTGAACAACGGCATGGACGCTGTGGCTGTTCGCTACTGGGCCACCTGCATGAGCTACGCTGTTGCGGGCACCGGCATCATTCCCACCGCCATTTCGTCAGCAGAAGTCACGGCATCGCAAGCGGGCAGCACCGTGAGCGCCACGGTTGGCAGCTACACGTTCTCCAGTGGCGACATCGGGAACATGATAAAATGGGACGTGGGCGGCGAGGAAGCTCGCATCACCGGCTACACGAATCCGCAGTCGGTCACGGTCACGCCTGCTCAGTCGGTGGGCAGTGGAACGTTCGTGGTCTACCAGACCAATCAGACCGGCATGGCCACCGAGGTCAAACGCACGACCACTTATCTCCCCAATGCACCGTATTGCCAGACCTCAGTGGATACTTCCACGGGCGTTGTGGCCATGCGCCGTACCTACGATTTTTCAGCAGAAGTAATTCAGCGCAATTACACCGAAGTTGGTGCGTGCTGGAATCAAACCGCTTTTACCGGCAATACGACTTTTTCGCGCATTCTGCTTCCGCTGGCGGTGACCGTGAATCCCGGTCAGCAGTTGCGCTTTGTATACGAACTCCAAATTATGGTCGGGCCTATCACCCCGGTCAGCTTTAGCGCGGCGGTGTCTGGCTGGCCGGTGCTGCCGTCTGTAAACACCAACGCCACTCAGCAGCTTGAGCATCACGGTTTGCAGATGGTAAGCGCAACAGGGTCACCTACCAACGGTACGGGTGGTTTTACCAACGAACCTTCGGAAATCAGCATTTACGGCGGGTACATGTTCGTCTCGCCCAATTCCACAGCTTTTCAGGCATTCGACACATCGACTGACCGGCGAACGACGGGTTACGATGTCAATGCGATGAGCCTGCTGCCTTACACGCCGCTGAGTTTCACGTTGGACAAGACAGCAACCTTTACCGTTGCCCAGTTGAACCGCACGGATTTGAGGACGGTTGGAATCACGGCCAACTATTCCGGTTTGAATTTGAATGCAGCAGTCGCCAATGGGCTGGTGGTCCTGTTTGCCCAGTCTCAATCCAAGAACAATACCCAGACGCTCACTTTCATCTTCCGGTTCACTTGGGGCCGGACGCTGGCTTGAGTTGTAGACAAATGTGTTCCAAGTGACCGAATCACGAACCGAGTAGTTAAAGGCAAAGAAAGATATGGCAACGATTACTGCGAAAACTTTTCCGGGCGTATACGCGCAGATTATCGACCGGAGCTTCCTCCCGGCTCAAACGAGCCGATTTAAGCCCGGCCTGATTGGCGTAGCGAGCAAAGGACCGTTCAACACGCCGGTCGCCATCGCGTCGCTTCAGGAGTTCGTGCGGAACTTCGGCAATCCCATCACCACCACGTACTCGACCACGGGCGACACATCTGCGGTCAAGCCCGGCGAAGTCACGCCGGTTGGCTTTGGCTACTTTTTGGCCGACGCCGTGGGCATTCTGGCTGACCTCACCGACAGCATCACTGTCGTCCGCGTGGGCAACCAGTACAATGCCATGCCGACACCGACTGCGGATGGCACTGCGGGGAGCACCAAGGTTATCACGTCCGGGACCAACAGCGATTTCGTTAAGTGGATGAAGCAGCAGGGTGCTCAGGTTTATGTCACGGTAAGCGACCCACCCAAGCACAGCAGCGTCAACCTCCCGGTGACCAGTGCGCTTCTGGGCATGGATGGCATTGGAACGCTCACCGTCAGCACGCCCCTATCGGACACCTACAACGGTGCGACCATCAGCTACAGCAACTATCCGAATGCTGCGTGGAACTCTGAGAGCGTCATTTACGGTTACGGCTACGACGACATCACGGCCAGCATCGGCAAAGTTTACGGTGACGGCAACACCATCGGGGTGAAGGGCGGGTTTGCTTTCAACATCCAGTACGGGTCGGAGACGCTGGACACCCAGAGCCTCTACGCCATCACGGACTCAGGTTCTCAGGCCAATCCGACCTACGAGTTCCGTATCAGTCAGGTGGCTGGCAACACGATTTACATGGTGCCGACGGACAACACCCAAGTCGGCTATCAATCGGTGCCTCTAGGCGACAACTACGACGACGGCAAGCTCTGGAAAGTTACGTCTCGTCCGGCGTTCTTGGTCGTTTCAGCGGTCACGGCAGGTATCTGGGCCAATGGCGCGGTGGCCAGCCAAGGTCTCTACGTCGTGGTCAAGCCCGGTTCGACTTCCGGCACCAAGAAGCTCGAAGTTTATTGGAACTCCGGCATCGTCGAGACCTTCGACAGTCTTTCGGCCAATCCGACCAGCCCGAACTTCTATACCACGCGCATCAATGGTCTGAGCGGTTACATCAAGATTGACCACGTGTTCGCGGACTACAGCACCAGCGCCTCTCTCACGCTGGCGCAGGCCGGAACACACGCAGCCAACACGGTCAGTCCGTGGGATTCTGCTTACTACGGCAGCACCGCAACAACGCCTTACTACGCGCTGCCGTTCGGAGCCGTGAACGCAGGCTGGCTTTACCAGAGCGTTTCGACGGTCATCGACACCGGCTGTCAGTTCGTCAGCGGGTTGAACGGTGAGAACGCGCAGGCAAGCGACTTCGTGGGCGCAGTGCTGGGCGATGACTCGGTGACCGGCCTGAAGTGCTTCGACGACCCGGACAACGTGGACGTGAACATGCTGGCCGCGCCGATGGACGACATTCCCATCAGCGTCATGCAGGAACTTCGCCGGGTGGCCAAGAAGATTAACGCCATGTCGCTGGCCGATGTGCCCGCCGGGCTGAACATCTGGGATGCCATCGACTGGCACAACGGCGCGGGCAAGTTTCGTGGCCGTGGCCGCATTGACGACCCGAACATTGCGGTGTTCTGGAACTGGTTCACCCTTACCAGCCCTTACGATGGTCTGGCCAAGATGGTGCCGCCGACGCTGGGTGCCCTGCGCTGCATGGCCGCCACGTGGGAGCGCGAAAAGCCGTGGTTTGCGGCTGCCGGTATGATTCGCGGTCAGATTCCAGAAGCTCTCGCTGTTGAGTGGGACCGCATCTCCGAGGACGCCAAGCAGGCGATGTACGGCAACGGGAACTCCATCAACCCGATTTGGAAAACCAACGGGCAGTTCCTCCTGTGGGGCGACCGCACGTTGCAGCGGTCGGAAAGCAAGCTCACCGCCATCCACTCGGTCAACCTCGTCAACTGGATTGTCAACGGTCTGTCGGACCTTGGCCGCCAGTTCGTGTTCGACCCGAACGACAACGAACTCCTGCTGCACATCCAACTCTCGTTCTCCGAGTTTCTGGACAAAATCCAGAACGAGCGCGGTCTGGAGCAGTACGAACTCGTCGTAGACGAGCGGAACAACACAGCGGAGACCCGGAACAACCGGTCGGTCGTTGTTGATTTGGCCGTCGTCCCGGTGGACGTGATGGAACGCCTCTATTTGAACGTCACAGTGCGCGAGAGCGGTGCAATCCTGAACAGCGTAACATAACGACTTATGCCAACGAGAATGAACTTCAAGAATACCTTCGGTGCGTCAACCGACGCCGAGGGTATTGACCTGCAACGTGTCGATTTGTGGAAGGTGACCCTCACCTTTCCAGCCGGAGTCGGCATCAAGTGGACGGACGAGGTTGAGTTCGCGCTGGAGAAGTTTCCGTTCCCGGAACGCAGCCGCGAAATGATTGAGGTCAAGTACATGCAGCAGACGAACTATCTCATCGGCAAGGATATGCCTACTCCTGCCATTGAGATTCCCGTCCGCTACGCTTTCCAAGCCCTCACTGCCGAGGCGCTGGAGAAGTGGTACTACCTCGTCTCCAACCCGCAGACCGGCGGCGTGGGCCTCACCAGTTCCCTCAAGGCCAAGGGCACGATGCGCTGGATGGTGCCGGACATGAATCGTCAGCGCCAAGACCTCGTGAAGAATCCGCCCGTCACCAACAGTCTGGCTACGGGCCTGCAATACGCGCTGGAAGGCTGCATCATCAAGGGTCTCCGGTTCACCGACGCTGACATGACTCAGAGCGGCTACGTCAACCTGTTGTTCGGCCTCCAGATTGACCGTTATTACCCGGTGGATGTCTCGAACATGAAGGTCTCGGTCTCGCCGTAATGGACCCACTGTTTCAAATCGACGATGAAGTTGGCCTCGAAGCTCCGCCCGTGGGCGAGCTTGGGCCGGGGGAGGCTTTGGGCGCTCCAATGCCCGCTCCTGCGGCTCAGCCAACCACCGTCCTTCTTGTGTGCCCGAACTGTGGCTGCAAAGAATGCAGCGGTGATGGCGGTCAAGACCCAGCAGTGCAGATGGCAGATGAGGCCAGTGTGGTCACCTGCCCGGTCTGTCAGTCCCAATTTGAACCTCCGTGCGAACAGCCCGGCGCTGGTGCAGAAATTGCACTTCCGATGGAGTCCAGCGTTCATCGCATCCTTGGCCGGGTGTTCGAGCGCCATGTCCGTCGTCACGCTCATGCAGTGAAGCGTACGGCTCATCGCACAGAGCTACCAGAATTACCCGGCAATGCGTCCTAAAGGCTTAGTCACCATCTCGAAAATCACGCTCGCGGACGGCAAGCAGTTGTCCACCCAGCAGGCGATTGATTACGGTTGGATTTGTCAGCCGGTGGGCCGCCAGCCCGGTGGTTGGGGTCTGGAGCGCCATGAAGTGCCGCTGGGCCAAAACCTGTTTGTAGACAATGGCCGCCAGTTGGTCGCCTACGCCTTCGGCTTCCGCGCTCCCATCCAGAATTTCGTCTGCCAGAACTTCGGTGTCGGCACCGGGGTCACGACCGCTCGTGTGACTGATGTCGCGTTGGAAGCCCCTATCACACTTACCACGGGCCTCACCAAGCCAATCGACACGGTGGACTTCCTCTCGGCCTTCGTGGTGCGCGTGGCCTTCACCTTGGGCTTGTCTGACGCCAATGGCTACGTCATCTCGGAGATGGGCTTGTTCTCCGGCAACAACTCGCTGATGGCCCGTAAAATCCGGGCGGTCAGCATCAACAAGAACTCGGAATTTGCGCCCACGCTCACGTGGCGGTTGCGCTTCTAATTTATGTACATTCAAGTCACTGATTCGCAGGTGGTCTCCGAGGTCGTCAGCACGCTCTGGAGCACCATCCAGCAGGGACCGGTCAACGCGATGGTCATCATCAAGAACTCCGGCGTGAATACGATGAACTACCGCTTTCAGGAGTTCAACGGCACGGCTTGGGTGGACCTCGGCACCAGCGGCAGCGACTTTTACAATACGCTTTCGGTGAACGAAGTGAAGCTCATTAAATTGGTCAGCAGCTACCCGCAGGTCCAGATGGTGGGCAATGCCAGCGGCGGCGCGTTCCTTGAATTTGCCGTGACCCGTTACTCGAACCGTGCGTCCGGCGGCCCGATTCCTATCTTGACCCTGTAGCCCCTTGGTGCGCCCCCTCCCGGAAGGCCGGTCGTATAGCGGCGACCGGCCTTTTTATTGGAAATCGTTCCCGCTGGCGGCGTCGTAGAGGTAGCGCAACTCGCGCAGGCGGTTCAACACTTCCGGCATTTCCAGAGCCGCCACGTCCGCATCGCTGCCAAAGACCAGTGGCGCGGGCTTGGGCAGCTTGATGCTGGTGGTCAGCAGCGTACGTTCCAGCGAGCCGTAGAACTGTTCGCGCTGTTCCTCGTTCATGTTGTTCTCCAGTGCGCCAAGGCAGTCATCAAAGGTCATGTCCTTGGTGATACACTTGAACAACTTCTTCACCTTCTCTTTGCCCCAGCCGCGCACGCCCGGTATGCAGTCCACGCTGTCCCCTTGGATGGCCAGCGCCATCGCAATTTGACAGGGCTTTTTTACGTGGAACTTGTTGCAGACGAAGGTCTCGCTCAGCACGCATTTTTCGTTCAGGCTGTAGTAGGCCACGTTTTTGTCTACAAGTTGCATCAGGTCTTTGTCCCCGGATGCGACCACGAGGTTGGTCTTGGGACCGGCATTGTAAACAGCCGAGGCAACCAAGTCGTCGCCTTCAAACTTTTCAAGCTCGACGTTGGCGGTGCCTATCAGGAGGGCAAACAGTTCCTTGGCGATGTCCCGAAAGTCGTAGTATTCCTGCGGCTTGGGTTCGCGGTGCTTGGACTCGTGAGGGCCACCATCCCAGCAAAACATGGTGCGGTCAAAGGTCGTGCCTATCTGGCTCGTGACCGGGTTGAGCAGGCTCAGAATGGTGACGGCGGCCAAGCGAAGCGTTTGCTCAGGCTCCGGGCCTATCTTCTGCGCGGCGTACCATGACCGGGCATACAGGGAGTTAGCGTCTACAATTAAGTCGGTCATCGGGGGTGTTGAGCGCGTTCATTATCTTCCTGTACACGCTCGTTCCGCCATTCGACAATCTTTTTCAGCATGTCGTCCGGCACATTTTCCAAATTGAACACCATGCCCTTATCGTCCCACGCCAGAGTGAACATGGTGAAGTATCGCGCCTCTCGGTTGGCTAAAGAGGCTTCAACGAAAAAAGTCTTGGTCGAAGGTCAGGTTGTGCCGGAACTCCCGGTTGCAGTCCTGTTTGGCGCAGGTGTGGACCAAGACCGTGTTCAGATGCGGGCTGAGTTCGCGGGACTGTTCTTCCAGATACCGGGCGTCTTTGGGCGGCAGCGCCTCGAACCACTCCTGAAGCTCTGCCAGCTTGTCGGCGGTGGAGTCGTTGATGGTGACCACCCGCATCAGGTTGCGGAGGGTGTTGTCGGAAATCTTGGTGCGCTCCAAGGCCGGGCGTTCCATGATGATGCGCTCGTCTTTGATGAGCAGCGGGCGCACCTTCACCACGTCTTTGCATTCCGGCAGGGTGATGAGGTCGAAGCCGGGGTAGCCCGGTTTCTTTTCTGAGACCTTCTCCAGTTCGTCGGGCACCTTGACGCGCTCCTGCTCCTTGGCGTTGCAGTAGGGGCAGACCGACGTGTAGGTGATGGTGTTGTCCTGCGCCAGCGCCCGCGAGACCAGCAGGATGATGTTGGTCTCGTCGGCCACAAAATCGTCCAGTTGGCCGCCGTTCAGGTCGCACAGCTTGCCGACCAACTCGAACAGCACGTTCTGCCGGGCTGAACTCTTGCGGTTGGCTTCCAGAAGGAAGTCGTCCACGCTGCTGTCCCAAGGATAGACCGTGATTTGGCCGTCCGGCCAAGCGGTGGGGTTGCTGAACCCGTGGGACGGCAGCATGATGGCTTTCTTAAACGCCTGTCGCCGGGGCGTCAGGGACTTGAGGTTGGTTTTGATTGGCATAGATAGATGATGGCACGAGTTAGCGTTTCGACAGAATCTTTTGCGTGGCCCTTTTTAGCCACTGGTCAAGAGAACAGAAAATAAACGCTAAAATACGTTTTTTCTGGTTGACGAGCGACTGAAGTATGTCTACAGTGCTCGCATGAACGACATCAAAGCCATCGTCCGGGAAATCGCCGACAAGTTCCACGCGCAGCTTGTGGAGCAGTTCACCCAGAACGCGAACGCCACGATTGCCAACTGGCAGAAGGAGAGCGCCGAGAAGAATTTGACCGACCCGCGCCACCTGTGGCCCACGAGCAGCACTCGCCAGAACCGTTACGAGTACTTCGCCAATCAGCAGAAGCAGCAGGCCATCACTCCCTACGTCGAGCAGGCCGCCGGGCAGTCGCATTCAATCTGGCATACGCCCAAGAATTACGTGCTCAAGAGCGGCAATGACGAGCGCATCGCCAAGCAGGCCAAGGACTACGCTGATTACGCCGTGGCCGGTTTTATCGCCAAGATGGTGGATAAGTTCGAGGGCATCTGCGAAGCCAAGGGCAACTGCACCGTGGTCAAGGCCAACGGCAGCCTCGGCTGGAATGCCATCCGCTTCGAGTTCGCCGATGGCGCAAGCTTTGACGCCCAGAACAGCATCGTCTCCAAGTGGTCCTCCAAGGGCCGTCCCTTCAACCAGTATCCGACCACCTTCCACAACGTCATCCTGCCCGGCGGCGAGCGCATGAAGCTGCCTTCCGAGGCCAAGGTCAAGAAGGCGTTCGTGGCCCCGATTCAGCAACGGGAAGGCACGATTCCGAACATCGTGGCTGTTGGACAGGACACCGGATTGTCGCCTTACGAGGCTTTGAAACGGGCCGGGCTTATCGGCAAGCCTATCTGACTGAGCGCCAAGCAGGCTGAACTGCTGCTGACCGGGTTGTATTTGCTTCGGCAGCAGCGGTTTCGTTGGCGTCCTACGCTGAACCCTCATTATCCAGACATCCTTGAAGTGGAGGCCATAGTTAAGGCATGGACCGCGCTAGAAAAATAGTGGCTGCTCTATTGGAAACCGACCAGTTCGATTCACGCGAATGGCTGCTGGCCAACGACGTGGAGACCGCTCAGGACGTGCAACGGGTGCTGGTGGGCCGGTTCGGCTTCAAGGAAGGCCCGGAGCACTCCTACATGCGCCACGACACCCAGTTCGCCGCGCATAAGGTCTATCAGACCCCGGTCGGCCCTCTGACCGTGCTCATGCACAACTACTACGACAACGACGATGAGTGGATTCATCTGGATGTGCGTGAGGCAGGCGGCAGGCAGGCCACAGGGGCGGGCTACTGGAACATGAAGCTCCCGGCGGACGGAACGGACATCTTCAGAATCGTGGACATGCTGGACAAAAAGCTGGCCACGATGAAGGACTGGAACGACATCGACAATCTCCGGGTGGAGTTCCGTGGCAAGCTCATTGGGCACGCCTGAAATTATTTTCAATTATCCGTTTTTTCTGGTTGACGACAGCGGAGGAATTGTCTACAGTAACTCCCATGAACGAACAAGAAATCATCGCCAAGCACGCCGCCCTTATTTCCGCCCGTGACGCCTTCGCCACGAAGCTCGCCGCCGCCCTCACCGTCGCCGGGTTGACTGTCAAATCGACGATGCCGACCGAACAGTGGTCAACTGGCACGCTCGCCATCACGTCCGACAAGACCAAAGAACTGGAGCATTACGCCCGGCTTGAAATTTTGCGTGGCAGCCGGTGGAGCAGCACGCCTGATAAAGTTCGTCTCACTTACGCGCAGGATGGCCGGTTCACTCGTGGCCAGAAAACCCACTACACCAAGCTCGACGACGCGCTCATCGTCAAAATCGTCGAACTCGCCGTCCAAGGTGTCGCCGACCAGATTAGATTCGCCGCTCAGCGCAACACGCAGGCCAACCTCGAAGCGCACTACGCCGCCGTGAAAAAAGAACAACTGGCCGGGGTCGTGCTTCCTCCGGGCACCGAAGTCAAAATCGTGGCCAGCCAGAACGACACCTACGCGGGCAAATACTACGTCTCCTTCCAGCAGCACCACGGGGCCATTACCGGTCTGCCGTTGACCGCTGAACAGGTCAAGAAGCTCATGGCCGTCTTGAATGAGATTCAGGGCACGGCTAGTGGCTACGTTATTGTGGGCACGCATCCGCTGGATGGCCGACCGGTGGTTCGCGGTGTTTTCAGCATGGGCACTGACTCCCCGAAGATGTATGCGGACAAGCAGGCGGCGTTGGCCGACATTCCGCACGTCAGCCGGGATTTCGCCAACAAAGACAGCTTGCGCGTGATGCCCTACGCGGACTGGATGCGGATTTAACGGCCAACGATGGTCGTGCTGAGCAAGGCGGGGGTAGGGGCGGGAGGTTGCATCGGAGTCGGTGTAGCCACGCCAGTACCCCCGCCGCTTTGTACCCCGGTTACGATGTGGGTGTGGGCCGCGTACATCGTGAAGAAGTCCAGCAGGAAGGTGAAAAGCTGGGTGCCCAGCACGAACGGCTCGTTGCTGCCGGTGCCGAGGGCCAAGAGGGAGAAGTCCAGCGTCATTGGCCCGGTGGACGTGAAGTGGGTCAGCCCGGTAGAGGTCGTGGTCAGGTCCGTTGCAGTGACGAGCTTGAGCGCCGTGGCAGCGTCCAGCGTGATACTGGCCAAGGCGTCGATGGTGAAGTTTCCCACGCAGGAGAAGTCGATGTTGTTGGCCGCCGTGGCTGACATGTCCCTGCCGACATTGGTGGAGTGGTCGCTGGTCGTGTTCCACGTGTAGTCGAAGGACGTAGACAGGAAGCTGGTGCCAATCAAAAAGTTTACATCTTCGAGGATGTTCAAAGTACACGTACTCAGGAGGTCGTCGATTTCCAGCATGTTGCCCAGCGCGGTGCTGAGCTTGATGGACCCGTCGAAGCTGACGGGTGTTGAGGAATCGTTCAGGAGCAGGCGGTAGCCGCCGCTGGTGGTCTCGATGACGCCGCCCGCGTTCATCTCGATGGCGTGGTTGTAGCGCGTCCACACCGTCCTGTCCGGGGCACCTACGCTGCCGTCCACCCCGGTCTTGTAGGAGTGGAGCTTGAGGCCGCCGACGCCCATGACGCCTTCCCGGTCGCTGAATGACTGCATTCCCCACTCCCAGATGGGCTTTTCTGGCTCTCCATCGAGAAACCGGACCCAAACCTTGTCGCCGACATCCGGGAGTTGGCTGAAGCCCCCGGAGCGGGCGCTGCCACCTGCGGGCATCCCGGCTGGGAGCGCCCACGGCAGGTCGTTGGTGGCCACGAACCCTGACCCGCCGCCGGTTGAGCCGTAAACGTGGGGAACCCGCACTTTGACGCGGCCAAGCTTTAGCGGGTCTTTGTTGTTCTCGACCAGCCCGCCGTATGTGTACACGAGGTTCATCTGTTGTCCAAGGTAGTTACGCTAAGATGCCGCGATTGATTAACTTGGCAGACCACAAGAATCTTTGGGGTGCCACTACCACTGCTGGGCTGGAGCCGCAAAGAAGCGATTTGTGGCTCGTGGACCTGACGGAACTGGTCAAGGGCTTGAACACCCAAGGCGTGTTCGAGGCGCTTGGATTTGCCAAGGTGCCAAAGTTTTATCCGCAATTTGTTCAATCAATCTCCCTTCCAGAACTGAAGATGAAGCCGGAAGTTTACCGGCGTGATTCGGTGCCTTTCAACATGCCCTCGTGGGATGAGCCGCTGGACCCGGTGAAAATCAGCTTCCTGCTGGACACCTACGACAACCCCAACCAGAGCATGGTGCTTTCGGTGTTGCAAGCGTGGCAGGCTATCGTTCGTGCCGGACGCGGGGACCGCAGCAGCCTCTACAGCGGGTCGATTAAACTCGGTGATGTTGGCTTCGTTCCGCTGAACGCGAATTTTAGGTGGGATTACACCTTCCCGATTCGGGTTGTGCAGCTTCGAGGCGGTGCTGCAATGGAGGCAACCCTGTCGAGGGAGCAGGTTTCAGAGATGAACCAGCAAATGGTTTACCGGTCGCAACAGGACAGTGACTTTCAAGACAAGCTTCAAGCGGCCTTGGCGGCAGGCGACCAAGAATCCGCGATAACCTATTCCAATCTGGCAAATCCCGAAGGAAACTTCAATTTTCAGTCAGCGGAACAGCGTCCAATGGACCGCCAGCCGTGGCTGCAAATCGCCGGTAATTGGCTGCTGAAAGAGTGCTGGCTGGGAGGTTGGAAAATGTCAGACCACAGCTACGGCGAAAGCAAGCTGTCCACTGTAGACGCTACCATTTACGCCGAAGATTTGTACCAGACTCCCACATGAACATATCGCCTACCAGAGAAGCGTTGGGTGTCATGGCCACGCTTCGCCCGCCGTCGTCCCGGCCTTTGAAGCTGCTCTACAGTTTCAGTTCGGAAGTGTACACAAACAACGGTTACACGTTCCAGCTTGAGGACGGTGAACCGGCTATCTGCCCCGGCGACGGAACCGTGACCAGCGCGACAAAGCGGTTTGCCAAGTTCAAGTGCTCTCGCGGTGTGCTCACGGGAACGCCTTCCTACGAGGTCACGATTACGCATAATCACGGCATCCAGACGGTCGTGGCCGGACTGGCAACACTGGCCATCCGCCCCGGCAATGCCATTGCACGCGGCGACATCCTCGGTCAGCCGTACACGAATGAAATTTTCTTTGCGGTGCGCTACAACCGGGAGACATTCAGCCCCCACGAGCTTGGCCGTCACTGGCAGCTTCAAGGCGAATACGTCTTGGGTCAGGCAGGCAATCTACGAGGCGGCCCGGACAAGCTGATTCGCAATTTTGCCGGGAGCATCTTTTCCACCATCTACGGCGGGATTCGTTACTTCATTGACCGGGTGCGCGGGTTCAAGCCCATGCTCGTCAGCGTGGATTTCAACGGCAACGGGACCAAGACAGGCTTCGCCGGGCTGGGCTTCACCGATGCGGATTACTGGAACGTCTACGCTGCTGGCGCATTCAACTGGCTCAACAACGTCAACGGCTGCTACGGCTACTACTATTATTACTACGCCTACGGCATTTGCGGTCAGACCAAGGTTTTCAACAAGAATCCTCAGACCTTCCTGAAGGATTCCACGAACACAAAGTCTCCGGTCTGGTTGGAGCGCGTGGCCGCAGCTACGGCGGCTTCGGGAACGTATACAGTCTGGGACGCAATGGCCTCCACGTGGATTGGCGGCTGGTCCGGCGGCGTGATACCGGAAGAAAACTTCTTTGCCCTGCGCGGGCTGCCCGCAGGCACTTACCGGCTGGCCTGCTATGCCAGCAATTACGGTCGGCCCATCGTCTTTAACACCGCGTTTTACGTCGCGGTCAACAATGGCGTGCCTGCCGTCAAGACGACGGCTGTTACTGCCGTTCCGGCTTTTCTGGAGAACTACAATTATGTGCTTTTTGACGTGACCGTGCTCGCTGGAGGCATTGTCACGGTGAAGGGTTACGGTTACTTCGATGGCCTTCAAATCGAGCGCCTGTCCTAATCCGTTCTAAAAGAACGTGGTTATTGACTGGCACATATTTCCGACCATCACCGGTTTGATGGTCACGACCATCCCGGAAAGGCATGATTTTGCCGTGGAGTCGGTTAAGGACTTCCTTGCCCAGCACTGGCCACACAAGGAACTGGTCATCGTGAATGCCACCGGTCTGCCCTTTCCAAAGGTGGAAGGCGTATTTGAGATTCCTGCCCGCAGCATGGAAAATCTCTGGGACTTTGGGCTGACCCAGTGCCGGGGCGAGTGGGTAGCGGACTGGCAGGATGATTGCCGGTACAAGGAGGTTTATCTGCACGCGATGGCCCGTCTGCGGAGCCGGGAGAAGCGAGTCAGCTTGACCGGTTACGGAGGCGTTTGTCTGTCCGACGGGCAAGCGGTCAACGTGGACAACGACGGCACCGCTTTTAATCTCGTCTTTCGCTTTGTGCCCAAGGCGGGTGGTGTTCCAAGCTGGCTGGACAGGCGGGAACTGGTGACTCGGTATTATGCCTCCAAAGCTTAGTCCAAAAGGGCTGTCGGTGTACACGCCGCTTCGCAGGCCGTTCCGGTTCCGTGCGCCTTTTAACGGCTACACTGGCTACGGTCTGCACGGGTCGTACATCGCCCGGTCTTTTTTCAACTTTGGCTACGATGTTCAAGCGTTGCCGCTCAGCATCGACGATAGCTGCTTTGAGGACGTGAAGGACTTGGTGAAGGACCAGCCTAGCGATGGTGACGTTCTGCTGCTGGCTCCGCCGTCTACAAAGGTCGGAGGTTCGACGTGGTTTTATACGATGCACGAAACCACTCAGATGCCCCCGGAGATGCTGGACAATGTGCGGCAGGCGCAAGCGGTCATCGTGCCCAGCCGGTGGTGTCAGCAGTGCTTTGATGCTCAGGGTGTCGATGTTCCGATTTCAGTGGTGCCGGTCGGAATCAACTTGGATTTATTTCGTCCACCCAAGCGCAGGCCCGGCATCTGCACTTTTGGTTCGGCTGGCAATCTCCTGCTGAGCGGGCCAAACCGCAAGAACATGGACCTGCTGGTGACCGCCTTCGTGGAAGCCTTCCGCACGGAAAAGGATGTGCGGCTGTCTTTGAAGATTCGCCCGGAGTGCCCGCTGCCCGAACTGAACGATTCCCGGATACTGGTAATCCGCCAGCATTTTACCGAACTGGAACTTGCGGACTGGTACAGGTCGTTGGCGGTCTACGTCAGCCCCAGCCGGTGTGAGGCGTTTGGCCAGATGAATTTGCAGGCAATGGCCTGCGGCGTTCCGGTGGTCTGCTGTGATTTTGCCGGTGTGACCGATTACCACGACGAGCAGCACGGCTATAATATCGACTACCGCATGGTGCCCCCGCAGGGGGACGGTTATTACAAGACGGGCTTGTGGGCTGAGCCAGACATGGACTCTCTGGTGGAGCAGCTTCGCCGTGTATACGAAAACCGCCGAGAAGCAGACCGCAAGGGACTGGAAGCTCAGCACGTGGCTTCGGCCTACGCTTGGAACTCGGTGAACTTGAGGCTGGAGAGCACTTTGAAGCGGGGTGGTTTTTGGAATCCTGAATATCGTCCGCCAAGGCCGGTGCGACCTGTGGCCCGTGAGCCTGCATCTCCGGTTCTTAACTCTGTGCTCAAAACTGAAGCGAAGCTCAAGAGCCTGTGGGGCAACGAAACGAAGATGTCGCTGCCTGTGACGACGCCTAAAGTGCCGTTGTGGCTGGCCCGGCGGTCGGGGGGCCGGGAACCGTCTTTTTACATGAGCGGCGATTTGGGTGACATCCTCTACGCCCTGCCAACGATACGGGGTCTTGGTGGCGGCCAGCTTTGCATTGGTCCGGCCCGTGACCATCCCTATTACTGGCTGCGCGAGCCGATGACGGTAGCGCGTTACAACGTCCTGCAACCCTTGCTGGCGCTTCAGGACAGCTATTTGTCGAAGGTGGTTTGGTCGGATGAGATGGCAGGCTGGAAATGCCACGTGGACCTGAACGATTCTCGGCGGCTTCACCGGGAGCCTTACTACGTCGTCGAGCGCAACTTGTCCGACGTGGCTTCCTGTTTCTTTGGCCTTGGTCCGGGGCTGTGGCGGCAGAAGTGGCTGGTTGTAAACAAAGTGACGGCGTTGGCCCGGTTTATCTTCGCCCGGTCTCTCCGGTATCACACCGATTATTTTCCGTGGAAGCAGCTTGTGGAGAAGCACAGGGCGCACGCTATTTTTGTTGGCCTGCCTGACGAGTACGACCAGTTTGTGGCTGAGTGCGGCCACGTGCCCTACATTCCGACTGCCAATTTACTGACGATGGCGCAGATGCTCGCCGGGGCTGAGTGGCTGGTCTGCAACCAGAGCGCCCCGCTCGCGGTGGCTGAGGGTTTGAAGATGAATGTGCTGCTGGAGCGGTTCGGTCCCGCCGCCAACTGTGATTACGAGCGCGAGGGCCATACCACCAATCCGGCTCGCGTTTTGGACCTATGCTAAATCTCTCTAATGTCACGCTCTTGGCGATTGACGTGGCTGACCCCGGCAAGACGTTGGAGGCGCTGCTTTACACCATGCGCTACGTTGGGTTCGGCGACGTGGTGCTGGCGACTGACTTGGACCGCTGGCAAACGATTCCTGACCGATACCCGATTCGTCTACACCCGATTAAGCAATCCGATGACAAGATTCAAGGCTCCATCCGGTCGTTCTTCAAGGACTACGAACGGCAGCAAGTCACGCTCCCGGCGGAAATCATCAAAACAGATTTCGTACTCTGTCAGGAGTGGGACTCTGCCGTGGTCAACCCTCTGGCATGGGACAACTCGTGGTTCAACGTGGATTACATCGGCGCGGTCTGGCCGCCTTATTACGACCCCGGCTGGCCGCCGACCACACAGGGCTATAACGTCGGCAACGGCGGGTTCTCGCTTCGTTCAAAGCGGTTCTGCGAATTGATACGCAAGGCGGCGCTGGACTGGCCGGATGACCCCGGCTTGATGTCCTACGATTGCTGGATGTGTCGGACGATGCGCCCGTGGCTGGAGACCAACGGAATGCGCTTTGCGAGCGAAGAACAGGCGCTTCGGTTCGCCTGTGAGGATGCGCTGTACACAGGTCAGTTCGGCTTTCACGGCAAGGCGACCATGAAGATGAACGGTTGGACCTTGCATTGGTTTTGATTTATGGAAACAGATACATGTCGAGAGCGGCTGGCCCCTTATTGCAAGGGGGCGGGTGTAGACATTGGCTTCGGTGGCTGTGCCATAGTGCCGTCGGCTATGTGCCTCGACCGCGAGGAATTGAACCCCAGTCGGGCCAAGAACCCGCACGCCTCGCCTACCCATCTGGTGGGAGAGGCGGAGTATCTGCGCTGGTTCAAAGACGGCGTGTTGGACTATGTTTACTCGTCTCACTGCTTGGAGGACTTCTACGACACCAAGACCGTGCTGGCGGAGTGGCTGCGCGTCATCAAACCGGGCGGGTATCTGGTGCTGTTCCTGCCTGATGAGCAGGTCTACCGCAGCGTCACCCCGGAGGAAATCAGGAACAAGGCTCACCAGCACGCGGACTTCAGCGTGGAGTACGTGAAGGGCATTTTGCGCGAATTGGGCTACAACGAAGCCTGCATCGTCCACGAACTCTGGCCGGTGCCCAATAACCTTTACTCTTTCGATTTGGTGGTCCAGAAGCCCGTGCTTCAGGTGGCCGCCGAAGCTGCGCTGTGGTCTGATGTGGCAGAGGCTCCGCCGCCCCCGCCGCGTAAGCGCAACGCAGCGAGCTTTGAAAACAAGAGGATTATCCAGATGGGCCGCTACGGGGACATCATCAACATTCTGCCCATCGCTAAGGACATCGCGGCCAAGATTGGCAGACCGGTGCCCATCATCTGCAAGAGCGACTATGCCGACATTCTGGATGGCGTGAGCTACGCGGTCGCGGAGCCTGCGGGCGGTGGAGAGTTGCCCACGGATTCAGGTGTCCTCGATACCCACGCCGCGCATCCTTTAAGTGAGCGCCGCGTCCCCTACAACCTTCAAGCGTGGGAGCAGGTTGGCTACGCTGACCGTTTCCACGAGCTTCTGCCGGTGTTCGACCGGCGGTGTCGAATCCGCGAAGTGGCCTTGGTGGAAAGCCTTGTCACCTTCGAGAAGCCGGTCATGGTGGTGGCCCTCCACGGGCTATCCTCGGCGATGGCAGAGAACACGCGCAGCATCCTCAAGAAGCTGATTCACGAAAGCTTTAACCTTCAGTTTCAAATCGTTGAACTGACGACCAAAGCCCATCGGCCTTATGACCTCTTGGGCTTGCTCGACGTGGCGGCGGTGGTCTTGACCATCGACACCATGCTGCTACATCTGGCGACGGCTTCCAACGTGCCGGTCGTGGCCTTCTTGTCCAATCATCCTCCGGTGTTCTGGCGGGCCAGCGCCGTCAAAGGCAACGTTGTCTACAGTACACCTTATGACAAGGTTGTAGACAATTGGCCGCTGGTGGTCCGGGCCGTGGAGGCGCACAAGCGCCAGCCATTGATACCGAACAATCCGGTCTACCATGTGGTGCCGACCGTGGAGCCGAAAAACGAGGGCGCGGCCCGGCGCTATAAAGCTGCCAAAGATTCATGGCAGACGTTCCACGAGCAGGGCGCGGTGTTTCTGTCTTACAACGACCAGAACGCGCTGCGAGTGTTTACAATGGGCGAACGGAAGTTGCCCTACCTGAAGGACGCCTTCAAAATGGCCTTGGAAGCTTCCAGCGGGAACAACGACATCATCTGCTTCACCAACGCGGACATCATCCTGACACCGGGTTTTTATCACGCCCTGCAAAATCGGATGGGCGTGAACGACTTTTGCTGCTCGTTCCGCATGGAGTTTGAAGCGACGGATACGGCCAAATGTGGTTATCGAACCCACGGGCGCGACATGTTCGCTTTCAAACGCCTGTGGCTGGCCCAGCATTTCGACGAGATTCCAGATTTCCTCATCGGCATGGGCGGGTGGGACTATGCGCTGTCCATGTGGTTTCGGGTGCTCTCAGGCCGGTCGCCAGAAAGTTGCGACCCCTCCCAGTGTATGCCAGACATCGAGATGGAATACGGCTTTGTTTGGCACGAACGCCACGAGGCCGCGTGGTACACAGAGACAGAGACGGCTTATGCCGAAGCAGCAAATCACAATCGAGCTTGTCTCCGGGCGTTCTTTGAACGTATCGGTCTGGAGCAGGCGCATAAGGACATCAAATGAGCGAAAATAAATGTGAACTTCATACCTTGCTTGACCGCTTCTCGGAGTTAATCCAGCCGGTCAGCTACTTGGAAGTGGGCGTGCGCGAGGGCGACTCTCTAAAGCGCGTGCTCAAACACACCTGTCCAATCAAGCTCTATCTTTGCGACGATTGGGGCCGGGCTGCCGGGGGCACCGGGAGGGGCAGCCATGACCATATTCAGGCTATGCTGGACGACCAAGCTTTGAACGTGAACCCGGTCTACATCGACGGGGACTCGCACGTGCTGCTCAAGGAGATTCGCACAACGTTCCAGATGATTACCGTGGACGGTGACCACTCCGAGCAGGGAGCGAAGCAAGACCTGCTTGATTGCTGGGAATTGCTGGAGCCTAACGGCTTTCTGTTTTTCGACGACATCTGCCATCCGCAGCACATGTATCTTGATGACGTACAAAAGCGATTTCTACACGACACGCCCAACGCCCGGTGCGTCCTGCGCCACACCTACGGCATGGGGTTTCCGGGTTGCGTCGTGCTCCAGAAAATCATCGTGTGAAAACCTTGTTCTGCTGCGGCACGGCCACCCAGACCACCCAAGGCCAGTCCGGGCTGTGGCGCTGGTGGTTTTACTACCGTCCGCTCAAGGAGCAGTTCGGCGCGACACATTACGCTGTAAACAATGACGGCAATGTGAACTTGCCCAACGAAGCTTTCATCAAGCACCACGACGGCGAGAAGCCTATCGACCTGTTGAGTGAGGACCAGTTGAACCTCATTCACTGGTCAAGTTCGCTTCCGCGCAAGAGCCAGTATGCCTGCCCCGGTTATTACCGGAGCGTAAGCACGCTGACTGAACTGGCCTTCCAGCAGAATTTCGACAAAATTGTATACATTGAATGGGACTTCTGGGTGTTGAGCGCCGAGATGATGCGTGAAATTGCTCGTGTGGACCACGGTTTGATAACCTATTGGTCGCCCCGCTACCTGTTCCCGGACTGCAACATCATCGTCTGCGCCAGAGACCAAATGAAGGTGCTGAAGGAGTTCTCCGACCGCTTGGGAGCCAAGGAGGACATGACGGCGGAGACGATTGCTGAAGTGACTTTCCCGTGGACGGAAGTGCGGAAGCACCGAGTCGGCGACCGCTACCCGGAAGTGACAATGGACTTGCCGCTGGATGTGGAGTACTGCGCCCAGTTGCCCAACACTGAAGTTGTACACAGAGCCAAGCTGGTCAGGCTGGCGTGGGAGCTATGCCCGCAGTGCGGCGGGAAGATAGAGTTCAACGTCAAAGGAGTCCTGTCCTGCCGGGTCTGCCGCCCGGAGCAGTTCAGTTTGCCACTGGAATGATGGGAGCCATCCGAGGTTGTTCAACCGGCGCGGGCTGGGGCTGTTGGCGGGCGGCCCATTCGAGTCCAAAAGCCGCTGCTGGAGCTTGGTCCTTGATAGGTATGCCTACTTCGGGAGGCGCGGTAAACTTGCTGGCGGCGTCGATTTTGTCGTAGAGCGTATTCACGTTCTAACTATCGCATGATAGGTCCAGCGTTACGAGCCGAGATTGAGCACACATTCCAAATCGCCACCTTGCGGTGTACGACGGAGGAACTGGTGTTCCTGTGCCCGGAGTGCGGGGATACCGGTGGCAACCGTTCCGTAAATCTACGGACAGGCGTCACATCCTGTTGGCGCTGCGGCAAGGGCAAGTTCAACAAGGGCAACTTCGTCGCATGGGCCAAAGCCAACGGTTATCAATTCACCACCGCTGGGGACATGACTGGGGTGCCGCTGGACGAAGTGCTGGTCGAGCCAGAAACGGCCAAGTCGCGTGTGCCTTACGTCAAAGCTGTCGATTTGCCAAAGGGCTTCATTTACCTCCGCGAAGAACCTGACAGCGCCTACGCCACGCTCATCGAGCGCATGGCCATCCGAAAGAATCTGACTTACGATGACTTGGAGGCTGCCGACGCTGGGTTCACTCGTGACGATGCCCTGTGGGAACCGTTCTGCATTTTCCCTGTCAAGGAACTGGGACAAATAACTTATTATCAAGGTAGAACTTATGTGGATGTGCCGGGCCAGACGACCAAGAAGTTCCCCAGCCGCAACGAAGTTCCGCACGGCTCGTCCTGCTGGCTCTACAACTACGACGAGTTCCGGGACCGGCAGGTGCCTACGGTTATCGTGGTGGAGGCTATCCTGAGCACCCTGTCGCTGAAGAAAAAGCTCCGGGAGTTGAATGAGCGCAGCGTGGTGCCCCTGTGCGTGTTCAAACATTCCATTGGCAGCATCCAGTTGACAAAGCTTTTGAAGTGCAAATGGCTGAAGGAAATCTGCCTCATGTTCGACCACGACGCCATCGACCAGACGTGGAAGCAGATGGGCAACCTCGGCAGTCAGGTGAAACTGACCATTGCGGAGATGCCCGCGACCGAGGACAACAAGAAGCTCGACCCAAACGATGACCCGGACGCGGCGATAGCCGCCTTCGATGCGCGGACGGCGTATACGATGGGCACCAAGACCGGCTCCGAGTTTGAGCGGACCCTGCGGGTGGCTCCGGCCCGAAACATGGCAACCATCGACTTGAGCAAGTGTATACAACGAACATCCAGTTCTAAAGAGCATGATTAAGCTTTTTGGACATCGTGCGTTGCTGGAGTGGTGGAAGCCGGAAGCGGAGAGCCGCATCATCCAGCCGGACATCAGCGGCCAGCATGACGTGCTGCGCTGGGGCAAAGTCGCCACAGTCGGTGACGGCAAATTGACGGCCTCCATGCGCGAGCAGTTGGCCGGTCGTGGGTTCAAGACCGACATCATTCCCGGCGTGGTCAAAGAGGGCGACCGGGTGTGCTTCGAGTTGAACGACATGATTAAGCACTGTCAGGTCTACAAACGCTGGCGCGACAAGAAGGACATGATTCAATTGCTCCAGACCGACCTGATTGGCCGTCTGACCGGAGACACCGTGAGCCTCGACAACTTTCAGATTCTTGGTGACTTCGTGCTCGTGAAGCCGGAACTGCGTGGCACAGGCGGGTCCATTTTGCTTCCTTCCAGCGTGGAGAAGTCGCCGGAGTTCGTTTACTACCGGGTGGTCCAGATTGGTTCGAGCGTGGGCTTGGACATTAAGGTGGGCGACGAAATTATCATCAACCACGGCAAAGTGAACGTCCTCGTGTTCAACCATAAGGATGCGCGGGGCGGTCACGTGAACGACGAGTACGGCTATGTCATTAAGGACTACGTTCATGGCGTGGTGTCGGGCGAAGATGTCGGTCTCCAAGCCGATGGCCACGCACTCCAAGCCTAGCAACGGCGTCTACATTCAGGAATGTCTAGGCCAGTTCCAGTGGGCCAAGGTTCACCCGGCCTCCGGTAAACCTGAAATTCGTCGGGAGTGCCCTCTTTGTGGCTGCCGTCAGTTCTGGCACGATAAGGGCAAAACTTGGCATTCCGCCGACCCCAATCCTCAGCCCGGCAGCCACGACAAATACCTGCACCACACCGTTAATTGGGGGCCGTGAGGTAGTTAGGGCGTGGCTGTTATTACACTACTCGCAAACGGCTCGCGCTCGACGGCGCTTCTGCTAAATGATGCCGTCCAGTTCGTGACCCAGATTGACGGCAGGCCGGTCTTGCCGGATGTCTGGAACGTCTATGTGGGCGTGACGCTCGTATTCAGCGGCCTCGGCAGTGCGATTGCCTTCACGCCCACACTTTCCCAGCCCCACACCATCCACGTCATTGCTCAAGACCCGGAAGGCTTCCAAGTCGAAGGAGTTTTCGTTTACTCGGTTTCTGGCCGTCCCGCCGGGGTAGCTTCAATTTTCATCCGGTGGGACCGAGAGGTTTACCGGGAGCGCGACACGCTCATTGGCACCATTTCGTGGAATGACCCGCAAGGGCTGCCTGCCCGCATCAATTCGTGGACGCTCTGCTGGAATAATCAAGTGATGAGGACCGGCACGGGGAGCGCGGTCTATTACGAGGGGCTTTACCACGGTCTTTGGCGGTTGCGGGTTACTGGCGTGGACGCTTACGGCGTGCCGCTGGCCGGGGATGGCACCGCATTCGTCCAGCCCTATTACGAGCGCCGGGATGCCACCGTGCCGCCTGTGTTGGATGGGAGCTTGGTCTATTTGGGGTCTGTGTTCTCCGGCATCGTACACGGCGAAGGCGGCGTTTCCGCGACCCTTCCGTATCAACTGGCCAGCTACGCTCAGGACGCCAAGCTGATGCCGGGCACGACCCACGTCTTTTTCGACCTCGACCCCAGCTTCGACACGGTGGACGACGAAGTGGTGATTCGGTCGCATACCGGCAATTATGCCCTGATGGGCCTGCTGGCTCCCGGAGCGCCCATCGGCTACGACGTGCTGCCCAACGATTACCTGCCTGCCGGAGCCGACAAGCAGATGCGCTACACCATCGACGTGTTCAACACGTCCGGGGCGTTTTACTCAGCGATGAATTTCCGGGTGCGGGTCCGTTGCTATCGGCTGGTTCCGGCATTGTACCGGTACTCTCAGTGCCCCTATTCCACCCAGCCGGGTGGCGAAGGCCAGCGCCAGCGCCGCTGGGCGGTCGTATTCAGCCAGATTCAGCTTCAGGGCGGTCAGGTCTACAACGCGCAGGCTCCGGGCACCATCCCGTTGGCGACGCTCACTGCGACTGGCCTGCCCAATCCGTATGATTCGCTGACTCGCGTGGTCTATACGCAGTCCAACCGCTACGTGGCCTACGAGCGCAGCGAAGCGCCTGACCTCGACGCCAACGCCATTTGTGCGATTGAGGGTTTGCGGCCCTTCTGCATGGCGGTTCAGGTGCCCGGAAACCTTCCGGCGTTTACAACGCTGGGGAGAGTCGCGGGCAAGATGTACCTTTACCTGAACGGCGCGGCCATCACGCAGGGAGCGACAGTGAGAGTACGCATACAAGGCGGCAGCGGGGAAACAGTGTACACAGTGCCCATCACGGCAGATGTTTACAATCCCTCCAGCGATGCCTTTGTCTGCGTGGGCGGCGTCGATGTCAGTGTTCAGGACTACCAGTTCGATTTCAACGGCCTCGTGGCGTGGATTGAGATGGACGAGACCACAGCGGTTCAAATGCCGCCGGGCACTGTGCCCACTCCTGTTTGGGGGCCGGACTATGTGTACTCCGGGACGTACTTCGGGACCGTGGCTCGCGGTGTGTCCTTCGACGGAGCCTGCTATAGCAATCCCGTCAAGATGGTTGCTGTCGATGTGGAAAGCGCGTCGGTGGTCCAACAGATTAGCGGCTGCACCGACCCCGCCTGCGGGCCGACTGCGGTTTACTGCTACATTTCGGTCTGCGCTCCTTCGGAATGCGTGACGGTGACACAGCCCTTGCACAATCCAGCGCCCTACGTGGCCTACGGCAGCAACCCAAGCCGGTGCTACGCCAGCCCGGAGTTCATTGCGGAAGGCTCGACTTCTGGTGACTTCATCGCGGTGTCTGGCGACCTCTGTGGCGATGCCTATCGCTATACGCGCTGTGACCTCAAGGATACGGCGGTCGTGGTCTACCCCTGCTTGACCGTGCCTCACAGCTACGTTCGGTATCTGGCTGACTGCTACGCGCTCTCAGGAGCGATTGTAGACTACGGCACCATCGCCACCATCGTCCCAGTCGGCAGCGTGGCTCCAGTGGCGGGCTGTTTGGACGTGCTCTGCACAGGCAGCAACGCCAACGGGGATGCGTACGTGTACTTTGACACCCAGACCGACGATAAGATTCCGGTCTATTTCGAGGGGCTGACCAGCGGCCTGCCAACGTTCGGGGTGGCTCCGGGCAAGACTGACCTTGGAAGTACTTTGACGGATGGCGTGGCGGCTTTGAAGTTCGCCTTTGGACCACGGCTGGACATCCTGACCGTAAGCAGCACGGGCGTTCTGGTCGTGGACGTGGGTCTACCTTCGGTAAACAAGCGCATCATTGTCCGGCGCAGCATGGGTGAGCTTGTATACGACCTGCCTATCCACACCACATCAAAGGCCATCGCGGTTCAGCCCAATGACCGGCTGCTGCTCGACATCTCGGCCTACGGCAGCTTTACCAAGCGCCAGCGCGGTATGAGCACCGTGGTCCGCTGGACCCCGCTGATTGACGTTCCGCGAGTGTTCGACACGTCCTATGTCACTGTGTCCGGCACCTACGCCATCAATGCGGTGGGCTTTACCGGGGTCACGGATAGGACCAGCTACCAGTTCTTTGGCACCCTCCCCAGCGATACGACTTCAAGCGTCGTGAACCCGGACAGCCTTGTGACGATTCAAGGCGTGGATGTGCCCACAGCGGAGTTTGCCTTGGTGCGGAGCCGTTCCGTGGGCGAGCCTCCGCCCGGAATGCCCAGTGGGATTCAATGGTACGGGGGCCAGACCTTCACTGGCCAAGTCCAGTTCAATTTTTACGCGCTCAGGGGCAAGCAGGGGTCGCACGGTGAGATGGATGTCTGGTTTGGCACCGCCGGGGATTTCCCAACCTACCTGCTGGCTCAGCCTTACCGGGCCTTGGTGCGCGATACTCGTTCTTACCGCTGCGATGCTTCCATGCTGCTGGCAACCCGGAACGCTTTTGCAGTAGCGACAGGTCTGGGCGGGGCACAGCTACCGAATGTGTACGCTGAGCCAGTCACCGGGCAAGTTGTCAGTTCCAAGGCGTCGTCGTTTGCCATCCGCAAAGGCGCGACGACGCTTTACCGGATTCGACAGGACACCGGTATCGCCCGCCACGTGGAAGCAACCGCTGACACTGAAATTGTGTGGGCACACATCTCTGATTATGGATTCGATTACCCCCAGCGAACGGACATCTCGAACCTCGTCCACAGCTTCAACCCGGATTTTATCGTGGGCGCGGGAGACAACTGGCAGTCAGGAGGCACCAACTCCTTGGTCAGTCTCGACAATAAGACCGGAGCGTACTACCACGACTTTATCTTCCCATACATTGGTGCTTACGGTGCGGGCGCAACCGAGCAGCGGTTCTTAGTGGTGCCCGGCAACCACGACCACACGCCTCCGGGCGGCGGCCCCATCGTTCCGGGCACCTACCGGCTGCCGATGTTTTTGAGCTACTTCCAGACCCAGCAGAATTTCGAGGCTGTAAAGTGGCCGGTTCATTTCTTCCTCATCGACAACACGGATTACATGTGGGATGGCGACGCGACGGCAACGGGACGGACGGCGCTGTGGCTTAAAGCCCGGCTGGCGGCCTCCACAGCGCCGTGGAAGGTGGTCGTGCTTCATTATCCGCCGTGGTGCTCTGGCACCGGCCACATCAACTACACGACGCGCCGCTGGCCTTTTAAGGCGTGGGGAGCCGACATCCTGTTCAGCGGCCACGTTCACGTGTACGAACGCTTCATGCACGCCGACGGCCTCGTAAGCATCGTTTGTGGAAGTTGCAATCCGGCTTACTGGACGCAGTTTAACCCGGCGCTCATCTGGCAGGGTTCGCCCATTACCGGCAGCACCTTCGGTTACGGCGTGGCTCCGCAGCTTAAAGCGACCTCTCGAATGCGGGCCACGTCGCACGCGCTGACGGTGGATTATATCGACACCGGGCTGACCGTCATTGATTCTGTGACCCTGACGAAGTAAGCAGGTCGAAGCGGGCTTCCCACTCAGCCTGCATTCTGACCATTGCTTCGTCTACATTCTGCACCTTCAGCTTGTCCGCGCCGACGAGGTTGCGGATGGTGAGCAGGACATTTTTGGCGACTTCGTAGGCGGGGTCGCCCATCTCCTTATTGATGGGAATGTATACAGGCGTGGTGCTGTTGAGCTTGTCGTCGGTCGAGATGATTTGCACCACGTAAGGGTCGTGGATGAAGTCCCCGGCAATCTGCACGTTGGCCGTGGGTCTTACAATTTCCTGCCCCTTGAGAATGCGCCCATCTGGAAGCGTGATGTCGGGGGTCATGCCGATGACCTCGCGCTTGTACTCCCAGCCGGGCCGGGAGGTCACGAACGCGATATTCATCGGCTTGCGGATGGAGACATCCACCATGACCTTCCCGATTTCGAGACTGATGGAGGTTGCGCTTTGGGAGACGCAGTTGCAGCGCCAGCCGCATTGCTTGAGGATTTCGTCTACATAGACAAGGCCGATGCGGGCGCGGGCGTGCAGGTCGGCGATGGTCTTGAGGACGATATTCTTGCGTTCGCGTTCAACGAGCTTGGCGTCATACTTCACGACGGCTCCATCCGGGGCCACCAGCCAGCCTATCTGCTTGCGTTCAGTCACACCCCCCAAGAACAAAAAGGCCGCCCCCGATGGGCGGCCTGCGATTTTGGATGGAACGGCTGGCTTACCAGCTTCCGCCAGACTGCGGCGGGTTGTTGCCGTTCGGGTTGATGTTGCCCGGACCCGCATTGATGTTGTGGTCGGTCGTGGCTGGACCACCAGTGGTGCCCCACTTCTTGGTGAGGGTCGCCCGGTCGAAGCCTTCGTCGAAGCCCCAAGACTTGCGGCCAGAAGCCACGATGTCGATTTGGGCATTGCGGAGGTCCGCCTTGTTGCGGATGACGGCACTGATGTTGACGGTGGTGTTACCCGAACCGAAGAAGCCGACGACCTTGCTGACAAGGACGTAGCTCTTGGTGAGCGTTCCACCGGGCACGATGGAGAAGCCGAGGAAGCCGGTTGTGGTGTAGGTCGTGTCGATGGCAGCGAACCCGGAAGGGGGCGTGGAGCCATTGTACTGCATGAGGCGGATGTACGCCGTGTTCGGACCCGTGTTTTCAAACACGAAATCCAGATTGCCGAGGCGGTCGCCTGCCGACTGCGCGTAACCGGCAAACACTGTTGCGTCGGGACCAAAGCCGACACTTGATAGTTGATTCATACGCTGTTATTTGTTGTTTGCTTGCCGGGTTAGACCGGCGTCTTTGTTCGTCGTAACAACTCACCGTTCCCACTTCCTGTCTCAGACAATTGGAGACTAATACCCTTAGATGTCTCCGGCGGCTATCATCTTGCCTATTTCGAGCACTTCCGCGTCCTCGGACTCAATCCCGGCGTCCTTCGGCGGCACCAGCGCCATGTAACGTTTGGCGATTCCCTCGAAGGTCCAATCTTCTTGGATTTGTTGTTCTTCCGGCAGCCCTTCCTCGTAGGTGTAGACCGGCTCAGCTTGATGGAAAAGCGGGTGCCGGAAGAAATCTTCCGCTTCAGCGTGAGAGGTTAAGGCAACCTTGAACCGGTTCTCGGTCTTTTGCTGGGAGACCACTTTGAACTGTGCCAGTGAGACCTGATGATACTCCGGGTAGCCCTCCAATGGAACCCACGTGATGGAGCAATCGTCGGTGTCGAGCACGCCTACGCGCTTGGCTTCCCCGGCCTCACCCCAGTCCTGCTGGAAAGGAGACCCCACATAATGTATACAATCGGAAATGGTCTGGGGTATGTGTACGTGTCCGAGCAGGGCGAGGTTAAAATGCTTGAGAATGTCTACAGGGACTCCGTGGAGCGCCGGGCCGGAGTTCATCCGGGCACCGACGACTTGGAAGTGGCCGAACAAGAGCTTGGGGTAGTTCCGGTATTCTTTCAAGCCTTCGATAAGCCACTTGGTCAGTTCGCCGTAGTCCTCGGTGAATGAGCAGAAGAAGGCCATGTAGGGGCCGAACTCAAAGATGTCGTAGCCGTCCACTACGTTGAACTTGTGCTCGAACAGGCGGCGGTTGTTTATTTCCGCGTTCCGCAGGTATTGCTCGTGGTTGCCGGTCAACTTGAAGTTCCAGTCTGAGTTTGGGAACAGGCTCAGGCCCGCGCCCAAGACTTCAATCGTGGGCCACGTGATACTGGTGCGGTCATCGGTGGTGTCGCCAAGGTCAATGACCCCGCAGCACTTGTGCTCATCGTAGATGCGCCGCGCATCCTTGAAAAATTTCTCCATCCGAAGGTGCTGAAGGGTCTTGCCCGGTTCGAGGAAAGACATAGCATCTCCATCCGTTCCCTGAAGGTCAGCGTAGGTCAATAAGCGCATACGTGTTTACAGAACGGATAGTTAAAAGATGAGCACTCAGAAAAGGAAACCCGAATTGAAGTTGGGCCAGTTGATTGGCCTTGTATACGAGAAGATTGGCCGTCAGCACGCGCCGGGTTTATTGGCTTTCCTGTTCCGTTGTGGCTTCGTTCGGAGGACTGATTGAAGCCAAAACAGTCGCATTGACGGCCAATTCGCTTAGGTGCGTTTTCAGGTTTTTCACGCTTTGGTTCTACTACGTGTGGAACTTAGCGTAATGAAACTGTATGAACTGGCGGTCAATGACAGGACCATCTGCGAGGTCACGCTGGACGTGCCTGCTTGGCTCCCGGTCAAGCCCCGTGTTCCGCGCACATGGCTCAGAATGCTGGCTGCACAGGCGCTCCGTGAGTTTTTCAGCCGCCCACAGTATTTAGGTTGTGACACGAGAACAGGCAGTCCAATTCTTAATTGAGCAAGTGCCCGACATGCTGGCCGAAGCCGGTTTAGGCTGGGCAGCGCGTGTTGGTCAGCAGCCTACTGCTAAGCCGACTTCGGACAAGGTTGACTCCAAGGTAACAACCTTGGCCAATCGCATGTTCCTCCAGATTTTTTCCGTCCCCTCCTTGCAGGCACATCTCGTCAATGGCGTGGTCATTCCGACTGGAGCCGAGGATGGCACGGTGAAGATTCAACTGGATTTTCTGAAACTGCCCAAGGAAGTGTTGCCGGATTTGGAGCGCCTGCTTTCCACGGACTATTTCAAGAACCACCGGCTGGTGAAGT
>Ga0315288_10001167_pt1 | contig 33867 bp, 23 predicted proteins | sample YL17G11_20_MG_FD_203454 | JGI IMG/M metagenome (GOLD analysis project Ga0315288, IMG submission 203454) | Sediment microbial communities from Yellowstone Lake, YNP, Wyoming, USA - YL17G11_20 | ecosystem: Environmental > Aquatic > Freshwater > Lake > Sediment | place: USA: Wyoming | collected...
TTTGCGCGCGCTGGCGCCGGACTGGCGCGGTGAAATTACTGAAGTCGGCCTCAAGACGCCTTTCACCAAAGGCCTGACCCTGGTGGCCGCATTCGAGCGGCCCTAAATGTCGGCACTACTTGAACGTTTAGACCGCGCCTACCTCGCCCTCTTTCGGGAATATCCCTTGCTCTGGCGCCTGGCCGTCATTACCGGCGCAGGGCAAATCGCCTTTGCCCTGCTGAATGTTTATGCCTTGCCCAGATACCTCAAATATGCCTTGGATAGTGAGGCTTTGATTGGACCCGTCATGACCACCTTTCTGCTTAGCGAAATGGTGCTAAAGTGGCCCATGGGCCGGCTGTCCGATCACTTCGGGCGCAAGCCCTTTATCGTCCTGGGACCGCTGCTGATAAGCCTGAATCCAACTATTATCGTACATCTGCCGGCCAAGCTGGCGGGACTGATATTCCCCATTCGCGCGGCCGACGGCGCCGGCGCGGCCGCTCTTTGGCCGCCGCTCTTTGCCATGGTCGGCGATCTGGTGAAGAGCCGCTCCCGCACCGCTGCAATGAGCGTTATGAACGCGGTATATGTGGGCGCCATGGGCGCCGGCATTGTGCTGGGGCTTTCTGTTTCCGGCGCGTTCCTCAGCGTACGCGCGCCGTTCTATCTTGCCAGCGCGCTGCTCATTCTCAGCGGCGCGACGGGCTATCTGGGGCTGCCGAAATTCCAAACGAAGGCGAAGCCCGCCGGCAATAATCCTGAAAGCTCGACCTTTATTTCCGAGGAACATGCGGAAGCCCAGGACGGGCATCACATTGTTAAGTATCCCCTGCCTCTGGTGATAATCATCACCTTCCTTATGTCCATGGGCGTGCTCATGCTATCGAGCTTCATCCTGCTATATATTGAAGACAACCTGGGATTTTCAAAATTGGAGATAGCAGTCCTGTTGGTGGTAATTGCGGCGCCGGTAATGATCCTGGGACTTCCTCTGGGTCATGCCGCGGACCGCTGGGGTAAGCTGCTGGCCGTGCGCATTTCTCTCTCGGCCTCAGCCGTGGCAATGTGGCTCATTCCCTCCTGCCATTCATTGATTCCGCTTGCTGCCGTGGGCCTGTTGCTCGTCATCGGCCATATTACAGGGACGCCGCCCTGGCTCGCCATCGTCTCGGAACTGGCGCCTTCCAGCCGCCGCGGCCGAATAATGAGTTTGGTGTCCACCTCCGAGGGTGTGGGGGGGGCAATCGGCCCGCTCCTGGGTCAGTTCTTCTGGAACCGCAATCCTACATCTATCTTTTATTGCAGCGCCTGCATCCTGACGCTCACCGCACTGCTGCTGATATTTGCCCTGCGCAAACAGTCGCCGGAACACTAGCGCGCTTCTCAAATGTCCCGGCCGCCGAGTTGCCGTTGAACCGCCAACTCAGTCTTCCAGGTGAAGGCCCCCGTATTGCAGCCCGGATTCCATAGTTGTCAGCGGCCGGTCTTCTTTATTCAGCCGGCCCCTGACAACTTTGCCAATCAAAATGATATGGTCGCCCGTTTCCATCCTGCTCTTTAATTGACATTCCAGCCAGCCCAGGGCGTTTTCCAGCAGCGGAAGCTGTAGCAGCCCCCACTTGATATTTAGCGCGGGAGGCACCTCAAAGCGATTCACCGGAGTAATGAAGCGCTCCGCCATTTCGGAATCCTCCTCGGCCAGGATATTCACCGCGAAAGCGCCGGCGGCTGATATCGCCCGCTCCGAGGCCGATGCTTCCCGCAGCGCCACCGCAACCATGGGAGGATCTTTCGAAACCTGCATTACCCAGCTCGCCGTCAGTCCGTGCGCCCCCTTGGGAGTGATGGTTGTTACCACATAAATACCATACGGCATGTGCCTTAATGCGGCATCCAGCCCGCTTCGAGTTTGCGTACGCATCTCTTCCTCCTGTCTCGCCGAGATGGCTGAAATTTCTGATGGATTAATCTAACGTCATTCTTCCCATTGCATTAGAGTTTCCCTTTTCTAAGGCTCTACCTTTCCAACAGAACGCCGAATTGTGCAGGCGGAAAACATCAGCCGGATAAATTGCCGCTTCCCTTCCTTGACGCGGGAGGGCATATTTGCCATGCTAAGTAGAAATAATTCATCTCCCGCGCGGAGACGGGAATACTGACGGATACCGAAAATGAGTGAAGAACAAAATAAGGCTGTTGAATTCAGGCAACCGGAGTTTATTCCGGTCAGTGTCGGCTTTCTGCCGGCGACCTGGTTCAAATATCAAGATGCTCTGGAAGAACTCGTGCTGCGCCATCCCATAATCTTCGGCGCGTGGCAGAAAGGCCGCAGGCCGACCGATGCGCAGGGCACTTATAGTCGAGGCGAACATATAGATGTCTGGGGCTGTGCCTGGAGCAATATTCATCAAGGCCTGGAGGCCTATGTAACCAAGCATCCCCTGCCCCGACGCGAGATGGTAAATGAATTTGTTTTGCCGGCGCCGGGCGCGGGTTTGCCCCATGGTTTTATGTTTCTCCGGTTGATCTACCTGAGAGGCTATGAAGAGATGATGATTGATTTTGCAGAAGAGCCGCCGGAATTGCAGCGGCTGATTGATCTCGTGCTGGCCTATAATGTCCGTGAGCTGGAACGAATGCTGGCCGATAATGCGGGCGATACTATTTACTTCGGAGATGATTTGGGCGCGCAAAGATCGCTGCCTATCTCGCCGGCCAAGTGGCGCAGATACCTGAAGCCCTGTTTTGCAAAACTCTATGGCCTGTGCCATAAAGCCGGCCGGAAAGTCTATATGCATACCGACGGTCATATTATCCCGATTATAAAAGACCTGATCGAATGTGGCGTGGATATACTGAATCCCCAGATTCGCGCCAACGGCCTCGACCTGCTGGTGCGGGAATGTAAAGGAAAGGTGTGCGTGAATTTGGACCTTGACCGACAGATGTTTCCCTTTTGCGGGCCGGAAGAGATTGACGCCCATATCAAGCTGGCCGTGGAAAAACTCGGCTCGCCGGAGGGCGGCCTCTGGCTGCTCGCCGAATGCGGCCCCGATGTTCCTTTGGAAAATATCGAAGCGATTTGCCGGGCGCTGGAGAAATATCGCGGCTATTATAGGTCCCGGAACTGAAGCGAAGTTATTTTATTAAAGTGGAGCGATGAATGGACTCGGATAACCTGATGAAAGAACGCAACCGGGTATTGCAGCGCGTGCAAGTTGCCCTGGATGCGCTCTCGGACCGGATACATGCGCAGAACAGTTTTAAGGTGGCCAACAAGCTGATGAATACGCCGGAATTCAAACGCGTCGAAGCGGTCGGCCTCTTCATCGGCTTCGGCGGGGAGGTTGATACTTTCCATCTCATGGAAGCCGCCCTGAAACTCGGCAAGCGGGTCGCCGCGCCCACGATAGATGTAAAACAGCATGTGCTGGTGTGGCGGGAGATTACCGATCCCGAGGCGCAGATTGACCTCGGCCCTTTGGGCATCCCCGAAGCCAAACGCACCTGCCGGGAGGTCAACATCTCGGATTTTGAACTGGTTACCATTCCCGCGCTCGCCTGGGACGAACAAGGCCGCCGGCTGGCCTATTGGCCGGGATATTTCGAGCGCACTCTACGCTTGCTGCCGCGCGCCTTCAAGGTGGGCCTGGCTTTCGATCTCCAAGTGGTCGAGGACCTGTCGAACCTGGCCGCGCCCACCATGCTGAACGCCCTGATCACCGAAGACCAGGTGCGGCGCTTTGGCATGATGTCGCCGTCCCCGGAGCGGCGCATTCCGGGCGGGCCTGTGGGCTATAAAGGACAGACGCTTTGAACATTTTATGCGAAAATGTTCAGCGTTGAGGGTAATATATCTCAGCCCGAATAATTCACCTGGAAGATAGGAATGCCGTTGGGGGCGGGCTTTGTCCCTCGGTGTTACTCGGGATGCCGAGCGAAAGTCGAGGCATAAAGCCCGCCGGCGGGGTTCACGAACCCCGCCCCCAAAAAACATTCTGCTGCCAATTTGATCTCATCGTGAATTATTCGGGTTAGTCGGAAGTGATTCAGCATGGATCTTGTAATTCCGTTTGGCGCCGACCGTAAGCCGCTAAAAATCCGCTTGCCGCGCAAGCAGATCTTGCTGGCGCAAAGCAAAAATCCCTCCAGCGCGCGCGATTGGGCGGAGGTGGTGGGCGAAGCGCTCCCTTCTCCCATCGGCGCGGCGCCGCTCCACAAACAGGATTTGCGGGGCAAGAAGATCGTCATTATTACCGAGGATCGCAAACGCCCCAGTCCTGTGTGGCAGGCCCTTCCGTTATTGCTGGATGAGCTGCATAAGGTCGGCGCGGAAGCTGCCAACATTACCTTCATTACCGCCTGCGGCATGCACGACACGATGACCCGAGAGCAGCTTGCCGCCAAGCTGGGCGAGGATATCGTCGCCAATTATCGCTGCCTCTCCCACGACGCCGGCGACCGCAAAAACCTGGTGTTCTGCGGCCTCACTACTTCGGGAATTCCGGTGTGGATAAACCGTTATGCCGCGGAAGCGGATTTCCGCATTGCCCTGGGCCGAATATACCCGCATGAGTCTTACGGCTATGAGGGCGGCTATAAGATGATCCTGCCCGGGGTCGCGGGATACGACACCATCGGCCATCATCATGCCACCAATTTTTCGGAGACCGCTGTAGTTGGCAACCATGATAGCCCCAGCAGACGGGAGACCGATGCGGTGGGGGCATTGATTCGGCTCGATTTTCTTATCAATGTAGTGGTCAATAGAAAAAGAGAGCCTATCAAGGCTTTTTGCGGAGAGCCGCTGGAGGTGCACCGGCTTGGGGTGGCCTATGGGGATCAGGAAGTCTGGGGCGCAGAGATAAAGAAGCCGGCCGATATCGTGGTGGCTTCTCCCGGCAGCAGCCAACCGCCGCCGGAAGGCTATAATCTTGAAGTGCTCTACCGCGCGGCGCGTGCCGCCAAAGCAGGCGGCTGCTTTATCTACCTCACCGCGCAGGAAATGGCCTTTGATGCAACAGAGCCGGAAGGATTGGCCGATGCCGCACTCTATGGTTTGGACTATGAAGATTTTCGCAAAGCCCTCCCCTCTTTGGCTTTTGAAGAATTGCCCCGGCTCTATCAATTTCGGAATTGGCCGCTCAATGAACGCGACATTCAATGGAGACTAAAAGCGCTGCGCGTAGAACTCTATCGCCGTCAGAGAATTCGCGAGATCAACCAGCGGCGCGTGATCCTCACCTCGGATCCTAACGCCGCGCTGCAAAATGCACTCTCTAACGCAACTCCCAATACGCGGGTCATCATTATCCCCGAAGCCGAAACCACCCTGGCGAAAGAAAAACTCTTTAGAGTAAGAAAAACCTTAACCGCAAAGACGCAGAGATCGCAAAGAAACTAGGTGGGTTGGCAGTTAATATGGAGTGCGGTGGTCATCGGCTTCGTCGCGATGAATCCTACGAAGCTTTAGCGAAGTAGGAAGCGATTAAGTCGTGTGGCTAGGCCAGAGGCCGCCACGGCGGTCTGAAAGACTTAGCCGCCACCGCTTTCGGAGGCGCTTGGGTTCAAAGAAAAAGCGGCGGCAAAACCTTCCTCACTGCGTTCAGAAGATTTATGACCACCGCACTCCACAAGGCGCAAATTATTTTTGTTGATTTTCCTCCTGCATGTCGAACTCCGTGAATTTCACCCGTTTTGTGGCCCAGATAACAGATTCCACTCCCACCCCTCCCGCTGGTTTCAAAACCTGCGGGAGGTTCTTGACAGCGCGAAGCTGGTGAGGCGGTGCAAGCCACGAAATAATCATCTTGGGCCGATGGGAGCGGCTGTAGGGCGGGGCTTCCACGCCCCGCCGTCGCGCTCCGTAGGAGCGATTTTAGTTGTAGGGCGGGCGTTCCATCGCCCGCCGAAAGCCTCCGCCTCCCACCCAATCCCCCACTTAACAACCCCCGAACAGAAAATGGTCTTTCCGGTGTAGGGCGGGGTTGCCACGCCCCGCCGTCGCGCTCCGTAGGAGCGATTTTAGTTGTAGGGCGGGTGCGCCGTCGCCCGCCGAGGTATAGAATTCCCCTCCCGCGGGAGGTTCTTCAAGTGGCGTTGCTGTCAACGTGGGCAAGGCCCGAAGAGATTCTTCGCGGCCTCCGCCACAATTATGTGGCGAACGCGCTCAGAATGACGTTCTACTCACTATTTGTGAACTGCTATTTACCGATTGCTATATAAGCTGGCGGGTGTATAATAGTGTTCGGCGGCTTTAGGGATGGGAAGATAATGAGATAGCTGCCAATAAATTAGAATAAGATTTTTACGGGTAATCTACGGGGAGAACAATGGCGCAAGATAACGCTTATCTAGAGGCAAAGAAGAGGATTGAAGAAGCGCGAAGATCAGGCGCAAGAAAATTATCACTCAGCGGGATGGGGATCACGGAATTGCCTGCGAAGTTGGGTCAACTCACGCAGTTGCAAATCCTGGACCTCGCCCACAATGGTCTGACCGCCCTGCCGGAGGTGGTGGGCCAACTAACGCAGTTGCAAATCCTGAACCTCGACTATAATGGTCTGACCGCGCTGCCGGGGGTCGTGGGCCAACTCACGCAATTGCAATATCTGTCCCTCGCCAACAATGGTCTGACCGCGCTGCCGGTGGGGGTAGGCCAACTCAAGCAGTTGCAGTCTCTGGACCTCTCCAACAATCGGCTGACCGCGCTGCCAGAGGGGGTAGAGCAACTCAGGCAGTTGCAGTCTCTGCACCTCTCCAACAATCAACTGACCACGCTGCCGGAGGTCGTGGGTAAACTAACGCAGTTGCAGGTGCTGGACCTCTCCAACAATCAACTGACCGCGCTGCCGGAGGGGGTGGGCAAACTCACGCAGTTGCAGTATCTGAACCTAGACAACAATGGTCTGACCGCGCTGCCGGAGGAGGTGGGCCAACTCACGCAGTTGCAGCATCTGTATCTCGACAACAATCAACTGATCGCGCTGCCGGAGGGGGTGGGTAAACTCAAGAAGTTGCTGAAACTGGACCTCGATGGCAATCCATTGGAACCTGAGCTGGCCGCGGCCTATAAAGAAGGACTCGAATCAGTAAAGCAATATCTGCGCGCGCGGGCAGAACCGCAAGTTGAGCTGAATGAAGCCAAACTGGTGCTGATTGGGGAAGGTGAAGTAGGCAAGAGCGCTTTACTTGGCGCGCTGCGAGGCGATGACTGGGTAGAGGAGCGAGACACGACTCATGGGATCGAGATTAAGCCGCTTCTTTTGACAGAAGAAGAGAGCGGCAAAGAAATCACGCTGAATTGCTGGGATTTTGGGGGGCAGCGGATTTATCGTCCCACCCACCAATTGTTTTTCAGCGCGCCTGCGGTCTATCTGGTGGTATGGAAGCCTCGGGAAGGGCAGCAACAGGGCTTTGTGCAGGAATGGATTAAACTTGTCAAACACCGCGCGCCGGAGGCGAAAATTCTGATAGTGGCGACCCATGGCGGGCCGGGGCAGCGCCAGCCGGATATTGACCGGCAGGAGATATGGGATGTATTCGGCAAAGACGCGGTTATTGATTTCTTTCATGTGGAAAGCAAGCCCGATGAAAAAACCAAACAATGCCGGGGAATTGACGAATTGACAAAGGCCATCGCGCGGGTGGCCGCAGGGCTGCCGGGAATGGGACGACCGGTTCCCACCCGCTGGCAGAAGGTTAGAAAAGCGCTGAAGGATACCAATAGAGCGTATCTGCCACTAAGTGAAGTCTCGGCGATTTGCGCCAAGAACAAAATGAAAGAAGAGCAGGCAGGATTGTTCCTGAAGATCTCGCATATCCTGGGTCATTTGATCCATTATGAGAACGACCCGGCGCTCCGCGATATCGTGATCCTCAAACCGGACTGGCTGGCAACGGCCGTGAGCCTGGTGTTGGATGACAAAGATACGCGCGACAAGCACGGTCTGGTAGAATTTTCGCGGCTTAGCCACTTATGGAATGATCACGATAAAAAACCTGAATATCGCTACCCGGAGGAACTGCACCCTATATTTCTGAGACTGATGGAACGATTCGATCTTTCCTACCGAGTGAATCGCGATCATCAGAGACGCGGCGCCGGCGACGCCAGCTTGATTGCTCAACTCGTGCCGGATATACGCCCGGAGGCGCCATTAAATCAGGTTTGGCCCGCCCATCCGGAAACGGGCGACGGCCAGCAGGTGCAAATCTGCCGCATTGTTGATACCAAAGCGCAATCGGCCGCGGCGGAGGGATTGTTTTATCAATTGATAGTGCGGCTGCATAAATATTCGTTGGGACGAGAGAGCTTTGAGAAAAGTGTGCATTGGCAGAGGGGTTTGGTGTTGGATGACGACTACAATGGCCGGGCCTTGTTGGAGCATACCGGCAATGATATTCGCATCACCGTGCGGGCGCCTTATCCGGAGCGATTTTTAGCTGTTTTGACCAATGAAGTCAAATGGCTGGTGGAAAATTTCTGGGAAGGCTTGATTTGTCAGGTCATGGTGCCGTGCATTGATCCATGCGGCAAGAAAGTTCCGGGAACCGGATTATTTGAAGTGCAAAAACTGATTGCATTTAAGAAAAAGAGCCAGACTATATACCCTTGCCCGGCTTCGGACTGCGATCAAGCGCATGATATTGATGCTTTGCTGCGAAATGCCCCTGGGGCGCGCCCCATTTCGCTCGAAAAAATATTCATAGAAGAATTTGGGGAGATAAAGTCAAGATTAGCCGCCATTTATGAACGGCAGGGATCGTTTTTTAGCGCATTAGACCGCAACGATCAAATCATGATGAGCAAAATTGACGAAGCATTTGCCACACTGATGCAGGCCTTCACGGATGAAGCGAAAGACGGGCCGCGATTGTTCAGTTTTGTGCCGGTTGAGCCGGGATTTTTTGACCGGCCGAAGTGGATTAGCGAGAAGTTCCGGCTAACCTTGTGGTGCGAACACTCGCACTTGCCGCTGCCCGCGTTGAATGGAGCAGGGGACAAGCGCGGTGTCTATGATTTGAATATACCTAGAACCTGGCTCGTGAAAGCTGCGCCATTTCTGAAAATGCTGGCGAACGCGCTCAGCCTGGCGCTTCCGGTTGCCGCCTCCACCACAAAACTAATACTGAACGAGCAAGTGTATAAGGGTATTGAGAAGGACCTCGATTACGCCAAGACGTGCATTGATTCTGCCGCCAAGGGAATGGAAAAAGCAGCGGATGCTTTTGACCGCGAGGAGGAAGTTGACCTGGAACGCGGCCCTGCTGTCCGTGCAGGAGGCGCGGAATTGCGCCAATTGCATGCGTGGCTGAGGGAGAAAGATCCGGGCTTTGGCGGTTTGCGCCGTGTGCAAGATAAGAGCGGCAGATTTTTTTGGGTACATGAGCAGTTTGTAGGAGAGTATTAAAAACTGCAAGCATGAGAACGGCGGGGCGCGGCGACCCCGCCCTACAACAACCATCCAGATCCCACCTGTTCTTTGATTTATTTCAAATCTGCGCGCACTTGCGCCCATCTGTGGCCGACATACCCTTCCCCGTTAAGCGCCGCAGCGCGCGAAGTGATTCTCCGCGTTTGCTAGGCCCTTTGGGCCGCCATCCCGGTCTGCCGAAGGCAGACTTAGGGACTCAGCGGTGAAAATGAGTTTTGTATTCCCTTGACTTTTGGATAATTCATGATATAATGCCAGAAAAGGCAAACTAATGTATTATTCGAGCGGCTTCTGGACGATAGACCATTGACGACCGACGATAGACGATTGACTACAGTCCAAATGTTACTAAATGTTACTGATTTTCACTTTTTTTTCCGAATACACAATAGGCAAAATGATTATCGTCTTACTAAAAGGTATTGACAAAATGGCTAGGTCGCTTCCCGACCGCCATGGCGGTCCGCCTCTGGCGGACTTAGCCACCCGACACTTCCCGACATATTTTATTTTTTTCACCGAACAAACCCAGCAATTATCACGTTTCATGGAAAAGGTGATAAATCCGCCAGGATTAAATGTAAACTGAATATAGGTTATATTGGGGACTGCAAATTAGCGCACAAAAGCCAAATAGCCGGCATTTTATGCACAATTATGCCCATATATCCAGCAGAAACGGCGGGGCGGGGCAACCCCGCCCACAACAACAACTTCCCGCGAGTGCAAACTAACTCGCGGGAAGAAACTGCGCAAACCTTCTGTCCAGAATGCATTCCGCCCACTATAGGGCAATTGTGGGCCTGTTATCCCATGATCGCCTGCAGGTCCTCCTGCGGGGTGGTAATGGGCATGAGGTTGAATTTATCCACCAGCACTTGCAGGACGGCGGGGGTAACAAAGGCCGGCAGGCTGGGGCCCAGGCGAATGTTCTTTATGCCCAGGTGGAGCAGGGACAACAAAATGCAGACGGCTTTCTGCTCATACCAGGACAAAATCAGCGAGAGCGGCAGGTCGTTTACGCTGCAGCCAAAGGCCTTCGCCAGCGCCACAGCAATCTGAATGGCGGAATAGGCGTCATTGCATTGCCCGATATCCAGCAGGCGCGGGATGCCGCCGATGTCGCCAAAGTCGAGTTTGTTGAAGCGGTATTTACCGCAGGCCAGGGTCAAAATAACGCAATCCTTCGGGACGGCCTGCGCAAAATCCGTGTAGTAATTGCGGCCGGGCTTGGCGCCGTCGCATCCGCCAATCAGGAAGAAGTGTTTTATGGCGCCGCTCTTGACCGCGTCAATCACTTTGTCCGCGACTCCCAGAACAGCCGCCTGCCCAAAGCCGACGAGGATGCTCTTGTCCGCGCCGTCTTCCGTGAAGCCCTCCGCGGCCAGCGCGGCGTCAATCACGGGAGCAAAATCATGGTTCTTGATATGGGTTACCCCCGGCCAGGCCACCAGGCCGCTGGTGAAGACGCGTTCCATATAGGAATCTTTCGGTTTCTGAATGCAATTGGTGGTGAAAAGCATCGCGCCCGGAAAGCCTTCCAATTCCTTGCGCTGCTCCTGCCAGGCACCGCCGAAATTCCCCGCCAGATGGGGGTATTTCTTCAATTGCGGATAGCCATGCGCGGGCAGCATCTCCCCGTGGGTATAGACATTGATGCCCTTGCCTGCGGTCTGTTTCAAGAGTTCTTCCAAGTCTTTCAAATCATGGCCCGAGACCAGGATCGCCTTGCCTTTCCTGGGCCCAATGCGCACGGGAGTCGGCACGGGATTTCCATAGGCGCCGGTATTGGCGGCATCAAGCAAGCCCATCACCATCAGGTTGACTTCGCCACAGCGCAGAATCATCGCCAGCAGTTCCTCCACCGATGGATTGTCTTTGCAAAGGAAATCGAGCGCTTCGTGAAAGAAGGCATATACCTCATCGTCCTCCTGGCCCAAGATCATGGCATGGTCGGCATAGGCCGCGGTGCCTTTTAGGCCGTAGGTGAGCAATTCCTGCAGGCCGGTAATATCCGGCCCCAGAGTCTGCAGGCGCGTTTCAATGCCAATCTCCACGCCCTGGGCGACCAGGCCCGGCAGGTCGCCGGCGGGAATCCAGGCCGCGGGACCGGCCAGTTGTTCCGCCTGCGTATTTGCCTTTTTGCAGGCATTTTCATACAGGCCCTTGGCCATTTCTTTCAGGGTTGCCGCTTCAATCAGCAATTGCTGCAAACGCACGGCATCGAAATTCACATTAGTCACTGTAGAAAAAAGCGCCTTGAGAATAAAGACATCAACTGCATTGTCTTTAGCGCCCAATTTTCGCGCTCTATGCGCATACATCGCGATCCCCTTGGCCGCATAAACCAAAAGGTCTTGCAGGGCCGCCGTTTCCGCATCTTTCCCGCATACTCCGGAAGCCGTGCAACCTGTCCCCTTACCTGTCTGCTCACACTGATAACAAAACATACGGTCTCCTTTCCCAATTATTGAAAACGGTAACCGCAAAGCCGCGAAGAACGCGGAATTTCGCAAAGAAAATTATCATGGCGAAACTATAAAATTGTCTCTGCGCTAACTTTGCGGCCTCTGCGTCTCAGCGGTTACTGTCTTTCACCACGGATGCCGATCTTCACCAATTCCACGGGGATATCTTTCCCCGCGGCTGCGAGCGCCTGCTGCACCAGCATGACCAGCCCATAACAGCAGGGCACTTCCATGTAGGATACTGTAATGGCTTTTATCTGTGCTGTGGCAAATATTTCCGTGAGTTTTGTCAAATTTATCTCGGCATTGTCTAGTTTTGGACAACAAACAACCACTGATTTGCCGGCCAACAGTTCGCCATGGAAATCGGCGCAGGCAAAGGGCACACAATCGGCCGCAATCAACAGTTCGGCATTATCGAAATAGGGCGCGGTGGGCGGCACCAGTCTCAACTGCACGGGCCAATGCGCCAGTTGCGAATCTGGCACATGCTTTGCATTAGGCCTAACCTTCGCCGCGGTCGGCTCGAAGCCGAAACTCTTTGCCGACGGACAGGAAAATCCCTTCGGCAAAGTAGCGAGACTGCAATCCGCCTGCCGAGTTTCCGCCTGGCGCTGTTTGACCAATTGCTCGTCGAAGGCCGCGGCCTCGCGCTCCACAATGGTGATCGCATCCTGCGGGCACTCACCCAGGCAATTCCCCAGCCCGTCGCAATAGACATCACTCACCAGCCGCGCCTTGCCCTCCACAATGGCAATCGCGCCCTCATGACAGGACGGAATACATTGGCCGCAGCCATTGCACTTGTCTTCGTCAATTTGAACGATCTTGCGTAGAATCTTATTGGACATATCAATCTCCTCTAAATGCCTTAACTTCCTTAACCGCAGAGAACGCAGAGCGCGCGGAGGCTTAATAGGCAGGAGTAAACTCCTGCCCAACGAATATTATGCTTTGCGTCCCTCCTTTGCGAACTCTGCGGCTTTGCGGTGAATATGTTTTTTGTTATGTTTTCAATGGCATCAATTCTATTTCTCCCCAGGCGCCGAGGTGTTCTTGATAGATGGCGAGGGCACCGAGGAGGCCGGCGATGGGCTGGAGGGATTCGAGGGCGGGGGTGATATCTTCCGGGCCTTTGATTTGGTTGCCGAGCAGGCTGGCGGCGGCGTCGGCGAGGGTGGCGGAGGTGGCCAGTATGACGGCGGCGTCGGCCTTGCCGAAGCTGATGGACGGCCCCACGGTGGCGGAGGAGGTACAGAGGCCCAAGGGCTGGTTGAGCCGGCTGATGCGCACCCCCAATTTGCCGGAATGGGGCGAATTTCCGGCATAGATGGCGGCAATGCGCGGCCGGGTGGTATAGATAAAGATATCGCCGCCGTTTTCGACGATCACCTGACTTGTTGTTGTAGGGCGGAGCGCTCCTGCGCCCGCCGTAATTTCGGCTGGCATAGGAATGCCAGCCCTACAGTTAAGCAGACCTTTGCCAACATATTCTGCGACGGCGCCGGCGACGGCGGCCATGGGGCCGACGCCGCAAAGGCACCCGGCCTGGGCCATCTCCTGGGCAATGGCGGGGGCGTCGGGCAGCACCTCATGGGGCTCGAAAGTGGCGGCAAACTTGGGATCCCGCGCGATGTAGGATTCCAGGTCTTTGCGAATTTTGCGCAAGAGGTTCTCCGCCGAGACGCGCAAGGAGGACTCTGCGCTGATGAGAAGATCGGACTCTTTGACGCGCACAGGAAAAGTGTGCAGTTCGTTCTGCACCCAGCGGCGATAGGTCTGATCGGCAAGTGACATGGTTTAAAAACCTTTAACCGCAAAGTGCAAAGGACGCAAAGTCTCGCAAAGAAGAATTAAAAGGGAGGATGCCTTTCAATATATTCTCTTTGCGTGCCTCCTTTGCGTTTTTTGCGGCTTTGCGGTTAAGCAGTTTGTTTTTTAGAAATGGAGTTCCATGGCCTTGACGGGGCAGGTGGGAACGCATTCGCCGCAGGCGACGCAATTATCGGCATCGAAGATGACCTTCATGGACGGGCGTTCCAAAGTCAACGCCGTGGTGGGACAGACGCTGACGCAGGCGCCGCATTCCACGCACTTGGTATCATTCCTGGTGATGTCTTTTTTCAGCGGCTGCAGGTGAATGCGGTGGCTGGTGAGATACTCGATTGCGCGGCGATAATTGGCTTCTTCGCCGCTTAACTCAAGCACCATCAAACCTTCTTCCTGCGGGTTGATAGTGGCCCGCAGGATACTGAAGGTTACGTCATAATCCCGCGCCAGGAGATAGATGATGGGTTGATCGGTAACCTCCGGCGGAAAATGTAAAACCACTTTATGGGATACTTTCATCTTTTTATCCTCGCAATTCTTTCACCGCAAAGGGCAAAGGGCGCAAAGTCTCGCAAAGAAAAAGTTCGTTGGGTAAGAGACTTGTCCGCCGCAGGAGTATTACTCCTGCCCCGATCTTTCTTACCGTCCCTCCTTTGCGTCTATTGCGTCTTTGCGGTTAGATTTTTCCCTATTTGGTTGGGCTCTTTCTAATGGGATGATCCGGCATGGGCCCCATGACAAGGCCCGAGTCCGCGCCGGGGATGGGCGCGGCGGGGGCCGTAATCTCGAACTTTCCGCCAGCAATCCATTCTTTGAGCGTGCCGGCAATTTCCTGCGCGCAGGAATAACTGGAAAGCGGGGTTGACGGCACGGATTTGCCTTCAACCTCAATGGCGCCGGATTTCAATTGGGCGTAAGTTACCCGGCAGAGAACATCCGGCAAACGCTCCGGGTAGGTCTCGCTGTAATCAACTACCGGGGCCTGCAAGTCGGCGTCGGAAAGTCCGGTAAAGGCGGCCATCTCCTTATCCAGTATGGGGATGGGAATGCCCAGGCCTAGCATCATGGTTGCGCCATAGCCGCGGAAGCTGGCGCCCCGCAGCCATTTTGGAGACATCTGCTTGAGGTCGCCGATGACGGCCAAAGTGGCGGCGCCGCCCATCGGGACGCCATGCTCGTTGCGCTTGGCGCCGGGGCTGTGCTGGGTGCCGTTCCAGACGACATAGCCGATGCCGCCGCCAAGAAAGATGCGGGTGCCGATGCCGATGGTGCGATAATGCGGGTCCTTCAATAACGGCGAGAGCTGGCCCGCGCTGCAATAGTGGGCATTGCCGAGATTCGGCTTGAGCGCGCCCATGTAGGTATAGATGGTGCGGTTGGATTTATTGACCGCAACATTGTAATTCTGATAACTGTTGCGCGGATTAAAAAGGTAAGCCTCATTAATCTCTTTGAGGCTGATGCGGGTGGCAAGCTGGCGGCGAGGATAGCAATCGGTGCCATAGGCGATGGCTTCCAGATTCACCGAATGGCCGGCCACAAGCTCCTCGATGACATGCGCGCCGCCATAGCGAAACTCGCCCGGATAGACGGCATTGCGGGGATCATCATCCGGCAGCGCGCAAGCGCCGAGATAGAGGTCGGCCGCCGCCAGGCCCCCATAGGCGGGCACCCGGTTCAGCCGAACCTGGCCGCCGCCCAGCTTGATGCGAGGCTTGGAGTGACCCAGATTCATTATCGCACCCGAGGAGCACATCGCGCCGAAGGTTCCGGTGGTAACCACATCTACGGCCTGGGCGGCGCGCATAGCGCCTTTCTCGGCCACGATGCCGACCATTTCCTCAGCAGTAACCACGACAACTTTTCCGGAACGAATCTTCTGGTTGATCTCCTCAAGGGTTTTTGCCATCTTTTTCCTCCTCGAACCTCCTTTGATTTTATATGCTTTTCCTGCTGCCAGGTAAGCTTAAGCAGTATTCTACACCTTTTCCCAGATTGGCGCAAGTATTTTGTGATAATTATCACTAATTTGTTCAATACCTGAGCACATGCTATTGTTGAGCAATCTGCCAGGAATATAGCTGTTGAGAGGAACGAGCATGAAATACACGCAAGGGAAGCTGGGGCGCGTCTTTGTGGCGCGGTTGGAAGATGGCGAGTCTATTTATGAAGCAGTGGAGGGAATTGCGCGCGAGGAGGGCATTGCATCGGCCGCGGTGCTGGCCTTGGGCGGCATGCGCTCCGGCAAGGTGGTTACCGGGCCGGAAAGTCCGACCGGCAAGATTATTCCTCATTATGAAGAATTCAACGATGCCCGTGAACTAGTCGGCATTGGCACGTTGTTTCAGCAGGAAGGCCGGCCCGCACTGCATTTTCACGCGGGCATGGGCCGCGGCGACTCGGCGCTGGTCGGCTGTCCCCGCGCCGGCATGTCCGTATTCCTCATGCTGGAAGTGGTCATTATCGAACTGCTCGAGGTAAATGCAAAGCGGGAATTTGACGCGGAATCGGGAGTGAATGTGTTGAAGGTTTTTGGGATTAAAGCAGCTACATCGCAGCCTTAACTTTTACTTTAATATGCGCGTTCAGCGGTGTTTATTTGCGGTTTCATTCAAGGCCATCTTCGCTCTGTTGCAAAGCAAATAGAGATTCTTCGCGGCGTGATTCAGGCTGCGCCGAATCACTTGCTCAGAATGACCGTATTCACATTCAGTGCGAACTTTTGGCTCGGCAAGGCAGGGCTCCTCGACTGCGCTCGGGATCAACACCCTGCCCTACACGTGCTTTGCAGCAGAGCAACATAAGACTCTTGCCCCTAAAAGTGGAAGCTTCTATTTCACAATTCACTGAAGACTGGGGGACCTGTTTATGTCCAAACGAACAGCCGCGCCGACGCTATTGGCCATCATCATACTGGCCTTTCTGCTGGGGCATTATTCCAACCCAAACCGCGCGCCGGAGCAGAAACAAAGGCCTGCGCCAAACACAGGCGTGGAGAAGTTGGCCTGGGCGGTTTATTTTTCGCCGGAGGGAGGCTGCACCGAGGCGATTGTCGGCGCGTTGGAGGAAGCCCAAAAGAGCGTGCTGGTGCAGGCCTATTCGTTCACCTCCTACCCTATCGCAGGTGCGCTGGTGGAGGCCCAAAAGCGCGGCGTGGAGGTGCAGGTAATTTTGGACAAGAGCAATGAAACGGAGCGCTACTCGGCGGCGGATTTTTTGCTGCATGCAGAAGTGCCGACTTATATAGATGCCGCCCATGCCATCGCCCACAACAAAGTGATGATTCTTGACGGGGAAACGGTCATCACGGGTTCCTTCAATTTCACCAAAGCGGCGGAATCGCGCAATGCGGAGAATCTGCTGATGCTTCACGATGCCGCGCTGGCAAAACGTTATGCCGATAACTGGCAGGCGCACCGCGAGCATTCGGAGGCTTATGTAAGATAAACAAACTCCAGATTGTTTATCCTGCAAAAGCTTGTAAGCCCTGATATCATATCAGTTCACCACCTTTTTCTCAGATGCCGGCCCCATGTATGGAACAATTCTATATAGGGATTTTTGTCTCTGGAGGTTGTTCTTGGCCTGGCTGTGCAAGTTGAGCATAATTTTGATTTTGCCGGTGGCGCTCCTGTTGTGCGTGGCGCCCGCTATGGCCGGTCAGCAGGAAAGCGCCTCCGTCGCTTCACCCGCGGCGGCTCCCCTTCAGCAAACGGCCGCCATGTCCAAATCAATTATTGCCGGCCTTTCTGCCCGCGCAGATGCTCCAACTCTTTCGGCGCGGCAGGATAAAGTTGTTATTGTAGTGGGGCCGGTAGATCCTCCTATCAACAAGCGCACAAATGCCTATATTGCCGAGGCCAAGGTGGTCGCGAAAATAATGGAGCGGGCCGGCTATCAGGTAGTGCGGCTGTTTCATCCTAATGCTACCTGGGAAAAGCTGTGCGCAGCCGGCAAGGATGCCGACTTGCTGATCTATTATGGTCATGGCAATGGCTATGGCTGGGAGGGAATGACTGAGAACAGTTCCATAAACGGCTTCTGCCTGACGGATCCTGAGCATCCCGACATACCGATGACGGGTCCGGGAATACCCGGCGGCAATGGAGAGCAATTACGCGTGCTGAAACTGGCCGCAGGCTCCATGGTGGTAATGGTGCATGCCTGCTATGCTTCCGGCTCCAGCCAGTCGGACAAGAAAGCCGTCGCCTATGAGGTGGCGAGCAAGCGCGTGGCGGGCTATGCCGAGACCTTTTTCCGCGCCGGCGCGGGCTATTATCTGGCGACAAATTTTGTCGGCGCGGCGCCGGATTACTTCCAGCAACTGGTGGGCGGAAACTCGCCCCGGGAAGCTTTTCTAAAAGTGATGGGCGGCGCGCGCACCTATTCCTCTACAGGCATGCTGCTGGTGGAAGATAAAGACGCGCCGAATGACCCATATCCATGGGTCTCGGCAATGGTGGAAAAATCCGTTCAACTGGCTCTAGCGCCTGCGCCTAATCAGTCTTCCACCCAGGATGGCAAGGCCGCCGCCAAGCAGCAATAGTGTAGTTGGCTCCGGCACCACCGGTGGATTGTCATCATCTCCCCCGCCACTTAGGAAGGGAACTCCCAATAGCCAAAATGGAAACGCCTTGTGACCGGCCAACACCACGGCGGGCGGAACGGCCACCAGGGGCGCCACCGGGGCATCCGGCAGTAAGGCAATTTCCTCAGGCGCCTGCACCGGCGGAGTGGGCATCTCCACGACTTCCGGGGCCGGAGGCGCTGGCATCGGCAGGGCCTCTACCTGCTTCTTGCGCGGAACCGGAGGCAGTTCGGTAATGAGCGGGTTCCCGCAGGCATATTTTAACACTGCGGTGCCCTTGGCGGTGCCGAAGGCTTTGCCGCCCTTGTGGAAGTAATCCCGGCTCTTGTAGATGCGTCCGGTCCTGGTTACTCCATAGACGGGCTGCCAGCCGGAACTGGTAAAAGTGATTACTTTAATATTGTTCTTGAGGTAATCAACCAGCTCATCCTGAGAGACATGGAAATGCTTTGCCAGGCGCGCGCGCACCACGGCATTTTGCTCGACCTGGTCTGTGAGCGCCTGCACCGTATAGGCCCTATACGGAAGAAACGAATCCGGACCGGTTCTCTCCGCGGCTAAGGCGGCAGCCGACAGCGCCAGCAGAATAATCCCGGCCAGTAGAATCAACTGAATTTTTGTAAAGCTTTTCATTTACTCACCTTCCCTGACTCGATCAGCAAGGTAACCCACGCGGGAGGCCCGAAGCGTCCCTCTGCATCACCTGCTCGTACTGTAAGAATGATTTCGCCCGCAGCCTGTCCCTGGCCTTCGCCGGCATCAGGTTCAATTGACACATGCGTCGGCAGGGGAAGCCGCGGTGAGGTATAGGTAACTCGACCATCACGAGTAATGGTGTAATAGAATTCTTTGCCGGCCGGGCCGGCCGAAACAAAGAAGAGGACAGGTTTTCCTATGCTGGCTTTCGAAGAAGTCGCCAAATCTTTATCAACTTTTTCGTCGCGCGAGCGAATCGCGCTGGAAAGCCGTTCCTCATCGCTGACGGGAGGACCTGCCTTTTCCGTATCGCCCTTCAGCACCGCCAGCATAGGATCGTTTTCCGGGACAATCAGAAAGGTTAAGGTGGCGCTGCTTTCTTTGGCCTTGGGGGATTTGGTGGCCGCCCAAACTTCGATAAGGTGATAGCCCGTCCCCAAATCCGCGGTGTCAATTACCGCGCGCCACGGCTCCTCCGGTTTGCCCACCAGCACCTTGTGGTCAAGGCGCATTTTCAGCTCGCCCAATTCCTGACCGCCGGTGGTGATCATGGCATTAATCGTTACCTTGTCGCCCTTTACAACCGGCATATCCTGCGCCCAGTAGCTGGGGTGCTCGCCCGGCACTTGGAAGCTGCGCAGGTCTCCCTGGGGAGTGCGCACTTCGAGGGCGATCTTTATCCCCGGCACATAGACTTCCTGGGCGGCCGAAACGAACTCGGCCGACAGCAAGCATAGCCCGACCATAAGGACGGCAAGGAAGGCAAATTTTCTCATAAATATATTATACCTCTTGTATTATATGGTATGCACGATTCGTGCCAAACAAAAAATTGTATGGATATTTTACAGCCAATCCTAAAAAATTAGGGCAAATAGCTCTAAAATGCTACATAACGTTACATAATGCTGCATAAAATTAACACGACAACCTAACAGCCGGCTGCTCATTCATCTCCACTTAATATTCGCCCTGCCCGCGACAAATTCCTCTTTGGAAAAATATACAGAAGTTCGAAAACTTTCGGAGAGGAACGAGACCCCGGAAGGTTAGCATAATGCTCAGACCCAGCCTCTCAACTCTGAACTCTCAACTCTGAACTCTCAACTCTCCCACGCAAACGGCCCGTCCTCCACACTTCTTTGGCGGACGGGCCGTGGTTGTCATGTTCTGTTTATCCCATCGCGACCGGTAAGGACTTACGGCAGCGCGTAGATATTTACGAGGTCGGTCTTGTGAATAAACGTGGTTGCGCTATCCAAGACTTGCACCCGCAGTTTGATCTGGCCAGCTGCGGTCTTGTAGGTGTTCGGAAGCTGCACGTAATACTTGACCGTGCTATCCGTGGTGGTCACGGTATTGTTGCCCAATGACACCCAAGTGCTGGTCGCAGGATTGTAAATCAACACCGTTTGCGTTTTGCTGCCGGTGCTGAGGCTGGCTTCAACCGTCACATCCAGATAGGTGAGATTGGAAGTTACGCCGGTGTCGAAGGTGTAGGTCTCTTGCGCATTATACTTTTGCCCCGACTTTGCGGACGTTACTTGCATATAGCTGTTATCCGAGACATGGGTTGAGGAGTGGTCGCCTGAGGACAGGGTTCCTTTGTCAAGCACCACGGAATTGCAGGAATAGGCGGTGGCTGCGGCCGGCGTGGCCTTCGTATAGTCGAGGGTAACCACACCGGAGGTATCGGCAATGTTGGTAATGGCATTGCCATAATACTCTCCCGCGAAAGTCAGCAAGCTGGGCGCGGTGGTTTCGGTAACAGCGGTAACGCTTGACGTCCCGGGATAGATATCGCCGGCATAGTTGGTAAAGCTGCAGGTCATATCGTTATCCGCGGGCACAAGTCGAACTGCATTTTCCGGGTCCGCGTCATTTATATGCATAACGAGCAGCCCGTGGTTAGCCAGGAATTCATCAAATCCGACCTGCTGGCGGTTCTCCACCAAAATATACTGCTGCGGATTGGCCGTTGCGATCTTATAGGCCACGGGGTTTTGTTGCGCATTCTGGAGGGTTATGCCGGTTTGCGTTGTGCTGATGGTGGTGGGTGTGATCCAGCCACAGAGGAACTTGCCATAGGCGCAATTGCTGATAGGTTTGTCGCCCACGCCTCCACCCCAACTGCCGCCGGACATCTGATCCCAGCAGGCCATATTGTCGGTGCCAAAATAACTGTCCCAAAGCCACAGGGCGTGGCCGAATTCATGGGTTGAACTGCCGAGAGCTTCAGGCACGCTTCCGCTGCCGCCGCGAAATTCCTGGATAATATACATACCACATACTTTGACGCCGTTCTTGGTATAGGGGTTCCCTCCATAGCAATAGGGCGAGGTCATTTGGGTCAAGAACCAGTCGGAAGAAGCGCCTGATACTTGGCCCCATCCGGCCGTTATAATGCCGAAGGGATCACAATAACCATTGCCATCATTATCATACTGCTTGAAATTCACGCCGTCTGCTTGTGCAGCAGCCATCGCTTCCTCAACCAGATCCATCAAGAGGTCATCACCTATCGAAGTGTCGGCCCCATAGTAGTCATGGTTTTGCGCCATCCTGTAGGGACCCTTTACCGTGGTATTGATGGTCAGTTGGTTGAAGGAGTCTGCTTTATAGAAATCATAGAAGGAGCCGGTCTGGCCTTCTACGGGGCTTTGATAGCCCACCTGGTTATACATATCTCGGACATTTTGCATATCCCGAGACCACGGCTTGTCCGGGAAGTCCACACAGATGACCAGGTGTTTGAGGTTGGTGCCGGTGGTCGGAAACGCTTCCTTGGACAAAAGCACCTGCGTCCCGGCGCCCCGGTGTTTCTTCATCGGCGCCGGTTTCTTGGCCTCAATCTGCGCCGAAGTGAAGGCGAGGCCCTTTTCGAGTTTGGCGACGAAGGCCTTTTCCCCGGCGCTTCTCTGGGCCGGATCGTGGGCCTTCATTTTGGAGGCGACGAGATTGCCTTTCGCATCCTTCACGGCATAAACGTAAACGCCCTTGCCGTTGTCCAGGATCGTATACCAATCAACCGTCCGGGCAAGTTTAATCCGTTCATCACTGCCGGCCTTGCTGATTACAAGACTCGTGCCATCGGCCTGTTTGCACACCGTAAAGCCGGGCATGGCCGGCCGGGCCGAGGCGGTTAGGGCCGAGACCACCAGTCCTACGGCCACCAGAAGCAGACATATCAATACTAATTTAGTTTTCATTTTCTACCTTTCTTGGTAAAGTTTGATTCTTCAGTTTGGAACTTGAAGAGGGGTATTTCTCCGTCAATGCTCGACCTTGCGGACAAGGCAAGTTGAGAGTTGGTCCGACGCGGAATAATAGGTTGTCGAATTACCTCCTTTCTCCAGAGGTATTACAACGGCCAATCGAGGAAATGACTGGCTTGCTTAGGTTACATTAGTCTATTGGCTAAGAGGTATCTTGTCAAGTAAAAAATTGGCTGGTTAGCAAGGGTAAAGAGGCAGCGAAAATGCTTGGGGATTGCCCCCGCTTTTCTTGATTGGTAACAGTTCACAAATAATGAGAATTTTCATTAAATCGAATTATAAGGAACTCAATCAGTGGGAAAGATTAGGCCAATTTGGACTGCGGCAGCTCGCTGCCGCTTTAAGACCTGGAAGTCATGCCTAAGGCAGATCGGCCTTTGGCGGACTTGCTTCCAGGAAGTTGCCGGAGCAAGCTCCGGCGGCCCAAAGCGGGAGCAAGCTCCCGCACTCCAAAAGAGTCCCTGTCGTATTTCTAATCAATCCTCATAAAGCGTGAACTGTTACTTTGATTGCCGGAAATCTACAGAACGTGTATCTTTATGCAGGCTTAGGCTATTTCGCATTAGCTTTACTGAAGACGGAATTATGCCATGAGTTCTCGCGCGAAGGCACGTTTGTTGATAGTATTGGCGGCGCTCTTCTGGAGCACCAACGGCCTGATCCTGAAAAGCCTGCCGGAGGTGCACTGGCTGGCGATTACGGGGATGCGGGCGCTGTTTGCCTCCCTGCTCTTTTTGCCGGGGGCCGGTAGGATGCGGGTGCCGCTTCCCAAGCTGCTGCTGGCCATCTTCCTTTATGCCCTGCTGACTTCCACGCTCATGGGTTCCATGCAATTGGGGACGGCCGCGCAGGGCATCTGGCTACAATATATCGCGCCGGCCGTGCTGGCGCTCTGGGCCTATTTTGTCTCGCGCCAGCGGCTGCGCAGTTACGAAATCGCCGCGGTAATCCTCACCACTATTGCGATTATTGTAATCGCCGGTGGCGGTGGCAGCGCCGACCAGGAGAAATCCCTCATCCTCGGCCTTATCAGCGGCGTGGGCTTTGCCTTCTTTGTGCTGGTGCTCAAGACCCTCGACACCCTTCCGCCGGCCTCGATTCATTTATGGTTGAACCTGGGCGCCGCGGCGCTCTTGCTTTCCGCCGCGGTGGCCCTGCATATCAGCCTGCCTACCGCGCCGCGCGAGTTGCTGTTGCTCGCGGTAATGGGCATGGGCCAACTAGCCCTGGGCTACTATTGTTTCCAGTCGGCCATCGCCGGCGCCAGCGCAGTGGAGGCCTCCATTATTCTGCTGCTGGAGCCGATTCTCAACCCGATCTGGGTGTATCTGGTGCACGGCGAGATACCCACCCCGCGCGTGATGCTGGGCTGCGGTATCATCGCAGTCGCCCTCATCATCTTCGCGCTCGGACCGGTATGGCGCGACGCGGCGAAAATCGAACCGCCCGCATAGGAATATCTCAGCCGGCGGCTTTCACACGAAGAGAATAAAGCCCAGGCTGTGGAAGCTAAGGCTTCCACAGTAAAGGCGAAAGCTAAGGCTTTCGCACTCCACGCCAGCCCTCTGGTTTAAGTGAAAGTTTACGCATCAACTATGTGTTACATGGAGTGCGGAGTGCCTTAGGCACTCCGCCTTTGTCGCGGAAGCCTTAGCTTCCGCTTAACAAAACTCGTGAACTTTAAAATATTTCTTACCTTATTCTGCGAGCCTTCACCCGCGGGCTTTCCAGGTGCACGGCGGAGAGCCATTTCCGGCGCAGATATTCCTCCACCCCGCGGCGCTCGCGCTCCGAGAGTTTCCTGTCGTAGGCGATGAACTCGGCGACCGCGCCTTCCCAGTGAGTATTCGTCGCGCGTATTTCCCGCTTGCTCTTGGCGCTTAACTCGAAAGTGGCGATACAAAAATCCCTGGGTGCAGGCGTGGCATAGGGGTTCACTTTTTCGCCATTGACCCAGGCCCTGCCGTTGCGAAACTCCGGCGCAATTTTGTCCAGCGCTTTTTTGCCTTTAAGGTTCCAGAGGTAAGCATCCACGCCGCCCCACGGGCCGGAGCCTTTTGCGGAAAGTTCGTGGTCCCGGAATACCATGATGATGGTCCGAAATCCGGTTACCTTTTCCTGGAGGCGCTGCAACCATATCCACTGCCAACTGGCCACCGCCTTGCCGTTCAGGAGGTTGGGTTCGTAGATGACGAATCCGGTCATTTTGCCGGGCTTGCCGTGCCAGCCGAGAAGCGAGCCCCGCTCCAACTGCTTGATCTCTTCCACGCCGTCGCCATCCACATCCGCCGCATCCAGCCAGAGCAGCGGCTTGCTGCCGGTAACCGCATCCGGCTTGAGGGGTTTGTCCCCGAAGGGCTGGATGCATGGCGCCGAGTCCAGGGTAATCGCCACGCCAATGCGGTTGTAGCTGACCGCGCCGGTGGCCTCTTTCTGGGCCGCGACAAAGTAGTTGCCGGATTTGGAGGGATGAAAGTCATTGCCGACATAGAGCGGGCGGTCCGGGCCGTTTTCATAGCGGCCGGTATAGAGCATGTCAAAGCGCTCTCCCCGGTTTGGGCCGGTGCCGACTACCACGAGCCGGCCGCGATCCACAGTTCCCTTCCAATGCTTTTCCAGGTGCCAATAGCCGGGCGTTGGGTAGGGCAGTTTTTTTCTATTGTTTTCGTCGAAGATCTCCAGTTTCTGCCCCCGTTCACCCGTATGGCTGGTAAACAACCGGACGCCCTTGGGTGGTTTTTGCCGGCCGTCAATATAAGCCGTCAGGCGCGCCCACGAACCGTAATCGTTGAAAGTATCTTCGCCCTTTCGATTAGTATCTTTTTTACTCGCATACTTGCCATTGGTGTTGGCGGTTATTTCGCACCGCGCTTCTACCACGCGGCCCTCTTTGGTCTTAAAGGCGCCCTCATAAGTGCCCCGCGGCGGAGTCGGGATGTAGGAAGGATGGTCTGCGGCATACCACAGATAACGGTAGCCTTTTTGCGGATTGGCGATGCGCACTCCGCCGGTGGCGGATTTCTCGAAGACGGGCCGCGCGAAAGAGAATAACGGTTCATCTTTGATGGTGACGGTCGTCTCCACCGCGGTCAGGTTGGCATCTTTGACAATGACTTTATATTTTCCGGGCGGGAGAAAGGCGCGCGCCAGGCCCGTCTCTTTTGTGGTGTCGGCCCACTTTGCCGTATAGGGCTTCCGGCCGCCGGCCGCCGCCAACCGAACCTGTCCGTTATTTTCGCCTGTGGAAGGGGTTACCTCCGCACTCACCTGCAGAGGACGCGCCGGCTTTTTCAATGTTACCTCGCCGGTAATGCTCCCGCCCTTCTTGTGCGCGACGGTATATTTATAATTGCCATCGGCCAGGTCGTTAATCACCAAATCCCTGACGCCGGTGGACCACTTGCAGGTTATATTTCCGGGAGCGTCGCCGCTAACCTCCAAAGCGATTTGCCAGCGGCCGTTCTCCAACTGGCTGCGCGCTTCGACGGTCGCCGTGAGCGGCCTCTTAATGTTGCATTGCGCGGCGGCCTGGCGAAATTCGCTGTCCCATACCTGGAGCGAATATTTGCCGGCGTCAAGACCGCTCAGGCGCGGCGCCTCGCTGCCGGTGGACCATTGGTAAGTATAAGGCGGCTTCCCGCCGCTCACGGAGGCCGTGATGGCGCCGTCGTTGGCCCCCAAATAAGTTGTATTGCTCGCTTTCAGAGCGACCTTCAAGGCTTTGGCACGCACGCGCGCTTTCGGATTGACGATCTTCCAGCGCTTCTCGGCCCGCGGATAGCTGGCATGGGGAGGGTCCTCCCGGACAAACTCGGTCTGGTCCACCAGCGCGCAGACCAGTTCGTATTGGGCGAGCGCGCCCAGTTCGACTTCCACGGCGTCCACATTGCGGGCGATCACCTTGCCGTTCAAAAGCCATTCCACTTGCTGCGTGTCCGGTTCCGGCTTGATGCGGCGGACGGAGAAACGCGCCCGGCCGGGTTGTTGGAGCGTCAATTTCGCCCGCACCGGAAAGGCCGCATCGAAGGGATCTACCCATTTATAGACGCTGTTGTAAGCCGTTTGCGCGCAGCTTGCGCAGAATTGGCGGTTGAACTGATCACAGCCCATGAGACACACCGGCGAGGAACGGAAAACGCTGGTAAACCGGATCGCACCGCCCTCGAAAAGGCCGATAGACCGCAAGTATTTCCGCTTATACGGGGTCGGGACCGGAATTTTCGGATCAATCCACGCCTTAAATGGAATCCATTCTCGTTGAAATCCCTCAGAGGAGGGGCGATAAATGGTCCCGCCGCTGACATAGCTGTCGCCGATGCAGAGCGCGGTGTGGGCGAACTCGTGCCAAAAAAGGCGATGGTGGTGGCTCTCAATGCCGATGTCGCCCAAGCGCTTTTTATGAAATACCGACGCGCCGTTTCCATAATAATTTCCGTTATCCATAGCCACAAAAGTGGCCCAGCCTTTGTCTTCGCGCTGCCAGGGCAGGAAGAGCCGGTTGCGGAGTTCGCCGAAGTTATCCCAAACATCATGCGCATCATAGTCTTCGCACGCCGGGATGTTCGGCCACCAGGCGGTATAGATGTTAAAGAAATTGCGCAGATTGGGCAGCGGCGCCAGCGCCAGCTTGTCGCCGGCTATCAGGGGGCGCAGGGAACCCTCGCGGGCGCGTTTCAGAAAGGTCTCCCGCATCTCGGGCTTATTGTAAGATTCCGCCGCTTCTTTGGTCCAGCGGTTGATGACCACGATGTTGAGGCGGTTGTTCTTGTTGCCGGTTACCAGCAGCGGGATGAGTTCGACATCATTGGCAATGCTCTCGTCGAATTGATTGGCCTTGGGGGTGGTAAGGGTAATGGGGCGCGCAGGGGCGCGGAGTGCCGCGCCCGTGGCCTTGTCGCGGACTTTGGCGATAAAGGTATAATCCGTCTCCGGCTTCAGGCCGCCGGCGCTATAGCTCGGCTTCGCCCGCCAGCCGCTGGCCGCCGCCCCGCCCGCCGTGCAGATGAAGTTATATTCCACCCGACGGGCTGGTAGTCCACCACGAAGATTTTGATAATCCACTAGTGGGGGCGGGGTTTCGTGAACCCCGCCGGCGGGCTTTACAGAAGCCCGCCCCCATCCTGCTTGTAACGCTTCAAAATCACTTTGGTGAACTACTAAGGCTTCGGCGCTCATGCTGATGGTGTGGCTGAATTTCGCATGGGGCTCGCTCGCCCATTGCAATGGGTCCAGCCCTTCGAAGATGGCCTGGCCTTGGTTTTTGTCGAGTTTGGAACGGGATTTTTGCATTGTCATTTTGTTGGGTACTCCTTAATATTGTGGCTTATGTGAAAAGCTACGAGGCAATGGAATTCGTCCCGGCGGTTTACTTCTCACTTTTCATCTACAATCGTGACCATTGATCGCTTCGGCCTTTTCGCCGCTCCGATACATCAGCCAATATAACATAAAACTTGCTGCATATCAAAATGGCGCGGGGGCGGCTCTTTGTTATTGACATTCCCGCGCTAATGTAACATGATTTCGCGAAATTCCCATGATGGAGATAAGGCCGTGAAAAAGTATGACGAAAATGCGCAGAATCTGCTGTGGTATGCTCAGCCGGCGCAGGCCTGGATTGAGGCGCTGCCGGTGGGCAACGGACGGCTGGGCGCGATGGTCTTTGGGGACAGCGCCAACGAGCGCCTGCAGTTGAATGAGGAAACCATTTGGACCGGCGGGCCTTATGATCCTACCCGCCCGGGAGGACCCGAGGCGCTGCCGGAGATCCGCCGCCTGGTCTTTGAGGGCAAATATTTTGAGGCCCACAAGCTGTTTGGTGAAACCATGATGGGGCAGCCTGTGGAGCAGATGAAATATCAGCCCTTGGGCAATCTTTATTTGGAATTCCCCGGCGCTGCGGAGGCGGCAGATTATCGCCGGCAGCTCGACCTCGATACGGCCCTTGCCACGGTAGCGTATCGCGTCGGCGAGGTAAATTTCCGCCGCGAAGTCTTCGCCAGCCCGGTGGATCAGGTTATCGTCGTCCGCATCACGGCCGACAAACCGGGCGCGGTATCCTTCACTGCGAAGCTCGACGGCGTAATCAATACGAAACATCCCGGGGACGAATGGTATAAGACCGAAGCGCTCGACTCCGGGCAGTTGGCGCTGCATGGCAAGACGACCACCTTTCTGGGAATTGAAGGCCGCGTGTTTTTCGAGGCGCGGGTGCAGGTGTTGCAGGAGGGCGGAAAACTGGCGGTTGACCAAGACGCCGTGCGGGTGGAAGGTGCAGACACGGCGACCCTGCTCATTGCGGCGGCCACGAACTTCAAACGTTATGACGATCTCAGCGGTGATGCTGAAGCGCGGGTCAACGAATACCTGCAACGCGTCAAAAATAAAACCTATGACCGGCTGCGCGCGGATCATATAGCCGAGCACCAGCAGCTTTTTCGCCGCGTCCATCTAAACCTGTCCTCCACGGAGAATTCGACCTTGCCTACGGACCGGCGTCTGCTCGCCTATAACGGCAGTAATGACCCGCAATTGGCCGCGTTGATCTTTCAGTTCGGCCGCTATCTTTTGCTTTGCAGCAGCCGGCCGGGCTGTCAGCCGGCCAACCTGCAGGGCATTTGGAACCAGGACATGGACCCCGCCTGGGAATGTAAATTTACCACGAATATCAATCTGCAGATGAACTATTGGCCGGCGGAAGTGGCGGCCTTGCCGGAGTGCCTGGAGCCGCTGACCCGGATGGTCAAAGAGCTGTCTGAAACAGGCCGCCGCGTGGCCGAAATACATTATGGCGCGGGGGGCTGGGTGTTTCATCAAAACGCCGACCAATGGCTGCACTCAGCGCCCATGGACGGGCCGACCTGGGGCACGTTCGCGACCGGCGGCGCGTGGTTGTGCACCCACCTTTGGGAACATTACCGATTTGGCGGGGACAGGGAATATCTGCGCGAAATCTATCCATTGCTCAAAGGCTCGGTGCAGTTTTTCCTGGATACACTGGTGGAGCATCCGGAGCGCCGGTGGCTGGTAACTTGTCCCTCGACTTCGCCGGAGAATTTTCCCGTGTATCCGGGCAATCCCACTTTTGACGACCAGTATGGAGTTACCATCTGCGCCGGTTCCACAATAGATATGCAGATTCTGCGCGATCTGTTCGACGCCTGCGCGGAAGCGGCGAAGATCTTGGAGGCGGAGGCGGATTTTCGCCAGCAGGTGTTGCAGGCGCGGGGGCGTTTTGCGCCGATGCTCATCGGCAAACAAGGCAATTTGCAGGAATGGCTGGAAGATTGGGAAGATAAGGAGCCGAAGCACCGGCATATCTCCCATCTTTACGGCCTCTACCCGAGCAATCAGATTACTCCGGAAGCGACTCCCGCGCTGGCCGAGGCGGCGAAAGTCTCACTGAACTTGCGCGAGGACGGCGGCACCGGATTTGGCATCGCCTGGAAAATCGCCTGCTGGGCGCGGCTGCTTGACGGCGAGCGCGCTAATCTTTGCCTGTCAAACCTGGTCGCCCTGCAGACCTGCCCGAACCTGTTCTCGAAATGCTTTGGGCCTGCCCAAGTGGAAGGTGCCATGGGGGCGACGGCGGCCATCGCCGAGTTGCTGCTGCAAAGCCATGCGGGCGAAATTCATTTGCTGCCGGCGCTGCCGAAAGCCTGGCCGGAAGGTAAAGTCGCCGGCCTGCGAGCGCGCGGCGGCTTCGAGGTGGATATTACGTGGGAGCGCGGCCGCTTGACTTCTGCCGCCATCCGGTCCATCCTCGGCGGCCCCTGCCAGGTGCGCGCCGCCAGCCGGCTGGTAGTTAAGGAAGGGGATAAAGGGATCGCTCTGCAAAAAATCGGGGACTCGACTGTCCGCTTCGAGACCACTCGCGGTGGAGAGTATGTGGTTGTGCCGGAAGCGCCGGTGAAATAATCGGTGATAAGGAAAAGGGGTATCGCGGCGAGACCTGGGGAATAGGGGAAATATGGTTCGCGACAACTATTTTTCCGTCCCCTATTTCCTATTTTCACCCCAAAGTCACAAAGACACCCCTCGGAAAGCTTCCCTTCGATTCCACTCAGGACAGGCGGGGCAGGCAAAGGCAAGAGGGAATTTTGGCCACAGATCATCGCGGATTATCGCAGATAACAGATTCCAGACCCCAGCCCTCCCGCGGGCCTGCCCTGAGGAACTCGAATGGGTTTGTTTTATCCCGCGGGAGGTTCGACTCATAAGAAACTTCCCGCGAGTAGGAAAAAATTCGCGGGAAGAATCGGCGCGCCTCCCCCATTTATAGCCGCCGGGTGGACTGCAGGAAGAAGCGCAGGCGTTCCAGGGAGGTGCCCGGGGTTACGGGACTGCCGGTGGAGACAATGAATTTGCCGTGGCGGCCGGCAAGGTTGATTTGCCGTTTCACTTCATCGAGTATTTCCGGCTCTGTGGCTTTTTCCAGGAAGCTGGCATTGACATTGCCGAGGAGCACTCGATCGGGGCCGAGGACCCGTCTTATCTCCCCCAAATCAATGCCATAGTTCTTTCTATCTTCCTCGAAGGAGACGGCGGTAAAGGGCAATTCTTTCAGATAGCTCAAGAGCGGCATGGGATTGCCGGAGAAATAAAGCACGGTCTTGAATCCAAGATCATTGAAATATTGCAGCGCCTGTCCGGTATAGGGAAAACTGAATTCCTTATACATGCTGGGAGAAATAATGTCGGCCGAAGCGAGACATTCCTCCAGGAAGACAATGCCAACGCCCAGACGGCGGGCGGCCAAATAGGGCAATGCTTCCCCGGGCTGGGGCAGGTTATTTTCCAGAACACGATGGACGAGTTCGGGATAATCAATCAGCGCCTCCATCAACTGCTTGAAACTTAAGGTGAGAGAATCGTAGGGAGAGCCGGCGAATTCATAAAAAGCCAGGTCGGGATAACGGCGCTGCAGGGCTTTGGCTAAATCAAAAGACTTCTCCTTTACCCGCGCGGTAACTTCGTCGGCCGATGGGAACTGCGCAGAGGTTTTTTTCTTTTGTGCGGCCGCCTCCAGAAGCTCTTTTACATCTCTTCCTTTTTGCTCCCATATCGTCGCGTAGGCATCCTTGCTCTCGGCGGTATTTTCATGGGGTGCATGACGCGGCGGTATCCGGGTTTCTTTGCCCTTTGCATCCCGCCAAAACAGCTCCCCACCGCGCCTTTTTATCGCACAACCGGCAGGAGAAGCCAGCTTCGGAAACCACAGCCAGGCCGGCGGAGGATAGGGGCCGTCCAGGATAGCGGTTTCGATTCCCAAGTTCAGTTCGTAGTAAGTTTGATAGTCAACTTCCAACTCATCGGTTCCGGCTTGCTCCAGAATATTCATCCATCTCAGATAGCGCTGTTCCGTGCGATAGATTTCAAGCGGCCCCAAGCCCTCGTAAACGACCGTAACCGGCGTGAATTCCGTCACTTCATGATTCAGGACCTTATTTATCGGGTCTTCCGGCCTAAAAACGGCGGTCATTCTGCAAGGTTCCTTTGAAAATTGGAGGACGCTGGTTTTCCTATCAGTTCTTTGTTGCGAAAGATATTCATGCCCATGAAGAGGATTTTTCAACGGCCTCCCAGAATTACGTTCTTTATCTGGAACTACGATTCGCGTACACTATTTTCCCTTTTACCAATGATTCAATAGGGCCTCAACTTGTGCGGCCAGCATTAACTTTTAAATTGAATCTCATGGAAAGGAACAGTTATTCGGCCCTCTTCCGCCAAGATCCGTTGCCGTTGACGAAGGAAATCAATAAGCGACATCTCTTCTTGGAGCAACATTGTGATGTCGTATCCATTCATCACGAAGAAGCTAGGCTGTTTGCCTCTTGTAATGGCATTCTCGCACTCTTTAGTTATGCCATTCACTGAGATAAAGGCTCCGCGAGTATATTTTGACTTTCCTTCAATTTTACCACGAAAAACGAGTAGGTCGGCTTCGCTCAGTGGTTCTTGTTCCCATTTTGCTTCAAGTAAATATACTTCGCTGTCGAGCACGAATGAGCCATCAATCTGCTCGCCCAAGACGCGAAAGGAAGCTCTCGGTGAAAGTTGATTGAGTTCAAACATCCGATTCAGAATCTTTTCGAACTGCAAACCCGCCTTTTGGCGATTTGGTTCTGAATGCATTGCAAAGAACTGCTCCGCAAGAGTATGCATCTCATTGCTTCGTTCCCTAACTTGATCAGTCCTAAGATTCTCCCGCGATTGTTCACGCTTTACATGTGATCGGGCGCGTATTGTCCCGTCCATAAGCAACGATGCTTTCAGTTCAGGATCCCATAGATCGGGGAACTTGAAGCCAACCTCAAGAATTAAACCATTGAGATTTTCCACTTCTCCGGCCTTAACAGGATTGCCTTGTGACTGCCGATAAACAAGGCCTGCTCTTACAATCTCAAGCATCAGTGCTTCAAACCGATCACGCCTGAGCTCCAATGTTTTACTCAGCAAGGCTATTATCATCGGTCTCTTGCTGCCAATCTGCCAGAAATCACCCACGCCGACCTTTTGTGCGACGGTCTTAAACGACACGTGTCCTTTCCATTTTGGGTTACCGGAACCAGGCAAAAAGTTATAGAGCAGACTTGCCATGTCTGATATGGCTCGCGAGTGCTTTAATGGCAATGGCATCCTGAAAATCTCCTATCTTGCTGAGTAAGCTTGACATATGCGGTTAGGCGGCTCATGAGTGTATTAACATTCATACCGAGATATAAAATCTCGAATGCCCGACACCATCTGCTTCACCTGTTCGGCCTTCACCTCAGCAAAATCTCCATGGTCTGCATCGTTACGAATATCTCCCCAGACCTGAACCTGTCGCCATACAATCTGACCGTAGATTTCCGCCTTTTTCAAACCATCATTCAGTTTGCTTATACTGCTTTCGCCTTGCCAAGGACCAACGTGCTTTATGTGTAGACGTCGCAGAGAGTCCTCCAATACGGCACCGGCAATACTCGCCGTCGGCAAGTGGTAGCCATTGGCATGAAGATGTTCGGCCATGTCCAGTAAGTCTGTAAAAACTTCGGCAGCGGCTAATTCTTGGAGATCTCGGAGATAGCCCTTTGAATAATCTTCTCTAACTCTTTGTAATATTAGAAGTGCGGCTGTGGGGGCAAAAAGCCTATGCCGATTGTCAAATACCCACGTTCCCCTCTCAGAGAATCTCTTGTGATATTCACTTTGTTCGCCCGCGAGTAACGCCACTATAGTCTGCGCCGACACTCTCCAGGAATCCCACTTAGCGCCATCAACCTGTCCTTCAGGATTAATGATGGTCTTGGCCTCTTCTATTAATTCGTCTAGTCGTTGGAGTATTTTCTCTTTCATGTGCACTTTCCGGAAATTAAGGGACAGCGCGAACCGGGGAACGCGAATCCTATTTCCTTTTTGACAATTATATTCTATCCTGCGACCATGCGACTGCTTGTCTATTAATGCTCTCTGAAAATAAGTTTCGCGTCCCCCAATTACCCGCCTACTCACCACACAGTTCACCGACGCCTTCTAGGATCATCCCTACGCCCGCGGTGGTTGAGACAATAAGGCCGGCACCTCTCGCCTCCGGCGAAGCC
>Ga0315288_10001170_pt1 | contig 33811 bp, 37 predicted proteins | sample YL17G11_20_MG_FD_203454 | JGI IMG/M metagenome (GOLD analysis project Ga0315288, IMG submission 203454) | Sediment microbial communities from Yellowstone Lake, YNP, Wyoming, USA - YL17G11_20 | ecosystem: Environmental > Aquatic > Freshwater > Lake > Sediment | place: USA: Wyoming | collected...
GAAGAAACGTATCCAGATAGTATAAGGGGTACAATCGAACCCGAAGCTACTGTCCCCGATAGAATTGATCCGCTAGATATATGGTAGGGTCCGATTTGACCGCTTGCTATGTGCCCGCTCGTAACCCGGCCCGATTGCAAAACAAGAGCCGGAATATTGGTAATAAAATTAGAGTCTAAATGTCCACTCGCCACTATTCCAGCGGCAATATCTCCGCTTGTAATTGCTCCGTTAGCAAGAGCCCCAGTCCCAATAGAGCCACTAGAAATGTGTCCAGATTGAATTGCACCACTTCCAATTTTATCCCAAGAGACAATCCCGGAAGCTAAATGGTAATTTCCTATTTGACCGCTAGCGATATGGCCCGAAGTTACACGTCCAGATTGCAGTACAACTTGATAAATATTTGTAGTATACGAAGAATGAATTTCTCCGGAGCCAATTGATCCGGGGGAATAATGGTATCCGCCAATCTGACCGGATGCTATCATTCCGGAAAGAATGGCTCCGCTTGTCAAGACTACATCTTTAATATTTGTAGTATAGGATGAATGAATATGCCCGCTTGCAATGGCTCCTGCCGCTATATCTCCGCTTGTAACGGCTCCATCGGCTAAAGCTCCAGTTCCTACGGAACCGCTGGAGATATGACCGCTTTGTATCGCTCCACTCCCGATCAAATTCCAAGTAACACTTCCAGATTGTAAAGAGAAACTGGGAGCCGCCCAGTTGAAATCATCTCTAAGATATTTAGTTCCATCCGGAGTTCCAGTTACTCCAAGTCTACCCGAAGTAACGGAACCACTAGAGATTGCAATATTACCAACTTGTCCGCTTGCTATATGACCAGAAAGAACACTCCCGGAAGTCAATACAACGTCTTTAATATTATTGATAAAGTTAGAATCAATATGACCGCTCGCCACACTGGTAGCGGCAATATCTCCGGAAGTTACGGAAGCATCCGCGAGATGTACAGAGCCTATAATCCCCGAAGCAATCAAACCGGAGATTATCAATGCCGCCACAAGATGCCCGCTTTTTACGGCACCCGCCGCAATATGCTTATCCCCGATTTGACCAGATGCTATGGCCCCGCTCAATATAGCTCCTGATCCGATATCATTAGGGCCTAGAGTCCCGGAAGCAATATGAGGCGTCGATCCAAGAGAACCTTGAACGGCTCCTGAAGCGACATGGCCCGATTGAACGGCTCCCGAAGTTAATCCTCCTCCGGTAGTTTGCCAAGTATAATCATCCCGAAGGAATTTACTTCCGTCCGGAGTTCCGGTTACGGCAATTCTTCCGGAGGATATAGCTCCGCTTCCGATAGACCAATTATTTACTTGACCGCTCCCGATATGGCCAGACAAAACGGAACCGCTTCCCAATTTATGCCAGAGAACGGAACCGGAAGCAATCGCGCTCCCGCCCACGCTCCCGCTAGAGATATTTCCAGACTGAACCGCGCCACTTCCGATTTTATCCCAAGTAACAATACCGGATGCAAGATGATATGAACCAATTTGACCACTGGATATTTGTCCAGATAGAACAGCCCCGCTACCAAGATTTGACCAGACCAATCTACCGGATGCAAGGTGATATTGCCCGACAACTCCGGATGCAATATTCCCGGAGCGAACGGCTCCGCTACCAAGTTGCCCGGTTAGAACGCTTCCGGAGGAAAGATCGCTAGGAGTCTCAATATTTACGAATATAACTCCAGCCGTAGAATCTACAAATACGCAAGTCGCTATCTGTTGTGCATACGCGGGAGAAGCGGGCTTAACATTGGTAATAGCTCCTGCTGTTGCGCTGAGATAAAGTTTATCTCCTCTAGTGAAAGAGGAAGTATCAATTCCGTGAATAAGACCTTTCCGCATCACCCTTACATATCCATAATCTCCGCACGCTTCCAGCGTTATGCCGAAGCACGGCATATAACTGTCTACGTCTGCATCCGCAAGATAAACCTCCGGAACGGCTCCGGAATATAAAGTCCCATAAAGATAAACGGCCTTCCCCTTGGCCATCGCATTGTAATTATTTTTACAACTAATAACTTCATCTTGGAAATGCTGAAGAACCGGACTTCCGGAATAGATGTTCTCTCGAATTACTGGGAAAGGGCTATCATAGTCTATCGTCCCATATTCCCGTATCAATCCGGAACCCGGAAGCGGCCTATCTCCGGACATCCCCTTGAAGTCAACCCAATCATTGATAATAGGAGCCCGATAGTCCAGGCCGCTCGCTATTTTTCCGGATACGATTGCATCAGGATATATATGGGTATTCCCAATCTGACCCGAACCTATATTGCCCGAAAGGACGGCATTATTACCAATATATCCGGAAACGATACATCCGGAGGACAAAGAGGAGCCGCCCATTGTCGCCCATATCAAACCGTCCCAATAATATTTTGCTCCGTCAACGTGAGTAGCATCATCCCACTTGAAGAATTCCTCTCCTACAAAATTCCCCGATCCAGGGAGATTCTCTCCGGAGCGCATCTTGACAATATCGCTCCATGTAGTGCCGTCTCTGAATTGAAGTTTAAGCGGACCATTGGTAACGTCGGCCCCTACCGCTATAAACATCCCCGGATATAGATTAACTTCATTTGGATTTGGTAATGTTACATCAACGAAAGGCTCCCTATGCTGCCGATGCAGAGCCTTTATCGCACTTATCGGCTCAAAGAATTTCTCCTCAAGCTCTTCGGTCAAATCATGGGAATGAATCCCAAGATATATTTCCGCCCTTAGTATTCTCTGATCTTTATCATCTCCCTTTGGCGCATGAATTTCTCTGACGATAGGCTTTCTGAAACCTCCCTTGGTATAATGAATTTTGGTAATATCAAGGTCTTCAAATTCGTTCGATACGTCCTTACCATAAACGCGAACCATCCCAAGAGAGGAATCCGGATGATTCCTTTCAAGGCGTTTATCAATCTGATTCCAGGCAAGAGTTTTCCAGGAAGATTTTGCCTTCTTAAAAGCTATCTGATTATTCGCCCACGTCGAAGCGTCATAATCATGCTCGATCCAAGGAACAATAATAGGTTTCTCAAATAATCCATAGGCCGTTATATCCGTAGCATCCGCAACGATCTTAACGTTTTCGTGATGCCCCCACTCCTTCATCCCAATCTTCAGTTGATTGGTTTTATCAATTCCTTTTCCGCCGTCTATGATATTAACAATATCTCTCTCCACAAAGAGAGAGTCAACAAAAGCTGTGGCCTTCTGGCGGAAATAGAATCTCCTCCCGGAATCAATGCCAAACTCTCTGCTCCCCTGCAATTCGGCAAGGAACTTAATTGCCTTTAGCGCACTCGTCTCGAAATGCAACGGACCCTGAGTAGTGTAAGTTGAAGAACTTACTCCATTATCATCGTTTGTTACGTCTAGATCGCTCGGCCTAACGATACGGCTATTTGGCTTGACATAATTATCAATAATATCGTTAATGATTTGATCGACGCGGAGCCCCTTCGGATATCTCCGTTGTACCATGATATGAGCAAGCTGCTCAAGGTATCCCTGGCACCTTATATTTACGAGATAATCATTCCCATCCTGATGTTTTTCAACTCCCCGAATTACCCCCCGATACCATGTTGAATGAGTCTCTTCTCCATCCAGCATGATACGGGCATGGATTTCCCATCCGTATTTTAGAGCGACATCGGCCTCCGGGAATGGATCGCGGATTGACAATATCGCGTTTCCGCATCCACCATTCCGATAATACCACCATTCCATAGCCTGATAGGTTTTGGATAGGACTCTTACATCCTCGAATATAAATCCCGCCGCCGTCTTCGTCGGTCTAACAAGGAATATTTGTTCCGATACGGCCTCATACGGGACAAGATTTCCGGTTATTTCTCCAGGAATAGTTCCCGGAGGATTGCATTCTTCATTCAGTCTGGTTACGGGGCCCGTAGTGGAGACAATAGCCCCATCACAAGTGATAGCGGCAGAATAATAATACGTTCCGTCTTTTACTATATTATGTTGGAATTGTAAATTTTGAGATGCCGGGCCCGTAGGAAGAGTTACTGTTGCTTCTATTTCTGTAAATAAGAATTGTGGCGCACCGCCATACTTAGCATAGATATGAGCTTTATATCCCGACGATCCGCACGGGATTGTTATCGGGACCACAACGACGTTGACACACTTACCGGGAGTTGCTATTTCCAGTGTGCCAAATGTGGGAGAAGGTCCGGAACATGGCATATCAATTCACCATCAACCTATCGCCAAAATCAGAAAACCGTAGCCTCGATTTCAAGGCAAAGCGATAGATTTCCATCGTCTGTTCTATGCCCACAAATGCGGCCACAAGCGCAAGCAACGCTTCTCCGGGATAATGAAAATTGGTTAAAAGTCCATTGACCATTTTAAATTTATGTCCAGGGATTATCAATAAGTCCGAATACCCTTGATTTAGCCCCAGCTTATCTTGTGCATACGTTTCAAGAGATTTAACAACCGTCGTCCCGATAGCAAAGGAAGGGACCAACGGAACCATATCGAATCTGTAATATTCGGTATTCGATATTCCACGCTCATAGAAATCATCTTCGGAAAGTCTTCCATTTCTAGGAGCCTCCAAAGTAACATACTGAATATTCAGTCTCTCAAGTATTTCTTTTGTTATTGGTAATCCCGCCGATGGTACGGCCCACGTTCTTCCCGCCTGTGCATATATAGGCTCATGCCCGAACAGATGCCTACACGCGGGATCGAGTTTTGCGTTATTCGCGTAGCACAGTTCCTTCCCAATGATCGAGGGGAAATCCGCAAATTTGTGCATACGGATAAGCCCTGTCTTGCGCGTGAAGACCAATAGCTTTACATCAAATTCCCAATCCTTCCGATAAGACGGGATAAGATCGTTCGGAAGATCAAATGAAATCAATTTTTTATCAAAGACTGGCATCAATATCTTTCTTTGTATGTGAATGTATATTGTGCGGGGGCCCCCTCAACTTCAATCGTATTATTCCCGGCATCAAGCCAAAGGAACGTACCATAGAAATAAGTCAACTTATCTACGGTATCGACCTTAACAGTATAACCAAGATTATCAATAACAAGCGTACTTCCATTCAGCACAGTCGTCATATACTTCTGAAGATACCCTGTAGTTAAATTCCGGATTACAACGTAAAGAGAAGGGTAGCCTCCGTTTACCAAAACAGAAGTTGAAAAGAAAACATATGATCCCCCACCATTGGCAACGACAAACTGTTTCTTGTAGATATGATTGGTAATATCTACGGGAGTATCGCCAGAAGTAAGACTTTCTACCTCCGGAGTAGGATCGGTTTCGGCATATTCAAACGGATCGGGACACGCGAAGCTGATTTCTATAGCCGCCGCCAACATGGCCGATCCGGGTATCCATGCCCACGAAAAATTTTCTTTAATCGCGTTGTAATACCTATCATTAAAATAATAAAGTTTCTTCTGCTCATATCCTAAAGCAGCTTCAAGCTCTCTTATTTTATCCCTAGTATCTTCGTCGCTCGTCCCGTATATCACTCCCTGTAATCTGATTCTCCTTATGTCAAGAACGGGTTGAGATGCGGAGACTGCCCCATGCCGTTTCGGCATTCCCCTGAAATCAAGGCGATTCGGCATCGACTCATTCTGTAATTCGATATAATCGGTTATATCTAGATCGCCAAATTTAATTAAATGAGTCGCCATAACTCTCCTTATGGATTACTCGCCGCCGCGTCATTAATCGTCGCCACAATCTGATTACCAATATCCTTGCCTATCTGTTGCGCGTCCAAGGCACTATTTAACTGGGCAACGTTGACCGTAACATTTGTGGGACCAACCGTAACCGTTTGAGTCCCGCCTTCGGGCTCGACAAGTTGGCCCTGAGAAACCGCTCCTCCAAGGAAATTAGGATTCTTCGCTATATCTTCCACGTCGCCATAATTAAATCCGCCGCTAAAGGCTTGGCCTATTTCTGCCGCCGCTTCCGGAGTAGCCATCCCGCCGCCATATGATGCAATAATGGATTTCCTGAGAGAATCAGCGACCTCTTGCTTCTGCCTCTCTAACTCCTGTTGAGCTAGATAGGCGGCATATTCATCTTCTTCCTTTTGCTTCTCTTGCTTCTTTTTATTTGCAGCCGCCATGATCCCGCCAAAGGCCATACCGAAAGGCCCCAGGAATACCCCGCCTAAAACGCCAACTCCGATATTTCCCTTTTTAACTTCCTGTGCATATTTAGACCATCCTGCAATCGCTCCTCCAGCGGCAAGAGCAAATATTCCGCCAGCGGCCATACCGCCAAGACCTCCGGTAGTAGTCGCCGTTCCGGTTGTCGTCGCCGCCCCTCCCCCCATTCCGAACATAGAGCCAACGTTTGAAAACATCCCTCCTGCCGCACTAGCCGCCGAAGTTCCGGCAGAAGCGGGGGCCCCAGGAGATGCAGCCTGAGCCCCTCCCCCAAACATACCAAATAATTGATTGGTAATCTGACTCATCATTTGCTTGGCAATCATATCACTGAGCATCTGAATGAATGATTGCTTGATACTACGGAACATTTCCTTTAGGGCATCCTTGACCTTCATCGTCCCGGAGATAACATTTGCCAATGCATTAGACAATGAACTCTCAATAGTTTTTGCCGCATCAATCCAGAATTGCTTGAAGCTAAAAGTATCCTTTACCAACTCTTTCAAGGCCATTTGCAATCCGATAAACGGATCGGCTTCCGATGCCCTATGTATGGCATCGAGCATTTCTCCAAATTCATAATCCCCTTGGGCTAGAGCCTTTGATAATTCCTCTACCTGTTGTTTGGTTAATTCAAGGCCCGTAGACTTCTGAAAAGAAGTTGCCGTCTGAAATAATCTAGCTTTCTGTTTGTCTTTTTCGGCCATAGACTCCCGGCCTTGACGAAGATAGTCCCCTTCCTCTTTTACTGCAAGCCTTCTCTTTCTTAATTTTTCTTCTATCTCATTGCCAACCGGAGCCCCAAGAATATCGGGCATTCCCAATCTAGCCGCTTCTGCCAGAAGATCGAGCCCTTTTGTAAGAAGAGCGGCTTCTTTCTCTGCCGCATCTATGGGATCGGTCAACCCGGATGCAACAGCTACCCCAAGTTTGGTAAGTTCATCCCCTATATTACCCCATTCTTCTTCTATCTTTTCTTTCTCTACAGTCCTTTTCAATTCTTCTCTATTCGCTATGATAGATTTCTGAAGTTTATCTGCCTCTTCTCTAGCTCTTTTAAGATCAACGGCATACTTGGTAAGAGCAGCATCGTCGGCAAGCTCTTGTTTTAATTCGTCAACCTTCTCTCTTAATTTAGTTAATATCGCTACATCTTCATTCCCGGCTTCTCCAATTTGCGTTCTTTGTCTTAGAGACTCTTCATTAAAAGCCTTTTGTGCAACGTCAAGTTCTTTCGTCGAAGTTTCTTTTGTCTTTGGTAATCTTGGAGTAGGAAGCTCTTGATATTTTCTATAAAGTTCTCCCTGTGCTAGAGTCATTCTCTCTATAGATATAAGAGTCTTTTTATAAGCGTCTTCCTGTCCCTCAAGAGCTATCTTCTCTTTTTCCGAAGCCTGAACCGCGAGATTAGACGCCATCGCTCTTTCTGCACGATGCTCGATAAGAACTTTTAGATTCTTTTCCATCTCATCCCGTAACTTTAGCTCCTTCTCTCTTGCTTCAGCCAATTGATCGTAATATCCTTTGATAACTATAGCGAGAGCCGAAAAAGCTCCAATCGCAATTCCTAAAACTCCGTGCAAAAGCATTGTGGCCGAACCGTAAGCCATCAATGCGTGACTGCCCGTTTGTATAGCCTTTGATGCTTTATCGGAGCCATCGCTTAACGAGCCGAACATATAGCCAACTGCGGATAGTCTTCCCCCCATCCTGCCCATACCCTTGAAGAATCTATTGGACACTATTTCCGTATTCCATATAGACTTACCAAGTTTAGCAGTTTCTTCTCCTTGATCTTTTAATCCTCTAGTATAAGCCCTTGATCCGGTAAGAGCCCCCATTAATGCGCTTCCGAAACCGCCGAATCCGCCTTTAAGATCGTTAAATCCCTTAGCCGCTTGTTTTGTGGTATTTGGAATTAGACCAAGCTCTTTTTTTAGATTTTCAACACTCTGTTTAATCTGTTCGGCGTCTCGACGGAATACCTCTTCCCCTTCCGTCGTTAGCTTTAGCCCTACTTCAATCTGTTCGTCCATTGGTAATTACCTATTTTTATTCAGTCGTCTATTCATATTTTCGGTATCGGCGTTTTCCTTAATTTTCCTAGAAAATAAATTTATCTGACGAAGCGTAAGATTACCAAAGTCACTAGGACTTCTGATGAATCCTTCGTCAAGGAAAGCCCACATTAGGCCGAACCAGTCTACGCCTTCCCTGGCCCTTCGACGGGCATTGTATCCTTTTGGACTGTCGGCTCCGGAGGGTTTCCTTTTCCAAATCCACTGATTGACAATATATCGGTGAATAATCCAGTAGCCATAGGCATGAATTTAAGATCAAACATATCTTGGACTTGACGCTCTGTATACTTATACTTCCGCCTGTCAAGGTCTTCCTTATTACATCCTTCCTTGCGAAGGGAGAGATAAAGAAGATAAACGATATGTTTGAATTTCAGGCTGATATTCGGAATCTCATAAATCGAGTTTCCGATAGCGTCCTCGAAATCTATCATGTCTCCCATCGTAATAGGAGACAGCCGATGCTCTACTCCATTCTTATCTTTAACAAATATCTTCTTCTCGGTTCCCTCGATAACAATCCTCAACTCATCATTAGTAATGTTCGATACGGAATCCGATTTCTCTTCCGCCATAAAAAACCTCCTGAGTTATCATAAAACATTTCCAATTATTGCCTAGCCCGCAAGACTCGCCGTAGTGATGTTCCGCATCACAACCGTAAGCTCATTGGCCGAATCCGTCCGATAAGCCTTGAAGTTTACCTCCATTATCAATCTTCCGGGACTATTCAACACAACTTTATGACTCACGATTTTTGCCACAGGAAGATTGAAAGTAATCTGATTATAATACGTTCCTCCGATTACATCTCCGATGAACTGAGCATTAAAGACTCTTTCTGTAGCAGCGCGGAAATCATCATATTCGGCCCAGCTAGTAAATTCGGCTTGGAACGTCCCGCTAACCGTCAACTTCCCGGAGCGTTTCGGTTGCCTCGTATAGCGAGAGCCCAACTTCGGCCTTCCCTCAAGAGTATTGGCAATATCAATTGTAAAATTAGAAACTTCTACGTCATTGGCATTCCACTTTATAATGCCCTGATGATAGACCGCCAATTTACTCGTATTATAGCTGGGAGTAGACTTCGATCCCCGCGCTTCGTTATGGCCTATCACCGTGAAACGACACTTCAGGAGATCATCAACCCCGCAAGAGAAGGAGCCCGCCGAAATCAGGCAACCGTCATAAATAAAACTCTTGCTAGGCTCCGTAACAAAATCTTCTGTTGCTCTGTAAACTTCAAGGGTAAGGCCAGTAGGAAGCGAATTCGCAATATCAAACGTATGGTCCCATACCGTAGGATAACTGGTAACGTCAGGACGCGAAGACGAGATAGAGCCCATGAGATGCTTCAGGAGTCTTTCCCACCCTGCATATTGAGCGTCGAATCCAAAGTCTCCCGCTACACTTACTCCACCCTGAACGCTCTTTGTATTCCGGATTCCGACAGCCGCGAGAGCCCCGCTTTCAATCTGTGGCTCCTCGACGCCTATAGATTCTTCGTTGATTTCAAGGAAGTTGGTTCTTGCGATAGGAGTCCCGTAAACGCTTTCCTGTCCATATCCAAGAAACCCGACAAGCCCTAGTCCGACTCCCATTTTAATCTCCTTCCTATATTTTCGTTCTTACCTTGACTTCAATTTCGGTAGCGCAAGCAAGCAAATCGGCACTTATCGAAGAAACGTAATTATCCTCCATCGGCTCTATCTCTATACTCTTAGGAAAGGCCCAAAGAACTTGCCCGTTTGATAATGTAAGAGTAGCAAGTCTAAAATTATCATAGATCATTTCCGCTATCGAGTTTATATCCGCGATTTTAGATTCAAGAACGTTGTTTGAAAGATCGACTTTTCTGATGTATACAATTCTAATCGGATAAGTAATTATCTGATTCTTTGGTAATTCGGATGCTCCGATCCCAATTGTATTTTTAATAGTAACCCAAACGCCATTAACCATATTGGTAATATCTTCGGGAGGCAGCCAATTCATATCCCCCCGATATATGCCAACAAGATTTAGAGATGTTTTAAGATTCGTCTCAATCAATTCCATGATATGAGCTAGGATTTCGTTGGTATGGATTCTTTGAGTCATTTACTTTCCCTGCACCCCAACCTTATATCCCCTGAAAACCATCGTTGCCCAAAGTCCATACTGAACCCCGGCTTTAATCACGGAAGAAATCCCGCCATTATTAACAAGATAGCTCAACAAGCCTCCCACAACAAAAGGGATCAATGGATAGAATCTTGAAAGAAGTTTATCGAGATTCGATTCTATCAATTTGCTTTTTACCCAATTCGTTCCCTCAATAGTGGATGTTATGAGCCAAGCATCCATCCCGAAAGCGGCGGGATCAATTCCGTCCATATTTCACCTATACGCTTGGACCCGGAGGAATCGGGACGCCTCCTCCCGTCGTCTTCGCCAATTTAGAAGCGGCCATCTTCGATCCCTTACCAAGCACACTTAAACCAAGCAAAGCCGCGATTGATAATCCTACACTTTTTCCCGTCTGCCCCGCCGTAGAGGCATCAATCTCTCCCTTCGCTACGCGCTTTGCCAATTCGACGGCAACAAATTGAGTAACTGAGGCGAGTTCAGCGGGTTCAAGACTCCCCGAATTATCTTTATCAAATATCTTCCACGTCGCCTTATTCTCGACTCCAGTAATAGAGTCTTTTTGCGCAAACTGGGAAAGCTCGATATCCAATTCCGCCAGCTTTTTTTGTTCCGCCTCCTTCAACTTCGCTTCGACAAGAGGCAATATTTTATTAGTTACCAACTCTCCGATCTTTGGCAATTGGGAGACAAGATATTCCTTCCCTGCCCCCATAGCTTCATCGAGTAATTCCTTTCTCTGTCCCGCCGTGCATCCGTAGTTAAAGAAAGTCAATAAGGCCAAGAGGATCGGAACCGCCGCCTTCTTCAGAATCTCCATTGCTTTCCTCCGTCCCGCAAGTTTTAGAAAATCCAACAAACGCCTTAAACTTTACATCCGCAACATAGCCAATTATTCCGCCTAGCCCAAATTCTATGCCCGCTCCGAATTTGTCGCTTCGGCCCGCTATCGCGCATGAGCATATGCATAGGATCGGGAGCAGCTTAAACAGCCGCATATTTCTTTTCCGTTACTTGGGCGACTTTATGAAATCCTTGTTTAGAATTATCAATGACGCCTTCTACTAGATAATAAACTCCGTCCTTCAGAAGTCTATCTCCCTCCGTTACGTTCGCTTCCGGAAGAAAATGCACAGTGAAATTTCTAACCGGAACTTGCCCCAATTGATCGCTATTATTATAGCTTGTGTTGTTTTGCTCAAACCAGCATCTAACGGAAGATGCTATCGTATCGTATTTAGCTATCCTTCTATCCCGCGTTGTAGACGTATTTACTTGTATGTCCGGTCTTTGGACCGAACAAATTTGCGGCAAAAGGAATCTATGGGCCCATTTCATACCGAACGTTTCCTGTAAGGCTCCAGTAACGTTTTTACCGCAAGCGGAATTTGAGTCATATCAAAAGACTTTGATAATCCTCCAAGACTCATCGAAAGATGCCCTTCCGCCCCAGCCTTCTGAAGGATATGTGAAACGTGCATGATACACGCGAGGGCAAGGTCATTCGGTATAGCTGCATATCCAGCCGTATAAGTTATTTTTATATTCTGAATTCCATGAGCGAAAATCGTCTCATCGTTCAGTAATCTGATAGTCCCCTGTTTCGCGTATATAACATAATCCGCCACGGCTATAAGCGTATCAGCCGCGAAATCCCTTGCCGAATCCATATACAGAGAGTCAACAGAGATGATTGGATAATTATCAAGAATAAGGATATCCTGTCCATCCCCGTCATAATATTCGGTATAACTCGCGCTTAGAATGGCCTTTCCGATATGAGCCTCAAGAGCTTTATAAGACCGATTGATAAGATTATCAATCAAATCGTCCTTATCCGTCTCTGACGCGGCAAGCTGTAGATATTCTCTGACAGCTACTCTAGAAGTCCATGCGGCGGCATCTACGCTCATGGATTCCCCTTAATCTTTTTTTGTATCAAAGCCTTTACAGCCCTAACAAGTCTAGGCTGCATCCCTTTTATTGTGGGCCTCAAAAATGGATAACTTCTATGACCCGGATGATTTACCAGTTTTGCCCATGTAAATATCAACCCCATCTCTTTCTCTGTAACCGGATCGTAAAGCCTCATCTTTGGCCTTGAATATGTATACCAAAAGAGAGCTTTCCTTCTTATAGGTTTAATTATATGCGGTTTTGATCCGTATTCTATTGGCCTCGCATATCTACGCGAAGAGCCGATTACCATATCTATTTCATTTGTTCCAAATCCTCTGACCTCTCCTATAACTCTCGAAAGATTTCTAGTTTCTCCCTTCCTCGCCAGCCTTCCAGCGATATCTTCCATCCGGAGGACAACAGTATCGGCAAGCAATTTCATTTCTTGAGATTTGATAAGATCGGCAAGGCCATTTATTTTTATAGTGGCCTTCTCTTCTCCCTTGATAATAACTTGAAATTTGAAATTCATAACCCGTATTGAGTCCTGAACGCCGCCTCTTCCTGTCCGGTAAGATGTCGATAATAAGCGCCCTTCGCAAGAGCCCGCATCGGATCGCGCTTTATCCGTATAACGTGCGCGTGCGCGAGCTTTGCCCCTGGCAAATTATCTACGTTCTTTGCCCTTTGGAGAATATCATTGATAAAGATTGCATGATGGGCCCCGGCATAATGAATCCCCGGAGAATGCTTGAAAATCCGAAGGATCGGATAGGGAACCGTATTATCATCCCTCTCGATCATGACGTTATAGGCATCCTTCTGGAGACTATCCATTTCGATTCTATTAACGAGTCTTTCATCCGCGTCAATGACAAAATAATAATCTCCATCTTTACCAACTAGATATTTATTTCGTTTGATGTATTCGTGATCCCAAGGTTTGAAATCTCCCGTCGATTCGTCAAACTCTGTAGGCTCGATTACCTCCGCTCCCGCGCTCTTCAGGATTTCAACCGTCTTATCTGGAGAACGTACAACCGTAAAACGCATTAATTGGTCCGCTATCGTTTTCTCGCCTCTCTCTATGCACAAAGCAATCTGCTTTTTATTTTCTTCGATAAAAGATTTATAGGCCCCATCCACGGCTACAACCCTAGCTTCCGGATTATTCTTCTTTATGGACTCCAGACATTCCGGAAGCATATATTCCTCTTGGTATACGTTCAGGCAGAAGATTAATCCCATGATTATCAATCCATCAATAGCATGATGGGGAGGGGCGCAAATTGAATGCGCCCCTCCCCCTAAATCGTCCTAAGAAATAGGACTCTTCTCGCTACGCGGCATCAACGTTATAGCCCACGTTGACGATAGCATTCGACGCAACGTTATACGGATTGCCGAATGCAGCGCGGAGCGTCGTAACAAGGATAGTCTGGTCCGTCTGAATGTCCTCGAAGGTCTTCATGGTGATCTTCCGCCGATCCCCGAACATGAATCCGGGAATCCAGACAAGGATAAGCACGGTGTTATCGGTAGTAGTGGAATCATAGATTCCAGCCGCGTTCAGATTCTCGCGGATATGTTCCGAAACGATGATCGGAATTCCATCCAGCTTCGCCAGTTCACCGGAGAGAATCGTAGCAGCGGGACCGTACTTATCGACGGTGGTAACTTCGGTGAGATTAAGAAGCTGAGAATAACCCTTGGGCCCGGTTATCCAGCACAAATCACGGGGGTTGATACCATACTTCCCCATGGCCGTCTTCATCGAGCGGACGGTATCTTTGCTAAACGTACCAAGGTTCTTTTGCCGCCCGCCAGTAGCAGCGAGCTTACGAAGCCCTTCATACGCCTTCCGGCAATCCTTTCCGGAAGTAACGTCCAGATCGCGGTGCCCAAGGTGATTGGTATCGCCGTCCAACGTGGCCTTCTCCATCGCGTCTCCGTTCGCAATGGCAAGATTGTCCTTAACCCAAGGCAGGATAGGGATGATCGAATCCTCATTGACCTCTTCGGAGAAGAGGACGCGAGCCGCCAACTTCTTCGCCGTAAGCGTGAAGTTAGTCGTTCCGGGAGTAGAAGCGTCAATCTTGCTCTCAGTATCGGAAGTCGCTTCCGAAATCAGATACGCAGTAGAATCCGACGCCACGGCCGGGAACGTGTAGGGATTGCTAGGCATCTGAATGCGGCGGAAGAGAGCCGCAACCTTCAGAGAGAGCCTAAACTTATCAATCAAGTCCGCGCTAAACTCCGTAGGAATCCAGTCCGCGCCTTGACTGGCCGTAGCAGCCGCGAGAGCCTTGCGAAGCTCAGTCGCCTGATTCTGATTCTGCCTCCAAATCTTCGTCTGCGTAGGATGGCAGCGGAGAATCTTCGACACGATATAGACATCATCGTTGAAACTCTGCCACTCCCTAACCTTCGGATCGGCAGACTTCCTCACAAGCAACTCGGCGGGAGGAACCTTCTCGTCGTCAAGAGGCTCAAGATGCTCACCCTTACGGAAACGGGTGATAAGGTCCGTCCTCATAACCTCTTCGCGCTTCTGCATGAGATCGGTGAGTTTCTTGTCGGCTTCATCACTCCACTTGGAATGAGAATCCTTCAATCCCTTCACCGTGTCGCTCAAACCCTTCACAAGGGTCATGAGCCCTTCCAGCTTTTCCTTGTTATCGGACATTCCGATATTCCTTTTATGTGTCGCCTATTCCCTGGATGCAGTAAGAGATTACTTACTGCATTTATCCTTGAGTTCAGTGGCTTCCTTGATTGTATCGCCAGCGGTCTTCGTTATTTCATCAATGAGCTTCTGCTCCTCCTCCGAAAATTCCTCTTCGGTCTTTTCGACGGGAGGATTGATAATCTCGTCCTTCTTATCCTCCTTTTTTATATCCTCGCTCTTCTTCGTATCTTTAACATCCTCTTTAGTTTCCTTAGTCTCTTCCTCTTCTTCGTCCTCAACTTCCTCCTCTTCATCGTCCTCTTCATCGCTCTCTTCGTCGGCCTTCTTATCAAGGAAAAGAACCTCAAAACCATGATTCATTTTATCCTTGATAAGACTATATTCCTCGCGCTTCTCAATGAGAAATTTCTTCTGTTCCTCTGTAATTTCCTTACCCTGGAGAATAGAATCGAACGCCTTATCAAAGGCGATAAGATTCGCGTCGATTCCATCCAGAGAATCAATCGCTTCCTTGTGCCCCTTAAAAATCTTCAACAGTTCCAAGCTCTCGCCTCCTTTCGTTTCATCTTCACTTGTATCTCTTTTCATAAACAGGAACTTCCTCTTATTGGCAGCACGATCAACATAAGACACTTCATCAACATCAATATCCGCCAACCGCGCCTTCTCAATCTTTTTTGTAGTCATTGGATTTCCTTCCATCTACTTTTGCTTACCAATAACGGCCTTGACTCCCGGAGCTAACTGAATCGTTCTATAGGAATCATTGCTAAAAGTACCCGGCTCCTTCTGGCGTAGACGGAAGGAATCCTCCGTCTCCTCCACATTAGAAGAGGCGAATTCATGATCTTTCGCCCAAGTCTTCGCATCCTCCTTTGTAAATTTAACTTTATCAAAGATTAAACTCTGAATCTTTGTCGGTTCCTTTTTGTAAATGGAAGACCCGAATAGTTTCTTTATGGTAATTTTTCTAATTCCACGCTTCTTCATTTCCTTCGCGCAAGGCTTACAAATTTTTTCCACTTCATCCAGATCAATCTTTGTATCCGAAAGATGCTTCGACGTTTTCTGTTTATTCGCTTCGATTGCCGCCAAATGTCTGAAAGCATCCTCACGATTATCATGGCATCCAAGCACTTTACTCTCGTCATGCGTAAGGACGCACCATTGATTGCCGCGTCTACGGATAACCTTTTCTATATCAATCTGTGATTTAAGAATTGTAGAGAATATTTTGGTAATTGAAAGCGGATCGAATTCCATTGCATCAGCCTTCGATACATCAGATTTACCAAACATCGGAGCCTTGCTTATATCTTTGGCCCTTCCTGCCATTGAAAATCCAGTATACTTCCCGCTCTTAACATCTCTCCAAAGATCATCATTTACAATCTTATGCACTTGAACCCATGAGCCTTTACGAACAATTTGAGTCCCTTCTATATAATTGCATGGAGCCAAGAAATTCTCCACAAGAACAACGTCCTTCTTCTCCAGTTTCTTCTCATGCATAAGTCCGATAGTCTGACTCTTTACCATGTATCGGTGACAAGCCTTTTCAATTTCATCGGGGCTTGCGGAATCGTTTTGCGCGTCTACAATATCGGGCTCATAAACTACCCCGCCAACAAGACGCTTTTCAACGTCTATCTTTGTAAATTCAAAAGTAGACTCCCAACCGCAAGAACCATCAGACTCTTTGTTGGTAACTTTGAAATCTGTGCGCTTCTTTATATTTACTTTGCCGGGATGGTCACTGGTATAATTCCCAATTTCAACAGGGAGGACAAGAAAATCATCTATGTTATGCGAATGCACAGGATCGCCAGCTTCCTCCGTAGCCCCAACCCCGTCCTCCGATAGATCATTGATCTTATGAATATGCTCGTCTTCCAGATCGGGAGGAGTTTCAGCCGTAAGCGTATCTGTAATTTCCTGTTTAACAATATTACCTATGGTTTTTTTGAATGCTTCATGAAGTTTCTTTAGAATGATTTCTGGAATCTCCACCCCTCTATTATGGAACTCCCGGCGCATGGCAATTTCCGCCTGAAGTCCCTTTACTATTTCGGATGAATGCTGAGGATTCTCCGGTATGGACTCGAAATCGGAATGCAGAAGATGATATAGATTCTTTAGCGATTCATCCGACAAATCTCCAAGATAATGAGTATCTCCCGCCAATGTAGCCGATCCAAAAAGATCGGAAGATGATAGGGGCCCTTCTTTTTCAATCATCCCCGGCTTTGACATATTTCTCTCCTATACAATTTTATAGACGCGGAGGCTCCGTTACAAAGGTTACAGAAACGGGAATTAATTTATGCCTTATTGAAACTAGATAATTTATGGATTTCTCTACAGAGTTTATCAATTCTACAAGCGTCGTCTTATGGCAGTCTATATCAAACCAGAATGCCGCCTTTACCATTGTCCTATACGGCCTTATCTTATAGCAGCCGTTATATCCTATAGGAGCTTGAATAATCTCCTCTCCATGTTTATGCAATGGGCATCTTCCGCAAATCCCTTTGCATCCCACCCTATCCGTAGTCTTCCTATAATTCCGGCAGTATGCACATTGAAAATATTCAGTTAGCTTTATCGCCTCTACTCTTGCCTCTTCCATAGCTCCGCAAGTCAAAGCGGATTTGAGTCCGTCTCTGACTGCGGTTAATTTTGTCAGAGCCTCAAGGAATATTTCACCGGGATTCATATTCGATAGCCTCTATATGCTCGAAGAGTTCATAGTATTCCAGTTCTTCCGGCCCTACCTCTGTAGCTTTACCAAAAGCTGTTTTGATATGGCGCTCCGTTGCGTATCGACAAGCCGCCGGGATATCTCTTTGTTGCGAAAGATTTGTCTTGCTCGAAATCATGAAACTATCATGAGCCCCACGCCTGTCATAATAGACATCATAATTCCAAAGATAATATCCGAACTCAAGCATATTCCTGGCATATCTCGCCAGATACTCCGTATGCACACTGGTTTGAGCGGAGAGAATGCCATTAGGCTTCAGCCTCGAAACAAATAGATTGATAATATCTGGAGAAAATAAATCGTCATATTTCTTGGCCGCATTCGCTCCGGAAGGAGAAGGAAAATCTAAGATTACCAAATCGTATTCTTCTTTTGATTCCTTCGCAAAATCTATGGCGTTCTTTATATGGACTTTACATTTTTCGTCTAAAAGCGATTTACAATTCTGTCCCACAAGCATCTTATCTTCACTGAAGAGATTAATCATCTCTCCATCTATTTCTACCAGATCAATCTCAACGTTACCAAATCTTAATATTTCCCTTGCCGCCAATCCATCCCCCCCGCCCGCGATAAGCACGCGGTCAAGGCCCGCGCACGCGCAAGCGGGGATCGTCGCTATAGACTCATGGTAGCGATACTCAAACGCGGATGCATATTGCCATGTCGTATCCAGATAGAGGATATGCTCTCCTCTATAAATTGGATCATTGGCAATAGTGATTCTTTGAAATTTACTTTGTTTATCAATGATATTCATATATTCCTTAGTCCTGTCCAGTTTCCTAGAGCGTCCTTTTCCATGGCGAAATATCGCATCTCCGTAACCTGTTGCTTTTCCCTGAGCCATATGCATAGGGCTTCGTAATTGAAGTTTTTGCATCCAGCTATTTCAAGCTCTATGGTTTTATTCTCCGGATATGTGGTAACGATTGCATGGCTCTCATTGAGGAAAGCCACAAGCGTTTTCGCGCCCTTTGGTTTCCTGTAGTCTTCCTCCACGATCCTCCGTATGCGGAACCCCGCGATATCGCAAGCGGTCCTGAGAAGCTCCGTCATGGCGTATTTATTTCTGACGATATCCTTGCAACAGAAACGGAGAGTAGCGTTAAATACGACAACATTACCAATCATAGTCTATCAAGCTCCTCTATACCCAGGATCAAGGCTTCCTCTTCCTGCTCTAGGAGCAGCCAATCCTTCCTAGTCCAAGAAACGCCGCCCTCCCTTCCGACTATGCGAGCGTCTGAACTAAGACCTATTCTTTTCTTGGCTACCAAAGATATATAGGCGTCTGAATACTTTGATAATTCTTGGGTATACAGAATCCTCGAATCAGAATACTGATTCAGGATCATTGAGCGGAGGATTCTTGCCAATGAATCTTTAGTAAAGCTCTGTGTTACGAATACCCTCGAATCAGAAGTCTTGCTCGATTCCTGAGTCTTCAGGATTCTTGAATCAGACAGCCTACTTATTTCCTGAGTCTTGAATATCCTTGAGTCTGATGTTTGGTAGATATCGTATGTCGTAGCACCGGATATTTTGGCGTCAGAGTAAATATCTACAGCCTGAGTCTTTAATATTCTCGAATTAGATAGTTTGGTAATCTCCTGAGTCTTTAGGATTCTCGCATCTGACGTTTTATAGATTTCATAAACGCTAGATGTATATATCTTGGCATCTGAATATATTGATAACGATTGAGTTTTCAGGATTCTGGCGTCAGATAGTTTATCAATAGACTGAGTTTTCAGGATTCTGGCGTCGGATAGTTTGCTAGTGCTTTGAGTCTTGAATATCCTCGAATCGGAAAGCCGATCAATAGATTGAGTCTTCAGAATCCTCGCATCCGAAAGCCGATCTATAGACTGGGTTTTTAGAATTCTGGCATCGGATGTTTTAAAGATTTCATAAACATTCGTGAAGTACGTCCTGGCATCTGAATATATTGATAACGATTGAGTCTTTAGGATTCTTGCGTCTGATAATTGATTCGCGCTTTGAGTCTTGAATGCCCTTGCGTCAGACGGCCTATCAATGCTCTGAGTCTTGAATACCCTCGCGTCAGAAGTCTTCGATAGACTACTGAGCAGATATATCAGGGCATCCGAAAGTTTATCTATACTCTGTGTCTTTAGTATTCTGGCATCAGAGTATTGGCTTGTGCTTTGAGTCTTGAATACTCTTGCATCTGACAGCTTGCTATCAGCCTGAGTCTTGAAGATTCTGGTATCTGATAGTTTACTTGTCTCCTGAGTCTTGAATATCCTAGCATCGGATGTTTGGTATATATCGTAAGTAGTCGCTCCGAATATCTTTGCATCGGAGTATAGATACGTCTCTTGAGTCTTGAATACCCTGGAGTCTGAAGCCTTGCTTGCCTCCTGTGTCTTGAATGCTCTAGCGTCAGACAGTTTGCTTATGCTCTGAGTCTTCAGGATTCTCGCGTCAGATGTTTTGGTAATTTCATAGTAATACTTTGGACGGAGAGCCACTAGATAGCAGTTATTGAGCCTACCCGTATTCAGGGTACAAGTCTGATTGCTTGTCGCCCCGGCAGGAGTCTTTGAATAATCTCCTATACCCTGACTTGGATAGTTATTGGAATATGCGCTTTCATATTCCTCTGCCATACTGCTCGACCAACTGCTAAACGTAGCGCGGTTTTCCGTCCCGACAAACATTACCACTTTTGCGGTATCTGTTGCCGTTGTCAACCCTGTTGCCGTCGCCGTAGTGCTGGAAGCATTCGCCAGAGCCGTTGTAGTGGTATCTTCGGGAGTATATGTGCTGACGTTATACCACGCAGCAATGACAGCCCTGATAGCCCCGCCGCCAGAATGGGTAACGGTAGGAGTACTATCTCCAGTTTGTAATACTCTCCTAAATAAAGTAGTCCTGAATCCGGTCCCGTTATTCAGCCCACTATTGATAACGGTCCAGTCTGCCGACATTGTTGCGGAGACGTTATCGCGGGAGGAAATAAAGCAATAAGCAACGTCTCCAGGTTCCCATCCGCTAGGCAAGGCTGGAGCGACATTGCCGCTTGTGGCAGCGGCAGGAGTACCGTAACCCCTAAATTGTATGGTTTGGATTGCCATTAGGATTTAGCCGATTCAGGAAGTCCCTCAGTTATCTTCCCGTCTCCATTGAGTACATATCCGCAGTTTATTTTCCTTCCGTCGATTTCCGTTTCCCACCCGATACCATAATACAGGCAATCGAACGCGGCAGTAGACTTATCCAGGGTAAACATCTCCTTTGATAATCTCCTGTACCAGATTAGCCTATACTTGGTATCGGGAGGGAAACTTGGCCGATATCTTAATTGAGTATTGAAAAAGATCGAGCCATCCCTAAGATCAATCATGATCCTAAGTTCACCGGGCTTATGGTATACCTCAAATATCTCAATCAAGTGTTTATTCTTGAAGAGATGCTTTGAAAGTATACCATCTCCCGATTCGATGAGCGGGCCTATCGTCGCCCTCCAATGAGGACTCCACGATTGAGGCTCCTTCGGTTCAGAATCCACCCTTGAGAGGATGATATTCCCGCTCTCATCTTCCTTCTTCTCGAAGTCTTCCATGTTATCCTCGTATTCTATGATTGATAATTACTGCTCATCGTACTGGATCGTGAATGTTTTCTGAGCCACGTTCCCAACAGGCGTGCCCGCGCCCGTCTGAAGCTGACTCTTCATCCTATCGCTCATCCCCGCCACCGTGATCGAGTTCGAAAGCGAGCCTCCAATCCCAAGATTGGCCGTAGTAGGATCGGCAACAGGCATCGTCTGATCGGTGTAGACGGTTTGAGTAGGAGTAGCAAAAGCGGGCTGAGAATACCCCGAAGTCCGGAGAGAGCATTGTATTCCTTCGTCCGTCCCATAAGCCCCGGCAGACTTCCATATCTGGATATTATCAATCTTGTTGCTTCCGCCCATGTTGGTAACATTCAGCTTCCAATACTTAGTGAAACTATGCTCCGTCACCCTAATCGGGTAGGAAGCTGGAGTCAGGTTCGCGGCATCAGTAGCCCCATAGTTCCAATTAGAAACTCCAGTGGTTTCGGTTTCCGAAACAGTGTTGTACTCGTTAATCTGTACAGTCGCGGCCATTTCTTTTCTCCTTTACTTTTTCTTTCCCTTGTTCTTCTCGTCCTCATCATCATCGTCCACGGTTTCCTCAGTTTTTGTAACGCCTGTAACCCGTCCGGTCCTTTCATCCCTGGAAACTTCAGTCTTCTCCACCCGCTTCGGCATCTTCAGCTTCGCATTAATCTTGATTTCCGGATTGACATTAACAATGATCGGAGTTTCCTTCTTCTCCACTTCCACCGGAGCGGGAGGCATTTCGATATTAATTTGTGGCTTGACTTCGACCTTCGGAGCTTCAACCGTAGTCTTAACAATCGGCCTCTCCGGTTTCGGGATCGTTACGTTGACATTGATATCGGGCGGCTTCGATTCGGGGATATTGATAATCGGTTCCACCTTGATCGTATCCGGCTCACGCGGAGGATTGACCATCTTATCAATATTCAGAATCACTTGCACGGGCGATTTCCTCATATCATCCTCTTCATCACGCTTCTCCCTGCTAATTCCGGCCAGCCTGAGCTTCTCATCGGCACGGGACATTTCTTCCGCTATACGGCGGGCCTCGTCAACCGTCTCGTCAATGTCCCCGAACTCCTCAACCGTATCGGGGAAGTCCAGTATGCATACGCAATTAACAATATTCTCCGGACTGGCGACGGGATCGCCGGGACCGTCCATTTCGTCAAAACTGCCATCACGATTGGGGACATCAAATTGCTCGTCAATCCCCTTAACAACTCCATGCATATCCCAATGATTTTCTCCTCCGGGACGTTGACGGGTTGTATCAAGCAATTCGCTTACCCAACGCTTCTTTTTCGCAACCCCCGATTGTTTCGCCCCCTCAAGTCTGGCGAATTGAGTTAGCGTAACGGTTTCGGTTCTAGCAATAGTTCTAGCCCGCATCTCCGCGATATCTCCCTTAAATACCCTCTGGATACGTTCCATCATTTCATCGAAGCCTTCTCCGTCCTTGATAGCCTTTGATAATTCATTACCAAGGATGTTACGGGTTGTCTTTCCGATGTCGTCTATATATTCGCCGCCCATCTTCTTCAGGAATTTCTCTATCCGCTTTTCGCGCATATCAAATACTATCCCTCGGGAAAGGCTTCCAAGGGTAAAAGTCCCATGCTTTTTGATAATCTTCTTTGCTTCCTTGACTATCACTTCGCCCAGCTTCTTATCCTCCATGATATTGATAATCGTACTCTCGATATCGGAGGGCATAGACGCCTTGGCCATGTTGAATGGATCGGTATAGGCTTCCTTGACAATCTTCTCCGCAATCGGAACCCTATTCTTTCTGGCCTCCTTTATAGGGTACCAAGACATTATTGCCGGGAGAATCCTGTTCATTTGTTTGGAAAAATGATCCAGCATTACAGACTTCAATTGCTTGTAATCCGGAGTAGCAAGACCTTTCCAAACACTCCATGTTTTCCAATCTCTGACTTGAGCAGGATTATTCCAGTCCGGATCGGAGATATCCATTTTCTCAAAATCAGCTTTTGCTCTTGGCATACTCCCGCCCATTGGAGTAGATTGATTTTGTGTTTTTGTAGCGTCCTGATTTCTCTCCTTTGTATTAAAATCAGGAGTCCCGCCGGGAGGAGGCATCGCGGCATTAGCCCCCGAACTGGGTTGCGCTAATCCGACAGGGAGCCAAGGTTCTTTACCCCAATCAACGGCCTTCTTATTGTAGAGCTTCTGGCGCACTTCGTTGATTGTCCAAATACCATGAGATACTAGTGTCATGGCCACTTGAGTAAGAACTGAAATATCTTCTACAATCGCGGTTATCTCTTCGACAAGGAACTTGATCCGCGTCCCAGCGGGCATCAGATTTTTATTTGCTATCTGTTGTATACGGGCAATCTTCGGGATAATATTGTCCATATAAAACATTTTCTTCTGTTCGCGTAGATTACCATAGTTGGCGTGTTCCAATAGCCCTACAACCCCCGGAGGCACGCGCCAGCACGCGAGAGAATCTTCCCGTGTCATGCTGTTCATTTCGGCCATTTGCATATCACGCTGATTAAATCCAATCGGCTTGTATTTCAATCCCTCTTCAAGGATCGCAAGCTCGAATGCATTGGCCGTGCCCTTGTGCCTCGCGTGCCATTGTTTCCTCAATCTTTGATAAGTTTGATCCGAAAGACTTCCATCGGTTTCAAGCACGCCTTCGGGAACGGCGGAATTCTTGAAGAATGCTTTATTGTAACTGGTAGCATATGAATTCAGAATCAGAGAATTCGCCGCCGCGCACGCGGGCGAGAGCCCGCGATATTCGTCCAGCGGAGAGAAATATTTTATATGCGTAACCTCACTGGCCCCAAATATGATTTCTACTCCTGGACGCGGCTCATAGATATATCCCGCAATTTTCACTTTAGGATGGGGAATAATCCTGATTTTATCGGGACGCATCGGATAGACGGCGATAAGATTGTCTTTGTCGTCATGGACTTCTTCCCAAAAAACTTCTCCCGCAAGCTCAAGATAAATTATTGAAGACTCCACAAATTCGTACCAAACTTGATTAGGATTCGGAATCGAAATCACCGTGACGATAGGCTTATCTTTTATTTCCTCATCCTTCAAATCAGTGACGCGATATCCTACGGAAGCGATTGCCGTGGCTATTGCTTGGACGCACGAATAGGCCCATGGATTGACTTGATAAACTTTAAGGAAAGACTCTATATCATTGGCGGGATTGATCGAATCCGATCCAATCCCGAATCTATCGGATGTCTCCCACCTTTCGTAATCGTCCGGATCGCCCTGGACTCTCCGGATGGTAGATTTATTGAAGGGAGAGATTACTCCCGCTTTTCTACGCGAAAATAAATTTTTGACAAATTGAAGCGTCTGCTTAATCATTCTAATCTCCATCCGCTAGAAATTGGTCTATCTGAGATAATATTCCTTTGGGTTCCTGTTTTACCCCGCCCACTTGAATAGGCTTATCTTCCGAAGTAATCGGAGTATCATCGTCCCCGCTATCTCCCATTGATAAAGTTCTTATGTTCGGTTCGCCCGTTGAATAATATCTATAGACACAACGATATCGCCAGGGGTCTATAGAATGGTCATCCCCATCCTTACAATCGTCCGGATCGGATTGCTTCCTTTTTATATTCTTTATCTCATGACGAAAATTCAGGCAACGCTCATCAATAAATGTATGACGCTTTCCGTCATTATCGCGGAGCCTACGCTTGCAGATAGCGAGTCCGTCTTTTCTTTCCACCTTACGAACGGGCCTTAGATTATTAAAAAAGTGACTACAAGCTCTGAAGTCCCTTATCTGTTGCATTTGAGCAGAATCGCCCATCATTACCAATGGCCGAATCCCCAACTCCCGGCATCTCTGTTCCACTTCCTGAGCAACCGAAGGGGTAGCCCTATGGTGAAATTTCATTTCCAATATCAAGTAATCATTAGTATCTTCCCGCGTCTGCCAGAATTGAAAAATGCTTGGGTCTTCGCCCCCGCCCGTGAAGTCAACAAACATATCAACGGAATACTTGGGATCAAACTTATAATCTCCTACATTGAATTTCTCGTCCCAATCATAGAAGAAAAGACTAGTGCGCGGAGGCTCGACACATTCCTTTTGAGCAAGCCACTTATCCCGATCTAACTCCGTCCACTTTTTTATTGTATCGCTAATTGGTATAATTCCTTTTGCCCGTTTCAAATCTCCACGGCAAGACGGAAGAATCGGACAATCACCGCAATATTCCCACGCGGAGATTACTACTTTTTCCCCGTGATGGAATATATCCTCTACTTCGTATATCTGCCCATTGACCCCCGATCTTTCATCAGGACACGGCTCACTTACATCCTTATAGCACCATATGATAACTCTCGCTGCCTTTCCTCCCGCCTTCTTTGCCTTATCCACAAGAGCGGACATGATCCCATCAACAAATTTTCTTGTCGATGTATACAAACTATGTGAAGCCCAGCCTCCATAACTGGATGGAACCATTTTCATCTCTTCGACAACTTCCTCTTTCATCAATTCCACTTCGTCGGCACGAAGTTTATTGGGGTGAGGAGAATTGACACCGGACATAGAGCCTACCAATTGCTCATATCGGCTATGATTGGCGAGGATCGTTTCTTCCATGATATTCTTTATCAATATCCTCATCTCTGCCAGAACAGGATGAAGAAGATATTGACTCGTAAATTTATAGCATCTGGTAGCCTGTTTGATAATTGCCCCGATAGATGCTATCTCCACCTTCGGCTTGAGAAGTAATTCAAGAGCGTTCAACTTCGCCGTGGAGAGCGTCTTGAATCCCTCGCGGGGGCCGATAGCTACTATGTCTTGGCTTCTTTGATCCTCATATCCTGGAAGATCGACGCGATACGATTCCCAAATAATGTGCCATGGAGTCAAATGATGAGGGCAGCACGGCTCGAACGGGACTACTTCGCCCGTTAGAGCATTCATAAATTCATAAAGTTTAGACGCCTTAGTTATCATCTTCCCGGACGAAACGGTATCGAAGACGATTCTAGCGTCTTGCAGAAACTTCTCTTCAGCGTTGTCTTCTTCAGGCCCCATTCGCCGCCTTTTCCTTTATAGTGAAATGGCTAACCCGAACAACAGTAAAGGACGCCGCATTCTGCGGAGAGTCCCCCTCCTGCCGTTGCTCCTGTATGCGGAGCCTTGATCCGCACGTTGGGCAATACTGTTCAAGCTCTCTCTTCAGAAGATTAGAAGTCCCGCAAGGACAAAGCCAAGTCCAGCCATCGGGGACTTCTATCCCCGGAGGCTTCTTTAGAAAAAGAGAGCTTCGCTTGTAATTACCAAATGTAAAATCAACGGTGTTTGTCGGCATTTTTTATTCCTTTTCTATGACTTTATCTTCGGATACTTAGCGATATCTCCCGCACGGGCGAGCATGATATCGTTCGGGAACCATGCCTTTTTAAGATTTTCAATTGTAGTTTCATCGGCTTCACCGATTTGAGTGAAGATGGATGTATCAATCATCCCCCCCTCATTTCCTTTACTCATGACGTGCCATTTATGTAGAGAAGTTACCGTCTCCGTTTCGCTCACTTGCTTTAGAATGACGAGAGTAAGCCTCTTGAACCAAACCCATCTAGGAGGAGCTTCGGCATTAAAATTAAATGCTCCCGCTATGGATTGAAAACAAACAGAGTCTCCGGATTTCCTCAAGGCACAGTACCACTTCAGTTCAACTTCCTTCGTCTCAGTCTCCACAGTTTCCTCCGTCAATCAAGAATAGGACGTAAACTAAGATCAACAGGAATCTCCCACTTTTTCAGATAGGCCAGGGCTAGCTTATCCCATTTCCCCCTCGATATCCCTGTCAAGAAATTCTGGATCGGCCATGGCGTGCGCTCACGCTTGACGGAATAGAAAATGGAATCTATTTCTGCCGCTATCCCCGTCCCGCGTATCTCGAAATCCCACGGATCGCCCGTCTTCTCCGCAATAGCCTTCATGATCTTCGGATTCCAGATCGCGGCGGAACAGGAAACCCGGTAAGGGGCGAACTGATTGATAATCCCCGTTCCCTCGTATGCACAATCCACGTCAGGACCGGGACAAGGCATCATCCGCCAGCATCCTATTTTTGGATTTTTCTCCATTTCTCTGACGGCCATATCTATATATTGGAAATCCGGTTCGGCCTGTAGGAAATGGTCTTCCAGCATATAAAGCACGGGATTATCAATTATATCCATGGCCGCAACGATCATTTTTGAAAATCCTATATCATTTTCCAGGGACATAACTTCTCCGCGCCAGCCCCATGCTTTATCAAACTTATCAGTCAGAAGGATAGGGACGATATCCTTCCTTTTCCAGAATTTATCATAGGTTCCCCAAAAAGGGCCCCATGCGTCCCGGTATTTCCAGCACGTTTGCACAAGAAATTTAAGCATTTATCAGTCCCCCTATCCAGGGCCATCTAGTGACTTTTACCATTTCCCCCGCCACTCGATTCTTTACCCTGGACAAGCTCCTTTCTTAAATTATCAATTGAAACCCTAAGACATTCCAGCTTTTCCTTGACATCCTTCAATTCTTCCCCGTAAACTCTTTGTCCAGATTCAACAGTTACCAATCTCTCAGCTTTCGCCGCCTCGATAGTTTTAACGGTTTCGATTTTGGCATCAATATTATCGGCGCGTCTCTCGATACTATCAATCCACTTTCCCATCCCAAGCATGAGGAGACTGATAAGACAGCCGACAAAAATCTTCAGGACCGTATCGGCACTCATACCGCTCCTTCTATCAACGATGTATCTCCCTTGAGGCCGTTTCTTTGCCATTTTCCCTCCGCATCTATGGTGCATATTTTTCCAAAGTAGGGGAAAGGTCTAGTGCAAAGTCAGAAGCGATAACATATCCCGCCGCGCTTTCCTTGTAGCATGGGAACCAAATTTCCTTATAACCTAAGATCATATCTCTATATGTTTTCATGCTGCAAGGCGTATCATTTACTTGCGTGCGCGGCCCATAGATCGCATCTCCTATAGTCCCTCCTCCTCCGTTTGATCCATAAAAATTTGGCCTTCCAGGGACTTCAAAATCATCAATGATCGTTACAACTTTATTCCCTTCAATTCTAAATGCATTGATAATCTTCAGTTCATCCGCCAATGGCCAATAGTCCTGCCAATGGGCATCGAGAAAGAAAAGATAATTCGGCTTATTATCATATTTGAAAACGTATGGAAGAATCTTATCTGAAGAACCCAAATGATAAAGCACCTTCGGGAAAGACTTACTATTTTCTGTATCCCTCTCTTCCGCTATCTTACGGAAATCCTCTCGAATCTCAATCGTATGCACAAAAGGAACTATTCTCGACAACTCCCTAGCCGAATCTCCGCAAAATGTCCCCGTCTCTATCGCCGTTTTTATCGACGCCTGAGAGACTATCTTCCGGATCGCCTCAAGCATATGCATATCATTATGGAAAGCGGCCATTATATTTTCTCCCATTTCCTAGTAGCATGGTTATATTTTTTGATCGGCCTTGCGGGGTTTCCTTCTGCCATAGTCCAGGGAAGAATATTTTGAGATCGGACAACGGAACCGATTGCAACAACCGCGCCCTCTCCAATTTCACAATTATATAGAATAGCGAACGATCCGATATAGGCTCCTTTACTAATCTTTATCGGCCTCGATACGACATTGTTAAACATCCCTTCGGACATATCATGACTCTGCACAACGAATTTTACTTCCCATCCGAAATTGACTGACGCATCTATCTCGATCATCCCTGGAGCCCGTACATCAAGGAAGGCATCCCTTCCAAGAAAATAATCTTCTGGCAATCCGATTTTATTTTGCTTAAAGCAATTCCCAAGTATGTGCGGTCCAGTCATATTAATTTCCAATAGAATCCTTAGTATACATGGCGTCAAGTAACGTGCCCGTCTCCAAATCTCTATTTTCAGATTCCCTTTTCTCATCCGTATAGAGATAAATAAATCTCATACATGAATTACAAATGAGAGCCCCCGAACTCATGTTCTCCACAAGAATTCTTATCTCTTCTTTTTGCAACACTTTGATAATCTTGCTTAAATGCGGACATGGACCATTTGTATAACCGTGACTATTCTTATTGGCCACTTTGCACCGTCATTATTACTTTCGACGGAACGAAATAATTCTTCTCCTCTTCCATAGGTACGCTCCCGCCCGCGCTTATGCGCACCCGCGTGCGCGTATGCATATGGAAAATCGTTCCGCAACAGGAGCCAATCCAAAAGCCATCCGGATACTTCGGGTTATATGTCCGATACCAATACATCTGTTTCCCGCACTTCCCGCAAGCGGAGTTAAACAGGAAATCGTTAAAGTCTCCGCTCAATCCTTCCTTGACTGGGATAGCTTCAGGCATTGCTACCTCAATTGATCCGCTATGGCCCCTACCGGATTCCCTCCGGGAGCTTTGTAATCTTTGGTAAAGTAATATTCTCGCTTCTGCACGGCCCCCTTATCGTCTGTCGTTACAACGATGCATTGCGTAGCGTCCTTGGCGTCTACCACCCTGCCCGCATTGTCCATGAAAATCTTCTGCTCTGGCATATTAGCTCCTATGCTACTTTAGCTTTGGGATATTTTATTCTCTTTAGTAATTTTTCCATTTTCAAATATGCTTCCATTGTTTTAGGATATTTAGATTTCAATTCTTTAAGATTATCTTTCCTTGAGGCTTTCCCGTATATTGTTGTCGGATTATCTTTATTCATTCTATGGTATATCTCTGCAAAATTTTCATTAGCGAATCTACTCGATCCCGCCCTACCCTTAATCTCTATTTTATCCCACATTATAGGCGGCTCGTTTAATTCTTTAACGTCATAACGATTCCCGGCTTCAGTCCCCATATATGATTTTGAATACCATGTTATTCCCCCCTCAAGATTGGACGCCGCTTGAAAATTTGATATAATGTCTTTGATTTTACCAAAAGATTCTAAATACAAGACCGCCCTATCTCTTTCCGCTTTAGCCGCAATCGCTTCGGTAGATTCAAACCCGAATTTCACTACAGCATCTCTAACGGCCTCCCTTTTCATATCCGCAACGCTATAAGCCTTATCCTCCATTGCCCCCATAGACAAGATAGCCGAAAATGCAAAATGGCCAGTTTCATGTTTGATAACTTCTGTAACTCGACTTTCATTTCTAAGACCAAAAGCCCCAACCTCTTGTAATGCCGGATTAACACACATTAGTAATTCATTGTTAATTGAATCCGCATGGCCCCATTTTTCAAATGTATTGCTCCCGACAGTGAATTTCTCGATAGGTCTTTCGTCTGTGGTAAGTAAAGAAACCTTTATATTATTTTGCCTCATATACTCTCTAGTCCCCTCCGGAATAGAGGCCAACTGCTCATTAACATATGTCTTCATAATGTCATTGATATTAGAGGACGCATTAAGTTTAAGTCCATGAAACTTTTCCAAAGCATCGGTATATTCTTTATTTTTTGCTCTTTCGGTAAGCCAAAATCCAAATTTAGTTCTATCCGCAATATCCTTTTGTTTTAATTCCTCTCCATTGATAAATACCTTCTCTCCCCTTGGTACAGCCTCAAACGGGCCCTCATCTCCCTTAGCAGACCCGCCCCTCTGACCCGGAATACTGGAATGGCCATGGTGCCCCGATCCGGGGCCCCCTTTAAGGAGATTGATAATTGTATCGAGTCTGTGCATATTTAGCCTATTTAATCTTACTGTAATCCTCTATCGCCGCCTTAACTGCCTGAGAAGGAGTCTTAAAATATCCTTCTCCGATAGTAGTATGCATTCCTCTTCCGGAAACCTTACCCTTTACATTTTCAAACCTAAGTTTATATCCAAGCATTTTCCCTCTCATGCTTGCAACAGGGTCTATCGCATAATTACCATTCTTCAACGTTATCGCATATGCATACTTGCCATAGGGGGCTGAAGAACCACCACCGTAGATATGCCAATTATCCGCCTTCTTAGGAATCTCATCAAGTCTTTCCATCCTTTCAACACCCGAAATCTTGGAAGGAGAAGGTTTCTCTCCTATCTCCCTATCAATAGGATTTCCCTTCATATCTGTTAAACGATACTTCCCCCCGGCGTCTATATGTAGGACGCTTGCCCCCGGACCCGTTAATTGCGAGCCGGGACCAATTTCTCTTACGCTAAAATTCGGGGGGGATATCCCTATATTTCTCATTGAGTTTTTATAATTATAAGACGATTCATCGAAATTAAAAATCTTATCCCCTATCTTAACTGCATAACTTTTAGTATCGTCGCCAAAAGAATCGCGTCTATCCCTTTCAGAAAGAATCGTTGCTCCCAATTCGCCCATCTTACTCTTAAAATCAGAATTTTTAATATTACTAAAAGTATTTTCCAAATCTTTAGACTCGAATTGCTTGGATTCCTTCCCTCCACCACCCCCCCCGCCTTCTCCTTCGGGAGCGGAACCGCCACGCTCTCCCGGCCTCCCCTCATGTCCGAAATTACCGGAGCCCTCGCCTCCCTTTAGGAGATTGGTAACTTTAGAGATTCCCTTATCCATATCCTCATCTTCTCCGAAAGGCTCCGTATCGGGCTGGGGGAAATCGTCAGTATCGAGTATAGACCTCCACTTAGTTTCCCCTTTTAAGCGAAACATTGGATGATTAACATTACTCATATCAAGTTCTTCGATTTTACCAAGAATCTCTTTTGCTTTTTCATAACCATCATCCATCGAAATCTGTTCCGCTTGATATGCATATGAAGTTTGTCCGGGATATCCAAGCTCAAGATAATCGTGTTGAAGTTCCTTTGTAGCCCTTTTGAATTCCGGTGTCCCGCGCTTAATAGAGCTTCCCCTTTGAGTATCGGCAACTCCACCCCCTTCAGCCGAACTCCCTCCACGTTCTCCCGGCCTTCCTTCATGACCGTGGAAACCGCTTCCTGGCCCGCCCTTTAGAAGATTGGTAATCTTTGCTATGCTCATATCTTCTCCTTATCCCTAGTCAATTGCCAATTCTCCATGTAAGGATCATAACCTTTTTTATATTCTTTCCATCCGTCGAAGCTGGGCAAATCAACGTCCTTGCGAAGATGTTCTAATACGTCCCTTCTTAACCCTCCCTGCTCGATCAAATTGAAAAAAGAAATAGGCCAAAGCATTTGATCGAGCGGAGCGTATATCCGATACTTGACGGAAAATTCTCCACCCCACAACTCGAAATTGTAGGCTCCCGTCCATGCTTTATCAAACGGGGGACCCGGCATCCGATCCAAGACGTATGCACAAAGAGCCCTGAGATACTCCGTCCTCATGAAGCACGGAAGCAATAAGTTTCTCTTGTATTTGGGCTCCTCATCGTTGAACGCGCCCCATTGTGCATATCCCTGGACGTGAATCTCCGGAGCGTACACCCTGGAGACATAGACGGCCCCGTTATTTTTATCCTTGCCCAGGATTTCAAGAGCTTCTCCTATACCCTCCGGATCGACGTACTTATTAAGAATATAATCGTCAAGAGTGATATAAACAAACTCGTCATTCATCCCGGATATGGAATAAATCAATCGCCTAACCCATCCGGTATCGGTAGGAGCATCTAGAGTTATCAATTCCATTCCATGCGCGGGATAATATTTCTCAAAGCACGCCTTATATGCTTTGACTACATCCTCGCGCCCGGGAGCGGAAAGAATTATATTCTTCATATCTCGCCAAGATACAGGAGACTTAATACTTGCCTCATCGTGAATTTATTCCTATGCCTTTTGATTCTTGCGTCCATCTTCTTCGCTTCTGACTTGGGATTAATATGGCAACAGGAACACTTCATCCCGCCAGGGCCATCCACGGCCTTAGACTTCTCCTTTTTGTAAAGTGATTTTTCCATTAGCCTAACTTTAGTAAATTTATAATCCTCTTTATCAGGCTGGGATTGTTGGGGTCGAACGTTTCATTTCCTATTGCGGATTTTATCTGAGTCGGCTCGAATGCTATAAAGTGAATCGTTCCCGGATTCATCCCCCGCATCTTCTGACCGATTCTACGTTGAGAACCGAATTTGATATCTACCGTGGAATCTATAATTCCGTCATACCCGGCAGCTTCAAATGCCGCCCGCATAATTTCTTTACTTACCAGCTTTCCGTTATCATCGGTGTAGTAATTAAATTCTTCATCTTTAGAAATGATATCGACTAATTTCGATGCCGATATCCCATCCTCCTCTTCAAGTATCTTCGTCACTACATCATCAACTTTTCCGCCACTAAAATCCCCATACCGATTCGATATATCCCGCAAGGAAACAATAAAGTCTACCAATTTTCCTTTTTCGTTCCCGTCTTCGTCCACGTCGTAATCAAGATAGGATTCCTTCTTCCC
>Ga0315288_10001172_pt1 | contig 33803 bp, 18 predicted proteins | sample YL17G11_20_MG_FD_203454 | JGI IMG/M metagenome (GOLD analysis project Ga0315288, IMG submission 203454) | Sediment microbial communities from Yellowstone Lake, YNP, Wyoming, USA - YL17G11_20 | ecosystem: Environmental > Aquatic > Freshwater > Lake > Sediment | place: USA: Wyoming | collected...
GTTGATATCAGCCACAAATCAATCCTGAAAGGCTGTTTTTTTACGAAAAAAGCAAAATTTTCGTAACGAAAACTGCCATTAAACGTCTTATTAAATAGCCGGCGACGCCCTGGTTATAATATAAACAGGGCAAAAGTCAGAATATGTCTTGAAAATGCACCCATTTATATGTTAAAGTTATATATGGCCAGGTTAAGGAGGCGGGCTTATAGGTCTTCACGAGATTTCGTATTTTTTCGTAAGCTGCATCCGTTTTGCATTGAGCCTGTATTCCAAATCCGGCCTATATCTGTGCTTCGAACTTGTGATATATATATCGAAAGGGCAATAAAATGAAGAGGGCATTTCTATTGAGTCTTGCTCTATTGTCGGTTGTAACTACACTGACACAAGCGACAACGCGATTGGTTCCGGCCGATTATGCGACTATCCAGCAGGCAATCCAAGAAAGTAATGATGGAGATGTGGTTATTGTCAATCTCGGCACATATCCCGAGAACATCAATTTTTCCGGCAAGAATATCGTTCTTACCAGCACCGATCCCAACGATCCCGAAATTGTAGCGGCTACGATTATCGACGGTAATGGCCAAGGTAGTGTGGTAACATTTGAAAACGGTGAAACTTCCAAAGCGGTTCTAACCGGTTTTACCATCACCGGCGGATACGGGACAGCAAACCTTCTCTTTGGGGAAGAACTTGTCTGGGGAGCCGGCATTTATTGCAAAAATGCTTCGCCAATCATTAAACGTAATGTGATTGCCAATAACTACGGTGCTTTGAGGACAGGAGACACACTGGGCGAGTGCTATGGAGGTGGAATCGCCTGCGTAGAATGTGAAGCTATTATTACGCAGAACATAATAAGAAACAATACTTCGTTCGCTGGTGCGGGGATAATGACATATCCTTTTAGTGATCCTTCGACTGGCGCTGGTTCATTTGGTCAACCCATGATTAGCAACAATTTGATATACGACAATTCGGCTAATATCGGTGGTGGCGTCGTCCTGCTGTATGCTGGGCATCTTATTAACAATACTATCGTTGGTAACGATTCAAGCTATGGCGGAGACGGAGACGGCTACGCCGGTAATGTTTACACCGCATCCGAGCCTGAGTTTGGTCTGTGCGAGATAGTCAACAATATCGTCTGTAACGCCAAATCCGGAAGTGGAATATTTTTAGCCGGTACTGCCGAAGATTTGATAGCATTTAATGATGTTTGGAACAATACTGGAGGCAACTTCGGCTCACAAAATCCCCTAACTGGCGAAATGATTTATGATAGCTCTGTTGATAGAACGGGAAAAGATGGGAATATCTCCGAAGACCCGCTTTTGGGTGATAATTTCCACATCGCCGCCGGTTCGCCATGCCATGATACAGGAGATCCGAATTATGTCCCCTATCCGTGGCAGCGTGATATAGACGGCGAATTTGCTGTGATGGGCGCACGGGTTGATATCGGCGCCGATGAAGTTACCGCCAATGCCAGACCGGTAGCCGATGCGGGAGACGACCAGTTCTTCGATACACTTATCGCTAACGTCTCCCTCGACGGTACCGGTTCTTTCGATTTTAACGCCGATGATGTTATTTCCTATCAATGGCAGCAGATCAGCGGTCCGAACGTTATCATTATGAATCCCGATACTCCGGAGCCCAACTTTGCACCTCCTTTCGAGGCTATTTATATTTTTGAGCTTACCGTATTTGACGGCGGCATTCACAGTCCGCCCGACAGCGTAATGATAGTGGTTGGCAATCGCGCCCCGTTCGCAGACGCCGGCGACGAGCAGGCCTGTGAACCCCGCCGGGAGGTAACACTCGACGGATCGGCATCATACGACCTCGACGAGGAAGATACTCTAAGCTACAGGTGGTCTCAGATTTCAGGTCCGAGCGTGGTTCTCTTGGATCCGAATACTCAAACGCCTCGTTTTACCCCGAATCTCATTGGGGAATATGTCTTTGAACTTACTGTCAATGATGGAGTTGATACGAGTTCACTCGATACCGTTACAGTTTTCTGTAGAATCGGCAGCGAGCCCGATGCCTATGGTTACCATTGTATCAACAGCGACAGTCCCTGGGGACCAAAGTATAACTGGATCGATATTCAGGAGACGGGAACTATTATCACCGGACTGGATTATAGTTTCGAGGAATTTGTAGGCCCCTTCTCCCTCGGATTCGATTTTAATTTCTACGGTAATATTTATAAACAGTTCTATGTTCAGTCGAATGGCCTGATCAGCTTCAATGTAGGGCCAATAACCTATCAAAATCAGCAAATCCCCGCCGCCGACGAATCCAACAACATCATAGCGTGGATGTGGACATACATGTATCCTACAGATATTGCTAAAATCTATTATCAGCAGCTCAGCAGTTTTACAGTCATCCAGTTTGTTGATTATGAGATAGGCTATAGCGGCTCGGTAAACGCAGAAGTAAGAATTTACAAATCAGGCAAAATTGTCATTCAATACAAGGATTTTTCCGATGATGCTTATCTCTATCAATATACAATAGGAATAGAGAACGCCGGCGGTACAATCGGAACGCAGGCTGCAATAAATGACCGTTATTACCTTCATGGTGAGCTGGCAATAGAATTCTCAATCGGCCCCCCTTCCAGGCCGGTTGCCGATGCGGGGTCCGACCAACACGTGGCAAAGCCCGAATTGATCACTCTCGACGGCAGCGGCAGTTTTGTTTACGACCCATGTAGTGTTCTCGAATATGAGTGGGATCAGCTTGTCGGCCCGGCAGTGGAACTGACCGATCCGACCGGTATGCATCCCATGTTCATACCGGAAATCGAAGGTGAATACCGGTTCGAGCTGGTCGTCATCGGTGAGGATGATTTCAGCGAGCCCGACGAAGTGCTGATTCTTGTCGGCAACCAGCCCCCGATTACCGAAGTCGGACCAAATATAATAACTCCGGTATCAGGCCTGGTCACTCTCGACGGCTCCGGCTCTTACGACCCCGACCGCATTGATGAGCTGTCATACAAATGGACACAGTTGGAAGGACCTGAAGTTGTCCTGAGAAATGCTGATACAGCAACTCCATACTTCATTTGCAATGAGGAAGGTACATACGTATTCGAACTGGTTGTCACTGACGGTTTTGTCGATAGCGAATCCCGCTTGATAGAAGTCGCAACAGTTTCTGTAACAAACAACCAATATAATTTAGATCCGGGCTTCAGTACCGATGATTATTTTTACTATCCGCACGTCTCGGGCTCAAAAGTCGTATACAGCGTAGGCCAATTCGATAACTACCTGTGGTCTATCAAGAGCAAAGACCTCGAAACCGGCGAGTTCGATGAAACATTTCTTGGCGGCGGAATCAACACACAACCCAAGATTGACGGCGATATCGTCGTGTGGGCCGCAGGCCCCTTCTCTGCGGGCTCCCGCGGCCCGGAATGTATCGGCATTCTCGCTAAAAACATTACTGCCGGAACAGAAGTCACTTTAAGGCAATACAGCAACACTCAATCCTACAGCCACCCGGCGGTTTCCGGTAATAAAGTCGTCTGGCTGGAACATCTCGATATAAACAAGAATATAGAAAGCGAATGGACGAATACGCCCTACAGTATATGCGGCGCCGATATCACCGACCTGAACAGGCCTGTTTATTTCACCATAGCCGAACATGCAGGAAGACGCGACCCCTATCCCTATGAAGACTACATCGAAGATTTCGACGACGTCATAGACATTTTTGGGGACATTGTCGTATACGAAGCCGAAGGCGATATTTATGGCGCCGATATCTCGAACTTAAATGCCATCAAAGTCTTTACCATTTGCAGCGATCCCGCCCGCCAGTATGATCCTGCCATCTCAGGTAACATCGTCGTCTGGACGGATGAGCGAAACGACAGAGGTGATATATACGGGGCCGATATCTCCGACACGGAAAATATCAGGGAGATGAAAATTGTCAAAGCCAGAAATAACCAGTGGCAGGCGGACATCGACGGCTGCCTGATTGTCTATATCGACGGGGGGAATTACGGCGGTCAAATAAAAGTCTGCTGCCTGACCAAACAACACAGTGTGATGGATGTAACACTTACCGGTTATCCTTATGGGATGGGGCCGGTAATAAACGCCGATACGATCGTCTGGCAAAACAGCACTTACGGCCAGATCGAAGGGATTACGCTGGAGTTTGCATACTCGGGTATCGATGGGACAGTTCAGAACCTGACTACAGGCAAATATTACGATTATATCCAGCACGCCATCGTTGCCGGCCAGGCTGGTGAGACGATCGTAGCCGGCGAGGGAATCTATCACGAAAGCATAAATTTCAAAGGCAAAAAGCTCACAGTCAGCTCGGCCAATCCCGATGACCCGGCCGTCGTGGCAGCCACGGTTATTAACGGCAGCAGCCGGGCTGTAACATTCTCAGGCGGCGAAGATATCAACAGCATCCTCAGAGGTTTTACCATAACCGGAGCCAATAATGGAATCTACTGTACCGAAGCTACCCCGGTAATCGCCGATTGCACAATTACCGGCAATACTAACGCCGGCATCAAATTATACAGCGGCGGCAGTCCGACAATCACCGGGTGCAGCATTATCGCCAACGGCGGCGCCGGCATCGAGATGCATCCACGAAAGTCTGCAAGGTATACTTTCTACAACTATCCTCAGATCAGCAACAGCATCATCGCAAAAAATTTCCTGCAAGGTATTTTCGGAGGCGTTCCGACAATCACCAACTGTACGATTGTCGAGAATATCCAGGGTGGAATTTATGGCTCCAGGCCGACTGTTACCAACTCGATCATTTATTTCAACGGCAACACTCAAATCGCAGAAAGTACTGCGACAGTAACCTACAGCGACGTTCAGGGCTCGTGGCCGGGACTCGGCAATATCGACGCCGACCCGCTATTTGTCTCGCTCTATTGGATCAGTTCCAACAGCACGTACGCCGGGGATTATCATTTGAAATCTCAGGCCGGCAGGTGGGATCTGGGCAGCCAGACCTGGGTACAGGACAACGTTACCAGTCCATGTATCGATAAAGGCGATCCCGCCAGTCCCGTCGGCAACGAACCGGTCCCGAACGGCGGCATTATCAATATGGGCGCTTATGGCGGTACGGCACAGGCAAGTATGACTTCTGCTGATTAGGCGCTACAGAGAAGAATTCTTCTTAATCCGGCATCGACAATCTTGTCCTGGCTGAGAAAGGGTGATATCATATCACTTAATTGTGTTCTCTGCTCTTTTTTCACGTTAAGCAGCCGGAAATGAGGAATTTATCATGGAGCGAAAGAAAGAATCTATCAGAGCAAAACTTGCTCGTCGCAACTTTTTGCCGGTCCGGCCGGCAGATTCTCACGGTGGTACGATTATTAACATCGTCACCGCTATAATCTTTTTCGGGCTTATTGCTTTAGCAGTCTTATGGGTAATTAAAAACGTGGGGCAAGCAGGACAGCAATATACAGAGGGCATGATAAAAACACAAAACAAAGCCATAACTGTCAAGTGCCAAATGAATCTGCGGGCAATAGGACAAAATATACAAATATATGCCATTAGCAACGATAGTTTTCCTCCATCACTCGAAGCATTGATAGAATTCAGCGGCAGCACACAGCTATTTCAATGTCCGGACCCCGAAGGCGGCAAGTATGTTTATATCCCCGGCCAAAATAGCAGCATGCCCCCTACGAACATTCTTCTGTACGAACCCAAGCCTGTCCATGACGGCCGCTGCAACGTATTGCGGCTGGATCTGCAGATTGAATTACTCGATCCTGAACAGGTTCAACAAGCGGTCGCCCAAACGCTGGCCGGCCTTAGATAATCAAATAAGGACATTAATATGAAAAGAGCGTATTTTCCGGTACTGCTGCTTATTTGCGTAGTCACAGTTCTATCTCCGGCACAAGGCGTCAAGCTGACTGTTGATCCGGACCGCATAGTCTCTGAAATTGATAACAAAATTTACGGCCATTTCCTGGAACACATTTTCCACTCGGTTAACGGCGGCCTTTGGGGCGAGCTAATCTGGAATCGCAGCTTCGAACAAAATAAGCTGGGACAATGGACGGTCCGCGGCGAGACAATCGCCCAGGAAGGTATGGGCACAAACGTGCGGCTGACATTCGGCGATGTGAGCTGGCGAAATTATGAGTATACCCTCGAAGCCAAAAAAACCGGCGGCCAGGAGGGCTTCCTGATTCTGTTTCGGGTCAGGAATGAAGAGGACTTTTATTGGTGCAATCTTGGCGGTTGGGGCAATGCCAGTCACACGATCGAGCGAGGCAACAAAAGCCGTGGACGCTGGGGCATGGTCGGCCCGGTGGTGCCAGGTAAGATCGAGCAGGACAAGTGGTGCAAAATCAGAATCCGCTGCGAAGGCCCGAAGTTCGACATCTGGCTCGACGGCGAGAAAGTAATCGAATTCACCGACGGACAGAACGCCCACCTGGCCGGATGTGTCGGAATCGGTACATGGGCAACCCAGGCCGTATTTAGAAACCTCAAGGTCAAGTCACTCGACGGAGCGATTCTATACGAAGGCATCCCCGAAAATCTCACACGCCGGAATACCGCCAGCTTCTGGCAGACTTATGGCCGAGCCGAGGCATATCTTGATCGGACGGACCCATTAAACAGTCGAGTCTGTCAGAAGATTACTACCGGCAACGAGGGGGGCGGATTGCAGCAGGAAAATCTTTGCATCCGTGCCGGCGAATCATATGAAGGATCCGTATGGCTCAAGGGCGAATCGCCCGATGGAATGGTCGTTCGCCTGCTCGGCGACAACGGGCAGCAGACTGATGAAGCAATCGGCCGGCCCTCGCCGGACTGGCGGCAGTTCAGCTTCACACTTAAGCCGAATTGGTCGTGTGACAATGCCTCGCTCAGCATCGGCGCAAAGGCCAAAAGCGAGGTCTGGATCGACCAGGTCAGTCTGATGCCGGGCTCATGGAAAGAGAAAGGCGGTTTTCGCCCCGACCTGCTCAAAGCCGTCGCAGAACTCAAGCCACCCGTCATTCGATGGCCCGGCGGCTGTTTCGCTTCGTCATACCAGTGGAAAGACGGCATCGGCCCGCAGCACAAACGCCTGCCTCACCCGCGCGAAATCTGGGATGACCTCGACGTATATAGTTTCGGCACCGATGAATTTGTCAGGATGTGCCGTACCGTCGGGGCCGAGCCTTTAATTGTTGTCAACATAGGCTCAAAAAGCTGGAACAACGACGCCGAAACTCATGACTACACGCAGGACATCCTCGATTGGATCGAATACTGCAACGGCCCGGCCGACTCCAAGTGGGGCAAGGTCCGCGCCGCGAACGGCAATCCTGAGCCGTACAATGTCAAATTCTGGGAGATCGACAACGAGACGTGGCATACCCCGGCACAAGAATACGCCGAAGAAGTCATCAGGCTCGCCCCGCTGATGAAGAAGGTTGATTCGTCTATCAAGCTGCTCGCCTGCGGCAGCGGCGGCATGGGAAGGAACGATCGCAACGGTATGCCGTACAACCGAACGGTCATTGAACGATGCGCCGCCGTGCTGGACTACATCAGTATTCATCATTATGAGAATCCCGACCTATTCGCTGAAGGGCCGCGCAATTACGAAGCATTCTTCCGCGAGCTCGGCGAGATCATAAAATCTTCAGGCAATCCCGCACTGAAAATCTATGTCTCCGAGTGGAACGCTCAAAGCACCGACTGGCGCACCGGCCTGTATTGCGGCGGTCTGCTCAACGCCTTTGAGCGATGCTCCGACATCCTCACGATGGGCGGCCCGGCACTTTTTCTTCGCCACACCTCAGCCAGCTCGTGGGACAATGCCTTCATCAACTTCGACCAAAGCAGATGGTTTGCCGCCCCGAACTACGTGGTTATGAAATTATGGCGTGAGAATTATGCGCCACTGCGTCTGCAACTTACCGGCGATCCGGGCCCGCTTAATGGTGTCGCAACAAAATCGAGTGACGGGGTAAAGCTATATTACAAGGTAGTCAATCCCAGCCGGGAGCCGGTCCCGGTCGAGCTGACGGTCGAAGGCCCACAGCCGATCACCTCTGCCGAGATGCAACTTGTTACCGCCGATTCGTTGAATGCGCGTAATACACTGGACGAGCCAAATCGAATACGGCCTGTGCCGGCAAAAGTGAACACCGATGGACAATCCGTTCACTTTACGCTTGCCCCCTACTCGGCCGGCGTCGTGTCTATCAATCGCAAACAGGCGATTCGCTGACCGTGAAGGATATGATAAAAGAAAAAGGAGCGAAAATGCCGGTTTCGAGTCAAAGGCCTGGAAAATTGATTTATTCTGCGACTTTTTTTCTCATCCTGTCTGCCGCGATGACAAGTATTTCAACTGCAAAGGTTGCATGTATTCGGCTTACCAGCGAACATACCGCCGACATGACGGATTTGAAGCGATTCCGGCAGTATCATGAATGGAAGGACAAAACAGGCAACGATCTTGCTGTCGCAGTCTGGAAATATTTGTGCGGCTACGAAACCGGGCTTTATCATTTCAACGAGATTCTTGAAGGCCGGGACACGTTTGACGAATACGCGACGGTCCGCGATCCGCTTAAGATTCTGAACATTTATAACATGGCTTATTGCGGGATATTCGGCCCGGTCATGGACGGCATTTTCCAGGGCATCGGCTTCGAGCAGGGCCGTTCGTTCGGCGTTGAACTTTGGAACCACTGCGCGACGGAACTCTGGTACGACCAGTCGTGGCATTATTTCGATCTGGATGTGCGAGGCATTTTAGTCGACGCCGACGGCAAGGTAGCAAGTCTTGACGAAGCCAGGCAGAATCGCAGCTTATGGACTGATCCGCCGATTAAGGTCGAGCCATTCTTCCCGAACAATGAGGACATGAACAAGGTGTTCGAGATCTATCGTGACAGCAAAATTGATTATAACTACCGCTGGTTCGAAGGCAGCCACACGATGGATTTTTATCTGCGTCAGGGCGAATCATTCACACGCTTCTGGAAACCACAGGGCGGCCGGTGGAATCATCTGCCCCTGTACAATCAAACCAAATGGGTCAAAGAACTCATCCAGACCGAACCGGTGGGAATGAAACCCAACCACCGGAATTTCACGCGGTGGAATCACGGCAACGGCCTTTTTCACTATGCACCTGATTTATCCGAAGCATCGACAGAATTCGCGGACGGCGTTTACGCCGTAGATAATCTCGTCCCAGGCAAAGATGGACTGCATCTAAAACAAGCCGGCGAAGGCCAGGTCGTTTTCGAAGTTTTCACGCCCTACCTTATTGTAGCAAAAGTCAATGACATGGATGACTTTTCCGACGATACGCAAGCTTCGGTTGTGTCAATAGAATCTTTCCTGCCCGTTAACGCGGCGGTGTCACTTGACAATGGAATTACATGGGATGCGGCAGGCAAATTCGAGCCGGGCGGAAAAGAGAATCTTGACCTGACGAATAAAGTCAAAGGCAGCTACGGCTATCTTTTAAAACTTTCCACGTCCGGCAAAGAATCATCGCCGGCAATAAAATCCATAACAATCGACACCTGGGTGCAGGTCGCACCGATCAGCCTGCCGAGGCTTAAAAAAGGAATGAATCATCTCCATTACGAACTCGGCGACCGCTACGGCCTTGTCACAGTTCCGATGCTGGTAAATCCCAATACCGCCGATCCTGCCGACCTGCAGAAACACCTGGTTGCGATGCCGGAAGATTACGACCCGGAGCGAAATACCTGCCGTATCAAAGGCGACGCTATTTTGCGCCTGGCCGCACCCGCGGGGATGAAGATCGCATGGTTCAGTACCGGCGCGACATTCCGTACTTACCAGGGTCAGCAGGCAAGTAAAACTGATAATCGTATCGCATATTCGGTCGGCCGGCCGGCGGACTTCAAAGAGATATACAAATCATCGGTGCCGACATGGACGAATCACTGGAGATGCAACTGGGACACCGATGTTGTGCTGGATAAGCCCGCCGAGCAGGTTTATGTCAAGTTTACGGGAAATCCGGGCCTGAATGTAATTCGGGCGTGCCTGCATTTGCTGCCGAACCAGCCGTCACAAACCGACCTGCGCATCACTCATGGCTTTAGCATAAACGGGCGGCTTCAAACGAAAACGATAGACCTGGATAAGCCGGATGACTACACAATCGAATGCGACGGCGAGCCTGAAAACCTTTTCATCGAGATGGCTGTTCCATCCGGATAGGAACCGGGATTAAGCTGTCTCTACTTACTCAAACTGACCGATTCTCGTCATCCTGAGCGTAGCGAAGGATCTCAATGTTGTCAGTGTTATAGCAAACGCAGCGGTTAATTATGCGCCTGCGGAGTTTAGATTCTTCGCTTCACTGCGTTTCGCTCAGAATGACAATTTGAGTCAAATGCCTGCACAAAAAGAACTTGTGGACATCATTACATTTAAATCGGTCATTTTGAGTTACTTAATTCTTACTTCATTGGTTCCGCGTAAGGCCCTTTCCCAGCAGGGGCAGGATTTTATTCGCTTCATTCGAACTATAGTTGAAAATTGTAAAACCCCCTGTGCCCAGCTCGCGAGTAACATTGATCTGTTCTATAAGCTTACAGATATCAGATGGATCGCTCCAGACACTTAAACCTATGCCGGGATAGCACGGAACCTTGCCGGCCCACGCGAGCTGCTGCTCGACCATGCGCCGGAAGTGACTGCTTGAATCCGTATAATCCATCGGGCAAACGAAATCAAGGTACCCGCGATCGCACCACAGCATCCAGTCCTGCCCCACGGCGTTTCGATCGACAGGCCAGTTACTAAAGACCGCCGCCGAGATTTTGATGTCCGGCCTATTCTTTTTTGCCTGCCGGGCAACGGCAGCGACGACTTCGGTAATCTGCCGGCGCCGAAAGTCCAGCCATTGCTCTTGCAGGCTGTCGTCATTCCGCACATCGGCAGGCCAGTTGCGAACTTTCCTGTCGATTTCTTTCTCAAAACGCAGACGGCAGCCTTCACAGAAGCAGCCTTCATTTCCGGGATAACGGATGTAGTCAAAGTGCAGGCCATGTACGTCGTACTTGCGTGCCACTTCGAGCATCGATTCAATCTCCAGCTTCCGGTTTTCCGGATGTGACGGGCAGAGCCAGCGATCGTTCGCAGAGCCGTCGTAGCTGACCTGCGTTCGGCCATCGGCCTTCATCCCGGCGACGAATTCCTTATCTGTCGCCCAGCCCATGTTATAGTTGACTTTCCAGATGTGACATTCAACGCCGTATTTTTTGCATGCCGCCAGGCAAAGTTCGATTTGATCGCCCTGCTGCTCGACAGCCGCCGCCACGGGCAACACGTCACTCTTATAAAAAGCCGCCCCCGCCCAAAGCATATTCGGCAGGACAGCAGTAAAACCGTTATCGGCAAGAATCTTTATAGCCTGGTCCCACGTCATGCCGGCTACGCCGAACGCACTGTGGCACCAGAAAGCCCGGTGTTCCGGACGTAAGGGCTTTTGTGCCATGCAGTACGCGTCGACCAGAGACTCCTGTGATTGTTCGGCCGTAGCAATTACTTGTGAAAACTTGCCCTCGGATAACATGAACAGACTCTGAGCGTGAAGCTGGTCAGCCTTTTTGAGGGCCTCCATAGCGTGACTGTCTCCGGCGGCAAGTTTTATTATCCCTTCTCTGGCTGCATTATAATTATCATAAGGCCCCAATCGGCCAACCCGGTCGAGACAGCCCCCGGCTGCCTGATTCCAGAGTTCCGGTACGAGTTCTCCGGCCATAGCCAGCAGCAATTGCATTTTATTGACCGAATCATCGGCCAAAAGTACATGCGTCAGGAAGGTGCAATTTTCGCCGGCGACGATGGCGGCTTTGCCGGCAGATTGATCTTTGTCGTTATACCACCATGCGGCAACCCGGCTGCGTCCCTCGACGGCGGATGCATCGCGTATATTCCATGAGGCTTGCCGGGTTGCCGCCGGTATTCCATGCAATGCATCAGCGGAAGGACGGATCGAGGCGAAATTACCCTGATATTTCCCGCGAACATGAGGGCCTACTCGAATACCAGCTATCGATTCGAGGCGCCCTGGCAGTGTGTAGCAGGCGATTAATTTCCCGCCGGCCTGAAGATATTTTGCGATCTCGCCGGTCACATTGTCCGGCACATTCGGATTGTACGGCAGAACCACAAGCTTGATACCCATGAGCCTCTCCGGCGTGACATCATGGTCGCTGAGGACTGTATGTGAAAGGCCCGCCCTGTCAAAAAACTCACTCATGACCTGTGTGTATTGCCTGACGGCATCCAGCTCATTCGGCGCCTCGCTCGCGACCGAATCGCCGCGAACGATAACAATCCTGCCGGCTGTGCCGAACACACCCAGAGCCGCAATATAAAACTCGGTGTCTACATCCTGGCCTCGCCATGCGGAAATGCGTATCGTGTCGATTTTGCCCCATCCTGCCGGCCGGCCTTCGATGTTAGTCGCGTTTTTATTAATCCTGACCGCGGCCCATCCATCGGAAGCAGGAGCATCGAACCCGCCCCTGTACCACCCTTCGCCGCTGTGCAGGTAGACGGCAAAACTTGCCACAGGCGTCGGATCGGAACAGTAAAACAGGAATTGAAGACCCTTGCACATGGTAAGGTCGAGTTTGATGCTGCCGTCCCAGGATGCACGATCTATTTTTGTGCCGCGGAAGTTGCATTGCATTCTCAAAGTTTTCCCGCCGTCAATTTCCACGCGCGAAACCGGCTTGCTGCCGGCCATCGGCTGCCAGACTGTAGCAGCGGTCCCCTCAGAGTATGAAAAGTCATCTACTATTTTATAGGCCGGCTCCGGAATTGACGGCACTGACGCCGCCAAAGTCACGGACGAAAATGCAAAAGTGATAATTAGCGATATAATCCTTATCGGCATCAGCTATTCTCCAAAAAGGTGTTTACTTGTTCCGAACCTCGTCGATCAGCATAAATTACAGTTTACCGGCAAAGACTCGAAAGCTCAATCATCGAGGCAAAGTTATTCGATGCGGGTAAAGCCCGGACGGTTTATAAACCGCCAGTATTTTTCTTTTTATTTTATTGACTTTTTTCGGTCTATATGTATAATTGAACGTTTGATAGAGTATTTTCCTACATCTCTCAAGGGTATACTCTTTAAAAATCGAATGAGAGAGATATTATTAAATCGGCCAATATAAGGCCGGGGAGAAGTTTCAGTGAGTACAGGTACAGTAAAATGGTTCAATTCAAGTAAGGGATTTGGTTTCATCCAGCCAGACGACGGCGGCGATGATTTGTTTGTCCATCATTCGGAGATTAAGACGACCGGATACGCATCGCTCGATGAAGGCCAGAAAGTTGAATTCGAGGTCGGAGAAGGCAAAAAAGGCCCATGCGCGACCAATGTAATTCCGGGCTAAGCGAAAACTACCCCTGCGGGAAAAATCAAATATCAAATTTTAAAAATTAAAATTGTGGAATCATCGCTTTGCGATGATGACATCTTTGATTTTGTGCTTTACATTTTTATTTTTGATTTTTGCATACAATCGGTCAGTTCTTCCACTGCTTTAGGATTTCCAGACATTCGATCATTGACCTGCCGCTGTGGTAGCCTGCTTTCCAGGTATTGGCCTTATCGCCCTGAACGGCGCCTCTGGCAGTGATATTCGCGTGCCACTCGCCATATTCCCAGTCCACGAGGTGCTTTTCGATGTAATCGTAGGTCTGTTCGAAGATATCCAGATACTGCGGATCGCCTGTCAACCGGTGCATATACAAGGCGCTTACGACGGCCTCGGCCTCTACCCACCAGACTTTTGTAAGTACGTCAGCCGGCTGATTGAATAGGCCGGTGTAGTAAAAACCGCCTGCGCCCTGGTCGTATCCGTATTTATACGAATAGTCGAACAGGGTTCGATATAAATCAGCAAACGGATAGTTCGAAATTCCCGCCGCATCGCAGGCATCCATCAGCAGCCATATGTTCTCGATATCGTGGCCGTAGGAGACCTGTGCATAGCCGGCTTCGAGTCTCGGCGTCCAGTCGCGATCGTATTTATCCGTGCAGGCGCCAAGATTTTTTCTCACTACGGCGTTGCTTTCGATGTCGATCAGCTCCAGCAGCCTTTCGCGTGCCAAAGGCAGCTTTCCGGCACGATAGAAAGTCGTCATCGCTTCCATAAGGTGCAGGTGTGTATTCATCAGTTTCATGCCGGCCGGAGCGCCCATATAGGACGATTCGCCGTCGGGTACAGGAGTCCAGTCCTCGTTGAAAAATTCGATATAGCCTCCGAATTTTTTGTCGTGGGATTTTTCCTCCAGCAGATCAAATAAGCGTATCGCGAAATCCAGCACATCCTGTCTCTGGGTCGCCAGGTAATATTCGGAGATGGCATAGAGAGCGAAAGACTGGCCGTATAGGTGCTTTTGGGCTTTTAGTTTTTCGTTGCCGGCCGCATCGACTTCCCAGTAGAATCCGCCGTTCTCGGCATCCCACATTTTCTCTTTCAGGAAGCGATAGCCGTGCTCTGCCGCTTCGATATTTTTGTCGCCGTCATAGCCGGCCCGGGCCAGCCGGGCAAAGAGCCACATCGTCCGCGCCTGAGTCACAATCATTTTTGTGCCGGGGCCTTTGAGCTCGCCTTTCGGACCGAAGTTGATTGTGTATCCGCCGTTAACGCGATCGAGGCTCTTATCGTACCAGAACTTGGCAATATTTTCCTGCAGTACCTTTTCAAGTTTTGGGATGGCACTGTTTGCCAGTTGTGCCCGGTCCTGAGCCGCGGGCAGCTTCGAGCCAATCGAATATGCATAAAGGAAATCGCCGTGGCGAAGGTATAGACGTCCTGCACAGACGACAGGATGCGCCCAACTGTTGCCCTGGCCTCCTTTGGGGATATCGAACGAGCTGACCAGCTCATAGCCCGCGGCCGCAGGTCGAACGAGCCCCATGACACCGTTTTCGCTCAGCGTGTACAGCATTCCATCGGCGTACGTAAGCGAACCTTTACCCACGCCCTTGTCCATATACTTTTTCGCACCGGTCTGCCAGTGGAGACAAATCCACAAATTACTGTTGCGGAACGTGCTGTTGCCGTGGAGATTTCCGTCGAGAAGCAGCACGCCGCCGTGATGACAATCAAGCTCCTCCGTCCGCCACAATTCTTCAAGCGAAACTTTGCCGTCTTTGACATTAATCTTAAACTTTACCGACCCAGTCTTCAGGGTGCTGATAAAGACCTGGCCATCGTGAAAGATGGGCGTCATAACATTTTCGTCCGCGTAAGACTCGTGCTTAACCTGCCAGAGCATCTCGCCTGTATCGGCATTGACGCCAATAAAGTTTTTAGCAGTCAGCACGATGATAATTCGCAGCCCCTGATAATCTGCCAGAGTCGGAGAACTGTAGCCGGCCAGATCTCCGACGCTCGGAGCGGTCCAGATGACTGACCCGGTATTTTTGTTCAGTGCAACCATAGAAGTCTGCGGTCCCCCGGGACAGCAGATCAGACGCTCTCCATCGACCAGCAGAGATTCGGCCAGGGCCCAGGTGTTCGTCTTACTTTTGAATTTCTCCAGCGTATTGAAGCCCCAAATCTTCTTTCCTGTCTTAGCATCGAGGCAGACAAGATTTCCAATGGGACTCTGATCATACAGCCGGTTTCCGTCGATGGTTGGAGTTCCTCGCGTGCCGGGGCGGTCCCCCGTCCATGCAGGGCCGTTCTTGACCTGCCATTGAGTCTTCCCGTCCATATTCAAGGCGGTGATGACCGTATCTTTTTCAATACTGCCGGCGGTGTAGATCATCCCGGCGGCAATCGATACGGTGGAATAGCCGTGCCCCAGGCCCCTGGCTGTCCAAAGTAACGCCGGCCCGTTCTCCGGCCACTTCTTCAAAAGACCTGTTTCTGTGGACAGGTTATCCCGGTTCGGCCCATGAAATTGGGGCCAACTGGAATTTGAATCATCACCACATGCGATACTCGTGACGATCAGGGCGCCAATCAGTATGATAAAGATATGTTGCCGTTTTTCGCCCATTGACATCTGTTATGCTCCTTCCATTTAGATAATGTTTAGTCTGGTTACGCCGAGCGGATAGAATCAACATCGCCTTTTGAATACTTGATGCTGCCTTTTACAACAACAAATTACCGCTGGCCAGGTGAAAGACTCGCCGCCTTCGATTTTATAATAAACGAACAACGATGCTTTCAGTCTCAGTCGGCTGTACTATTTTACCCAAGAAGCTTCGATACTTTGTTCACCAGGACGTCAAAATCCACGGGCTTTTCGAGAAAATCAGTCACGGGCAGCCAGTCATCGTCGATATCCTTCGGACCAAAGCCCAGCGGGAACTTGGTATTGATCGCCGTGAGCATCAGTATTGGAATCGTCTTGAGCTGCTCGCTTTCGTGACGCATAAAGCGCGCCAATCCAAAGCCGGCCGAAATATCTTCAGGAAACATGACATCCAGAACCACCAAGTCCGGAAGTTTGTTTTGCATACTCTGCACCGCATCATCGGTATCCAGCTCAATCTGAACTTCGTGCCCTTCATTACGTAAGACAGTCGCTGTAGTCTGGGCGAAGTCCTCGTCGTCATCCACAATCAAAACATAAGCCATTTTATTACTCCTTCTTTATCATTTTTCCGAACTTTCATCCAAGGCGGGGAATCTCAGCTCAAACTTCGTCCCGAATCCGGCGCGACTCTCCACCCGGATACGAATTCCGTACATTTCAGCCACATGCTTAACTATAGCCAAACCCAGCCCGGAAGACTCTTTATTGTGTTGTACAGCCTCTTTTGTGCGGTAGTGCTCCTCGAAGATACGAGGCAACTTATCCGCAGGAATGCCTATCCCGTTATCTTCAATAACGACAACAGGCTCCAAATTCGGCCCCGGCTTACAGGAAACATTCACCTGCCCGTTTCTTTGCGAGTATATTACCGCATTGGACAGCAGATTGACAAACAGCATTTTGAAATGATCTTCAGCGCCCACCAGAGTAACCGGCCGGATATCAGTTTTGAAAACAATGTCCCGCTCCTGGGCGACACTATCCACTTGCGAGATGCACCAGGGCAGCAATTCCGTTGAAAGCAATCTGGTTCGGGGAAGAGACTCCAGGCTCGTCGAGCTCAGATTTGCCAACTGGAGCATCTCCTGGATTTCCGCCGTCAATCGCCGGCATCTTAGCAATATTCGCTCTATCACCTCCAGTGCCTCATCCGGGATCTCGCCGCAGTATCCCTGGAGCAGCAGTTGAGCGTTGGAATAGATCGCCGCAAAGGGTGCCTTTAGCTGGTGAGTTGTAGTCAGCATGTGCCGGGACCGTTCCTCATAAGCAGCCACAAGCCGGCGGTTGGTCTCGGCCAGCTCGAAATCTCTCTGGCGTACCATTGACGACAAATGAGAAGCAAGATACCACACCACCAGCCAGATTCCAATCGTCAGAAAGAAGTCAAATGCCAGCATCGTCAGTTCCGGCGAGGTATACGCTCGCGTCAGCGAGTCTGTAAAGATGCTCATAGAAGGCAGTATTTTAAGAACATATTCGGCCATGGTACACGCCGCGAACATGCCGATCGCCATCAACGTGACTATCAGAGACTGCCTTCGGGAGAAAAACACGCACGACAAAACGATGTGAAAAAGATATGTAAACGCGATATTCGTCTCCAGACTGCCGACAAAGTATACAACCCCGGTGAGAATCACCAAATCCACTGTAATCTGGCCCCACAAGTTAGACATGATCTGGTCGCCGGAGGTCCTCGTCCGAGCCGAATACAGAAAGGCAAGATTGCTGAGTACCAGAACCGCCCCCGTGATAAAGGGCCATGCCCCGGGAGCACGCATCCCGAAAGAACTGAGAAACCTGGGAAACTGGCCTGCAACGCCATAAGAAAGAAGAACGGCAATCACCAGCCATCGGAACTGGCAGAACCACGACACGTTATGCACCAGCAGAGATTCCGAAAAAGTCCTTTCGGAGCCTTTAGCATCGGGTTTGATTGACAATTCCCTCACAGGCAACAGCTCATAAGAGGCCGGGCGAATATTCTTATCTTCAATCATAAGAAAAATCTTTCACAAACTTTTTGCGTTTAATCTTCTAATCGCCGGTGCATCATAGCATAATACGAAGAATCCGACAAGAAGACATGACATAGAGCCGAAGTTGTGACGGTCAGGATGATTTGGTACTTTAATAAATAGAAAGATATTATAGAATTACTGTACGTTATTTATAAAAAAGTCTCAGCCTACAAAATTGGAGGGCTTTTGCCATGCAATACGGTGAACATCAAAACAATTCCAAGTTCCACACACATGCGTGTTCCTGCATCGGGTATCCTAAAGCTTCGACAACGGGCATAAGCCGGCGGGGATTTCTTGGCGGCCTTGCCGGCGCTACTGCACTGGGCAGTCTGATGCCGGCAACAACATCACCGGCCCGTGCCGCATCCACGAAACCGGCTTCGTCCGGATCATCGCTGCCCCTCGGTACGGCACTGCGAATCAAGCCGGTTCTGACTTACCAGATAGAAACACGGCAGGAGAAAACCAGTTGGCGCAGTTACGGCGGACTCCAAACCAAGGGGCAGGTAAATGAGGAGGCCTTGAGAATCAGGACCGAATTGAAAGAGCTGGCAACCAAAGCAGAATTTCCCATTGAAATCTTGCCTCTCGCCCTGGTGGACAGCGATCAGAAAGCCGACGAGGCGGCGGACACCGACTGCGATGCGCTTTTGATCTATGCGGCCGGCGGCTGGCAGGTCTATAAGCTTGCCACTTCAAAGACGCCCAGCATCATGTTCCTGCGGCACAAGTCCGGTCATCACTATCTCTGGTACGAAATCGCTCATTGGCGTCTCCTACGGAAAAACGGCGACACATTCGAAGAGCCGAATATGGATGTTGATGATATCGTAGTCGACAAATATGATGGGATTCTATGGCGGTTGCGGGCGCTCTACGGGCTGAAAAATGCCAAAGGCACGAAAATGCTCGCCATCGGAGGTCTGGCCGCCTACAGCGAACCAGGCCAAAAGCTCGGCCCTGCTCACGCGAAAGAGGTCTGGGGTTACGACTTCAAAATCATTTCCGAGGCCCAATTCGCCGAACGTCTGGCAAAGGCCCGTGCAGATGAAAATATTATCAAAAACGCACAGAGGCAGACCGACGAACTGCTCGCTTTGCCCAATGTTACCCTCCATACCGAGAGGAAGTTCGTAGTCAACTCGTTTGTGGCCCTGGCTGTTTGTAAAGAACTGATGCGAGAATCGGGAGCGACGAACTTCGGCTTTGCCAACTGCATGGGCAGGTCGGTTATCGAAATGCTCGACACGCCGCCATGTCTGGCATTGAGCCTGGCAAACGACGAAGGTTATACCGCCTACTGCCATACGGATATAACGCACACCCTGCCCGGCGTGCTGCTTCGATGGATCGCCGGAAAGCCGACTTTCGTGTGCAATACGCATTTTCCGCATGACGGCATTTTCACGGTGGCCCATTGTGCCGCCCCCAGGAAAATGAACGGCAAGGATTACGAGCCGGCTAAAATCATGACCCACTTCGAGTCGGATTACGGTGCCGCGACTAAGGTAGATTACACAAAAGGGCAGATTGTCACAGTCATAATTCCGAATCTCGGGTGCACAAAGTGGCAGGGATTTCGGGGCAAGGTGCTTGACTCGCCTTCTAACCCCGCCTGCCGGTCCCAGATTGATATAGCCATCGACGGGGATTTTCACAAGCTGCTTACCGAAATGCAGGGATTCCACGCACAAGTTTGTTATGGCGATTACCTCCGAGAGGTCGGCTATGCACTAAAGAAAGTCGGGGGTATCGAGTGGCAGAATTTCAGCGAGCCTGCTTGACCGATATCGTTTCTTAATCTGCTTATTTGCCTTGAAAATGCTCCTTCAATATCCATTTGAGCAGTAACGAGTGCTCTTTCGCCAGGTGTCAACCATCTTAAAAAAAGTAATATCCGCCGGAAGTCACGAAAAAGTCAGTTGAAAAATTGAGAAGGATTTGTTAATCTGAACAAGTCAGAGATTTTGGTAGGATTTTGAATTTATGTATATGACAAATTGCTGTCAATGGGGTGGACGCTATCCGCTGTACGCTGAACGCTAAGTCTTTCGAACCACAGGAGTACTGATTTAATGTTGAACGATAACGACAGACCCTCACCTGCCGCAGGCATCGGCGGATATATTCACCCCATAAGATATGCCAAGCCGTTATCTCACGGGGTAAACCGGCATAGAGAAGTTTTCGATTTTCGATTTTCGATCTACGATTTGAAATCGGCAATCGGCAATCAGCAATCGAAAATGTTTACGCTCTGTTTGGTATTGGTTGTATTTTTAGCCGGCCCGGCAGTTGTGCTGGGAGACGATTGGCCTATGTGGCGTTACAACGCAGGCCGGGGTGCCGCATCCGGCGAACAACTACCCTGCGAGCTGCATTTGCAGTGGATTCGCGAGCTGGCACCTCCGAAACCGGCCTGGCCGGCAAGTCAGGACAGACTGCAGTTTGACGCTTCATACGAACCGGTTGTCGCGGGTAAGACCATTTTTATCGGCTCGATGGTCTCAGATTGTGTAACCGCCTATGACACCCAGACGGGGGCCGAGAAGTGGCGTTTTTATTGCGATGGGCCGGTTCGATTTGCTCCTGTGGCGTTTAAGGACAAGCTCTACTTTGCCTCGGATGACGGATATCTGTACTGTCTGAATGCCGAGAATGGTTCTCTTCTCAGCAGGTTCCTCGCAGGCCCCGCGGAGAACAAGGTGATCGGCAACGATCGGCTCGTCGGCATGTGGCCCGTGCGGGGCGGCCCTGTGCTGTACGACGGGACGATATACTTCGCGGCCAGCATCTGGCCTTTCATGGGGACATTCATCCACGCAATCGACGCCGAGACAGGAGATATTCTCTGGACCAACAGCGGCAGCGGTTCGACGTACCTCATGCAGCCTCATAGCAGTCCGGCCTTTGCCGGCGTGGCGCCGCAGGGCTATTTGGTCGCGACAGAGGACAAACTTCTCGTATCCGGCGGTCGGTCCGTGCCGGCCGCTTACGACCGAAAGACGGGACAGTTCCTGTACTATCATTTGAACAAGTACGGTAAGATCGGCGCCTGCAACGTCATGGCTTCTGGCGATTATTTCTTCAACGACGGGTCCATATACAGGCTCTCCGACGGCGATGGAATCTCCCGTGCGCCGGCATCGGTGATAACAGACGACGTTATCATCGGCATGAGAAATAATGCCGTCGTGGCCTATCAGCTCGAGCCGGGAGCCAAAACAGCAAAAGATCTTGGCGCCACAGAGTCCTTACCCGGGCTCGATAGAATCCACATAACAGCAGGCTCGCGCGTCTACGGCAGCGGCAAAGATGGCACTATTCTGGCTGTTGATATTCCCGCCAATAACAATAAATCCGGGATCTTGTGGCAGGCGAAAGTGGACGGCGAAGTCTGGAACATGCTCGCCGCGGACGGCAGGCTTTTTGTGATCACCATCGAAGGAAAACTCTTCTGTTTTGCAGAAAATAAAATCGAGCCAAAACGTTATGCTCGCCGGATCAAACCTCTGCCGGCCGGCTCCGGTCAATGGGCTGACAAGGCCAAACAGATTTTGGAAATGACGGGCGAAAAAGAGGGATACTGCCTGTTGCCCGGTCTTGGCTCAGGCGAGCTTCTCTATGAGTTAATAAGTCAATCGAATCTGCATATAATCGCGATCGATCCGGATGCCGAAAAGGTCGCCGCGATACGCCGGAAACTTGACGAGGCGGGACTGTATGGAAATCGAGTCTCCGTTCATGTCGGTGATATCACGACGATGCAGCTCGCCCCTTATATGGCCAACCTGGTCGTATCGGAAGACCTTCAGGCCGCCGGCTCTGAGAAGGGCGACGTTTTCATCGAACGGGTTTTTCATTCGCTTCGCCCCTACGGCGGTACCGCCTGCTTTTCGGTCCCGCAGAGCAAACAAGCGACTATTTTAAGCCGGCTGGCTGAGCTGAAACTGCCCGGCCACGAAATCAAAAGCTCGGACGATTTCATGATGTTGACCCGTGCCGGTGCTCTTGCCGATTCGGCGGATTGGACCCATCAGTACGGCGATTCCGCAAATACCGTGATGTCCTACGACAAGAGTGTCAAGGCGCCGCTGGGCCTTCTCTGGTTCGGGGGGCCGTCGAACGACAAGATTTTGCCGCGTCACGGCCACGGACCATCGCCTCATGTCGTTGGGGGCAGGTTGTTCATTGAAGGGCGGAACATGATCCGGGCGGTTGACGTCTATACCGGCCGTCTGCTGTGGGAACGACAGATCGAGGACCTCGGCAAGTTCTACGACAACACGAATCACCAGCCGGGCGCCAATGAGATCGGCAGTAACTATGTCACCGTATCCGACGCTGTCTATATCGTTTATGGAGACAAGATCCACGTTCTCGATCCGGCTACGGGCAGAACGGCGAAGGAATTCTCGATACCGGGCGAAGACAAACCCCGCTTAGGCTCGCTGGCCGTATGTGAAGACCTGCTGCTGGCAACTTCTTCTCCGCTTTACGTTCCGCTGATAGATGGAAAAGGACGCATAATATTACCCAAAGACAGCAAGCCGATTATTGAGAAAGGCGCCGATTGGCAATACCTGGCCGGTGCTAATCCGGGCAGCGGATGGGCCCGGCCCGACTTCAATGCTGGCAAGTGGAAGACCTCCGCGGCTGGATTCGGTTACAGCAACGATGACATCAAAACGACGCTAAAGAATATGAGGAATAGTTACTCAGTCATCTATTTACGCGGGTCATTTAACCTGCCCGAGCCGGACAAGATCGCCGAGCTTGGATTGGTAGTCAAATACGACGACGCCTTTATCGCATACCTTAACGGCATGGAGATCCTCCGTGTCGGTGTTACAAGCAGCAGCGGTCAAAGAGCATCGGGCGTCGGAGCGCACGAGGCTAATAACTGGGAATATTTCAAGATCGACAACCATGCAACTTTTCTGCAGCCCGGAACGAACGTGCTGGCGATCGAAGGACATAACGAAAAGATTGGGGGCAGCGATTTTTGTCTCCACCCCTACCTGGTCGCCGTGACCAATGGAAAATCCGGAATCGACAGGAGTGCCGGAAGCTTCGCCCTGAATAATGTCACCGGCGTGACGCTGAATGCGGACTATGCTTCCGGAAGCAAAATGCTCATCGCTATGGATCGCCACACAGGGACGATTCGCTGGAAACGCAACGCAGAATACTCTTTTCGTCACAACGCAATTGCAATGGCGGCCGGAAAAGTCTTCTGCATCGATGGAATGAGCGACATGAAGCTCGCCACCTTGAGACGCCGGGGGCTTAACTTCGAAGAAGGGCACACGCTGTACGCGTTAGACGCTCAGACGGGAGAACTGATTTGGCAGGCAAACGAGGGCATCTTCGGGACATGGCTGGCCTATTCAACCGAGCATGATGTCCTGCTCGAAGCGTCCAGCCGGTCCGGTGACAGAGCGAACGATGAAGCGGATAAGGGCATGACTGCTTACAGGGGCTCCGACGGCACAGTACTCTGGAGATCCGATGATAAATATAAAGGCCCGCCTATTCTCTATCACGACCGGATTATTACTCAAACCGGTGGCGGCAGTGGCTCTGCGGTCGCCGAGGCGAAGGTCTTCGATCTGCTTAACGGTCAATACGTCACACGCAAACATTCAATGACAGGCGAGACGATTCCATGGACATGGGTTCGCTTCAAGGGTTGCAATACGGCGATAGCCAGCGAAAACCTGCTGACTTTCCGCTCCGCCTCAGGCGCTTTCGTGGACTTGACTAAAGGACAAGGCACGGCGAGCATCGGCGGATTCAAGTCAGGCTGCACTTCTAATCTGATCATCGCCAACGGCGTGCTGAACGCGCCGGATTATACCCGCACATGCGTTTGCAGTTATCAAAACCAGGCGTCGCTGGCGCTTATTCATATGCCGGAAGTTGGGTACTGGACCTTTGACTATTACCTCAAGCCAAGCGAACCAATCCCCGTCAAGCAGGTCGGGATCAATTTCGGTGCTCCGGGCAACCGCTACACCGAGAATGGAACGCTATGGCTGGAATTCCCCAGCGTCGGGGGGCCTTCGCCTGATATTCCAGTTCGAGCCAGGTATGAAAATCCCAAGTGGTTCCGGCATCACAGCTCGCGTGTGGAAGGTGAGTTTAACTGGATCGCCGCCTCAGGCGTTACAGGGCTCAGGGAAGTTGCCGTTCGCATGTTCATTCAACCGGGCAGGAATCCATCCATAGTTGACGCCTTCGATAAGCACATCGAAAAGATACCCACCTGGTCCGAAGAGCAGATAAAAGGTGCTTTCGAGCAGCCCCGACCTTATACGGTGCGCCTGTTCTTTGCCGAGACCGAGGAAGATGCAATCGGCCGGCGTCTTTTCAATGTCTCCATTCAGGACCAGCAGGTCCTGGAAACATTCGATATCGTTAAGGAAGCCGGAGGAATAAATCGGCTCGTAGTGAAAGAATTCAAAGGAATCAACGTAAAAGATGATTTAAGGATCACGCTGACTCCGCCGGCGGAAAGTCAGGCAGGCCCCCTGCTTTGCGGAATTGAAATCATTGCCGAAGGGTGGTGAGCCGAAAAAGAACTAAACAATCACAACCTGCTTAGTTTTCTTCTCCAGCGATACTTCTTGCTGTCGAAGGTATACACGGTCTCAAGTGCGAGGCTCCGGCAATGTCCCTGGTCATAATCAATTTCGCTCCTTTTGCCTCCATCTTGCGCAAAGCAAACTTCGCCTCTCTTGTGCTATGCGAACCAAGAGCATCGACAATAATTCTAACTTTCTTGCCTCGATGCAGCAACCCCATGGCAGTCGCCCTGACGGCGTCTTCCGTGCCGGCACCAATTAAAATAAACTCATCAGCTTTCACTTCGCTAAGCAACCTCTCTATTCGAGGCTCATCGAAAGGATCGATGCATCGCTTGTGCAAAATGACCTGTCTGTAAGCCAGCAGTACATCGGCCGGCAGAGCGTTTTTATTATCCGCAGGGAAACTAACCCGATCATTCAGAAGTGTGCACGGGACTTTTTTCTGACCGTCGGTACCGTCGAGGCAATAGCTGATCTCGCTGCAGCCGTTATTGTTGGGGTAAACCTCGGCGGTCGAGATAACAGAAACATTCTCACGCCTGGCCCAGGCAATCACCCTGCGAATGTTAGCCAGAACTTCCGCTTGATTTCTGACACATGCACGGCCGGTGGGGAGCAAGAAATCCTTTTGTGTGTCTATATCAATCAGGAGATGCCAACGTTGTTTTTGGTGTAATTGTAAAATCATTTTCAAACTACCTATCACAATCACTCCCACCCTATCCTTAACAGCCCATTTTTATATATAGCTCTATCTAATAGTGCCACCTTGCATGCCATACGTAACACTTTTCCTGACCATTAGTTATGTTTTTCGGACAAAATAGGGTAATATAGCTGCCAATGAAATGTATTATAGGACTATGCTTGATCGAAATATTTCAGATCGACGCAACGAGCGAGGAATTGCTGCGAAGGAAATAAAAATCCGTAATTCTCTTTGACATCGCCAGCCTCCAATAAAACTAATTTTGGCCTCCTGCAAAAGGTTACACCAGGGCCTTATAGACATCGCTGATGTTATCAACGATATAATTATTGATTCGCTCGGTGTATTTCGCGCCGACACGGACCTGGACGAATCGGTCGAAAATCCCAAGCGTTTGCCGGCAGCTATCGGGGCCGTATTTGATCTTTTTGCCATCCGTGCTGTTAAACGAAGGCCAATCCGAATGCCGCGTTCGCTTGTTGATCACGGATTCCTCGATGGGCAGCAGAACCGAGCCGGTCAGCGTGGACGCCGGGACCTTTCGCTGTCTCATCTGACGAATACAGCGATCACGGATCGTCTTGTCCTGCATCTCGAAATAGACGGCATACCCGATATCACCTTCCGGGTCGGGGCGGTGTCGCAGGCGAATACCGGCGAGTTTTTCAATGCCGTTATAGATGGCATTCGCATTACCGCGAAGCTGGGCCAGCATGGAATCAAGCTTGGACAACTGGGCTCCGAGCACAGCTCCGGTAAACTCGTTCATCCTGAAGTTTTCCCCAGCGAAGGTTTCCACCCGGCTGGGGCCCGAGCGGTCAAGAAAGAGCTGGCGTATCGTGCCCATATCGTGAAAACGGGCCGCACGTTCGTAAATGAGCGGGTCGCTCGTAACCACCGCGCCGCCCTCGCCAGATGTAATCATCTTATTGACCTGAAAACTGTAAATGCCGACGTCGCCGATGGATCCGAGCTTCTTGCCGTGATAAGAGCCACCGACGCACTGCGCACAATCCTCTAAGACAGCCACCCCGTGCTCGCGGGCGGTCTGCATAATCGGGTCCATATCACACGGCGTTCCGAGCAGATGGACCGCAATGACGGCCCTGGTACGAGGAGTTATTTTTCGCTCAAAATCCTTCGGATCGATATTCAGGGTGCGGTCGATATCGGCAAAGACCGGCAAAGCCCCGGCATGGATCACGCACGTATAGTCCGACCACCAGGTGTACGCCGGGACGATCACCTCATCGCCCGGGCCGATACCGAGACCGGCCACGGCACAATCCAGTGCCGCGGTCCCCGATGTCACTCCAATCGCAAAGCGCGTGCCCATGTACTCTGCAAACTTCTCTTCGAAGCGCAGCACTTTTGTCGGGTTGCCCGGGCCCCAATACCGGAAGGGAGAGCGGGATTCCAACACCTCCAGCAGTGCCTGTTCTTCACGTTCGTCAAAGAACTGCGGCCCAATGTATCCCGGATCGATGTCCGGCATCGCATTCGTTGCCGTGTTCTCTTGGCCCGGCAGCTTCTGCTCGCTCAGGACGAGGGCCGTGCCTGATATAGCCATACAACTTGTCGATAGAAATTTCCGGCGGGTAAAATTATGGTTTCCGGCAATTTTAATAACATTTTCCGCGTTCATTTTCAGCCTCCTTATTCGACTGGTTCTGTCAAACGACTGTTATAAATCACTACATTACCGATTGGGTTATTGTTAAACCATCCGGACAATATCATAAGTATACAATCAAGTCCAGCAGTTCGATATGAAGATTTTGAGTGAGAATAAAGAAGCTCAAATGCTCGATTTCTTTGTGAACTCTTGAGAAAATTCGGAGAGATTGAGTGCCCGCTAAGATTTGGGGATAATAGGCAGGCTGATATATTGACTAATTATAAAGCTTTAAGTTGCCGCCAGAGGCCAATATACCCGCCTCTGACAGCAACTTCTTTTTAAAAAGCTAATATTATTACTGTATAGCTTTTGCAATCGGTGCATAAACGACCCGCTTATGTACACGGATTTCTTCCACGCGCTGCTCCAGCCTTGCCACCTCCGTCAGGTTTCCGGTCTTGCGGTGAAGCTGAACCAGCGTTTCCAGTACATCGGCCACACTCGGGTGATATTCATCAAAAATATTCTCAAGTATACCTAACGCCCTGCCGCACATATTTTGTGCTTTAGAGTATTTACCCTGATTTATATAAACCTTAGCGAGACTGTTAAGAGTTATGGCTGTTCGATCATTATTAGTTCCCTGCGAGTTTTCCAATACTTCCAACGCTCTTTGCAGAACATCCTCGGCCTTGCTGTATTTTTTGCTTAAGAGATAGAATTCCCCAAACCGACTCAAAACATCACACTCAACCACGTGCCCGGAATCAGCCTGATTTTCAACCGCACCCAGAGATTTTTCGAGGAACACTTTTGCATTAAGCAAGTCCCCTTTAGCCTCGTATATCCTTGATTTTACCAGCCAGACAGGTATGAGCAGATGATGATTCGGGCCATAGACTCTTTCCTGTATAGGAAGTGCTCTGGCAATTAATTCTTCAGCTTCGGTGTATCGTCCCCCCTGTACATATAGTGATGCCATACTGCTGTATACCTTGGCCGTATAAAGGTGGTCCGCCCCATAGCTTTTTTCAATGGAAGCTATCGCATTCTTAAAATAAGACTCGGCCTTTTCATAGTCACCCTGTGCGGCGAGCAAGCGGGCCATATCTACCTTAAACGGCGCAAGCTCCTGATCGTCTTCAAGGGTAAATCCCCGCATGATAGTTAATGCCTGCTCCAGTGTACCGACAGCCTCGTTGTACCGGGCCTGCGTCCCGTAAATTTCGCTTAGAATTCTCAACGTGTAAGCCACATAGGGATGGTTTTGGCCATTCACCTTTTGCTGCATTTCCAGACCCTGCAGGCACATTGTCTCGGCCTCAGCCATATTGCCCTGGTTCTTATAAAGATATGCCAGGTCAATCATACAGGCACACATTTCGGAATCGGCAGTGTTCGTCTTTTTTGCGAGATTAAGCGCCCTCTCCAAAAGAGGCTGGGCCTTTTCGTAACTACCGCAAGCCATGTAAACTCTTGCCATTGATCGCAGCGAGCTGGAAGAATAAGCCTTTTGCGCCGGTGCTGCCGATGCGCTAACAATGCCCAGGGAAAGTACAATCGAAATGCAGAATATCACAAAAATACGGTTAGTGCTTTTCCGATTTGTCAAAGGGGAAGTTGCTCTTTCCATTATTTAACCCTCCACACAATAATAGCAATGATTGATGACAATATTGCAATTCTCTGTTGATCCGTACCGAATTCGTATTGGTTGTTCGTAAGCGCCCTATTAAAATATAGGATATACATTGATTGAGAGCAAAAATGGGTATTCATCCAATATGTTCCGGAGTAGAATCATCCGAGTCTGTCATTCCGTAGGAATCGCCTGATATCCTGTTGGCTATCAGCAGTAAACATGACGCCTATCGGCAAAAAAAACGTTTTTTCTGCAAATTTCCGGAATGGCGGGCAAGTAACAGAACTTTCCTTGCAATTACAAGTAGAACTTACTAAAATAACATTTTAATGTTAATTCATTCCCATAGGTGGGAGATATTGATAGCTTCAAACGACTCTTATAATCCGTAGCCGGTGAATTAATGAAAAATCAGATATCCGATATTGAGAGAAGAATATTAGCCGTACTTCAGGGTGGATTTCCGAGAAGCGAAACGCCATATACGGACATGGCCGAACTGGTGGGAATCGACACAAAGCAGCTTTTAGCAGTTCTCGATAATTGGAAGCGCCAGGGCAAGCTCCGGCGTATAGGCTCGATAGTAGATCATTTTAAGATGGGTTTGTCCGCAGGAGCGATGGTCGCCTGGCGGATCGAGCCCGAGCGTATCGAGCAGGTCGGCACAATATTGGCTGGATTTAAAGAGGTTACCCACGCATACGAGCGTAAAACAGCGGCAAACTGGCCATATAACTTATATACAATGGTCCATGGAGCCGATATTCAGGAAGTTGAGCAGATCGTTAAGAGTATGAGTCAGGCTTGTGAAGTATCCGACTATCGCATACTGGTAACCCAAAAGGAACTCAAGAAGGTTTCGCCGACATATATCACCGGCTTAAGTTCAGAAAATATAAAGGAAGAAGGATAATTATGTTCGACCTGCCTTTTCCTGAGATGGCCGTATTTATTCTTGTTGTTGTTATATGTTTCGCAGCAGCGGTGGTTGGGGTTCTTCAGTTGCTGATGCAGGGCGAGAAACTCAGGCGATCTCTTTTAGCTCTTGTTTCACTTGCCGTAACACTCGAAGCGGTGATCCTTATATTCAGAGCCATAGCGATAAAGGCTGTGCCGCTTACAGGACTGTTCGAGTCTATGATTGTCCTTACTATGGTATTTGGCCTGACATACCTCTTTTTAAGTATAGCCATACATAGAGTGTGGTTTGCTTCAGTAATGGTTTGGGTAATGCTATTGCTTGTCTTGATGGCGGGTATTGTTGCCAAACCTGCTTCGCAAGCCCACGCCGCGGCCTCTACTCCCTGGGCGATTGCCCATGCTATTGCAATGATTCTCGGTGGCGCATCGGCGATGCTCGCTACCGCAAGTGCAGTGCTTTACCTCTTTGCCGAACGAAAGCTCAAGCAAAAGAATCTTCTCCATGTCCTCGGCAAGGTACCCAACATTGAGAAACTCGAGCGTATGAACCTTTTAGGCCTTAAGTCATGCTTCGTCCTGATGACGTTTGGACTGGCAAGCGGTATCGGTCTGGCGGCTACCTCAGCCTCACTCAATATGACAGCCATCGATTGGCTCACAGATCCTAAAATCGTCCTTATCGCCATTGTCTGGCTGCTTTTAGGGACAATCATGGTACTGTTGAAAACAGTTAAATTAAAGAAAAAGACGATTGCCCACGTAACGCTTGTTGCTTTCGCTTTGATTCTATTTGCAGTAGTAGGCACTTCGGTGTTCTGCGGTACGGAGCATGACTTTGCCGGTAGCGACGTAGAGGCTTCCGAACAGGCAAAATAAGAGCAAGAGATGAAGATTTTAGTATTAGGACTCAACCACAAAACTGCTCCGTTGGAGATTCGTGAGAAGCTGGCTTTCGATACCGCCGAGACGAGCAGGGCGCTTTGCGAGCTGAAGAAAAGGTTCGGCCTAGCTGAGTTCGTACTTATATCGACTTGCAACCGTGTAGAGCTGTATTGCGCCGGTAAACACTGCCAGGGAGCCGATACGGCTAAACTTGCCGAGTTCCTCTCAGAGTTCCACAACGTTGAGTTGGACAAGTTCCGCCAGTTCCTCTACACGTACGAGGATGAAGAAGCGATCAGACATCTGCTGATGGTAGCATCGAGCCTGGACAGTCTTGTGGTGGGTGAGGCGCAGATAATCGGGCAGGTCAAAGATAGCTACAAGCTTGCCTGTGCCGCAAAAACCACGGGCAAAACTCTTAATCGGCTGTTTCATTGTGCCTTTGCCACCAGTAAGAAAGTATATACAACAACTTCAATCTCCAATGGTCGGGTGAGCATTGCCGGCGTTGCAGTCGAATTGGCCAGGCAGCTCTTCGCAGATATCTCGTCGGCGAAAGTAGTTGTCATCGGTGCCGGCGATACCGGCCAGTTGCTCGTTCAGCATCTGCTCCAGGCCGGAGCCCGGAATATAACTGTCGTTAACCGCTCTTACGATCGCGGCCTGAATGTCGCCGAACAATACGGTATCAGGGCAGAAAAATGGGAGCAGCTTAACGAGCAGTTGATTGGCGCAAATATAGCGATAGCCTCAGCTTCGGTGCAGGATTACCTGTTCAGAAAAGAATCGTTCAAAGAAATAATAGCCCGTCGCAAAGAAGGAACGTTGCTGATTATAGATATCGCCGTGCCGCGGAACTTCGAACCTGCGGTAAACGAATTGGAGGGGATTTATCTTTACAGCGTGGACGATCTGTCGGCAGTTGTAGAGCAAAATCGTAAAGCCCGTGAGCGGGATATAGCCAAGGGTATGGAGATCATACTTGAAAATGTTACTGACTTCACCGATTGGTTCGTTTCCAAGGATATAGGGCCTCTGATAGGCCGGATGAAAAAGCAATTCAAACAGATCGCCGAAAACGAGATGGAACAGTTCTTCGTCGGTGTCAGGCAGGAAGCCTCGTGCAGAGAGGTTATGGAGGCCATGGTCAACCGCGTTGTTAATAAGCTGCTGCATTGCGTGATCAAGAACGTCAATAACGTAGCCAGGGAAAACGGGGCGACTGAAGCTGCAAAGCTGGTAGACAGCATTGTAAAGCAGGCAGAAGAAATAATGTCTGCGCCGAGTGATAAAGAGGATGCTAAACAGTGAAAGCTCCTTCGCAGTCAAAGCAGATTCTGAGGCTCTTGTTTTGGGAGAGCACGATACGGTGTAATTTGACCTGTGCTCACTGCCGGCGTATAGAATCTGATGAACAAGCCCATAGAGACCTTACAACAGCACAGGCGAAAGCCCTGATTGAACAATTGGCTGAGCTGGGGCGAGGTCAGCCAATGATGCCTGTACTGGTTTTTTCCGGCGGTGAGCCGCTCTGTCGCGAGGATCTGTTTGAGTTAATCAAGCAGGCTCGTTCATTGGGGATTACTCCTGCCCTTGCGACAAATGGGACAATGATAGATACAACCGTGGCTGAGCAGATACGTGACAGCGGGATCGCGAGGGTATCGGTGAGCCTGGATGGGGCGACGGCAGAGATTCATAACAAGCTGCGTCAGCTTGAAGGGTCGTTTGAAAGTGCGATTGAAGGCATCGGATATCTTCGTGATCAAAAGGTGCCTTTCCAGATAAACATTACCCTGACGAAACATAACGCCGGGCAATTAGAAGAAGTTTACGACCTTGCTAAATCACTCGGTGCTGTAGCAGTGCACATATTTATGCTTGTACCCGTCGGCTGCGGGCAGTCTCTGGCGGAAACCGATATGCTTTCACCCGAGCAGTACGAGCAGAAATTACTCGATATCTGCAAATTGGATGGTCGAGGTGAATTACAGATGAAAGTGACCTGCGGCCCCCATTACGAGCGTGTTATCAGGCAACAGGGCTTGTACAAATCCCGTATGGATGCAGGCCATGACCGAGGTGCTGTTCCAGGCAGGAGCGGACACAAAGGGGCATCGAAAGGATGCCTGGCCGGCCTCGGAGTGCTGTTTGTCGGGCATCAGGGCGATGTATTTCCATGCGGCTACTTGCCCGTCAAATGCGGCAATGTGCTTGAGGAGAAGCTTCCAGATATTTGGTACGGCAGCGAAGATCTTGCACGGATGCGTGACAGCAATGAACTGGAAGGTAAATGCGGTGTCTGTGGGTACAAACAGGTATGCGGCGGGTGTCGGGGCAGAGCGTATGCCGGCACGGGTAATTATATGGCCGAAGAACCTTTTTGCGCTTATGTGCCGCCCGAAGTAACTTGTTAATCTCTATTAGATTTTTTTTCAGGTTGTTCTATGATAAATATCAGCAAATTATACTGTGACCAGGTTACCCCGGGCGATTGGCTTCGTTATGGGGCCAAGGGCTCGGGCGAGCGTGAAGGTAAAATTGTACCGAAGAAAGCATCCGAAAGACGCCCTATCGTCGTATGGAACATCACCAGGTCGTGCAATCTCAAATGCGTGCATTGTTATAACGACAGCGGAGTATTAAAAGCCGACGATGAGCTATCGACTGATGAGGCCAAAACCGTATTGGATGATCTTGTACAGTTCGGTGTTCCTTCGGTCTTATTTTCCGGCGGTGAGCCCCTTACGCGTCCCGACCTGTTTGAATTGGTCGGATACGCTGTCGAGCGCGGCGTAAGGACGGTAATTTCAACCAATGGAACCCTCATAACAACCAATATAGCAAAAAAAATAAAGCAGCACGGAGTTTCGTACGTAGGTATAAGTCTCGATGGCATAGGCGAAATCAATGATAAGTTCAGGGGCTTAAACGGTGCATTTGACAGGGCTGTGCAGGGCATAAAGAACTGTCAGGATGCCGGTGTTAGGATCGGTCTTAGATTGACTCTGACGAAGAAAAATGTTCAGGATTTGGAGAGTCTATTTGGCTTTTTCGAGGCCCAGAACATTGAGAGGGCCTGCTTTTATCATTTTGTCCCAAGCGGCAGAGGAGGGAGCATGGCAAGTGAGGATCTTACACACGCTCAAAGCAGAGAAGCCGTTGATACAATATCAGCTAAGACGAGACAGTATAAACAAGCAGGCAAAACAACCGACATACTAACCGTCGATAACCATGTTGATGGCGTATATATTTATCTGAAATTAAAGCAGGAGGATCCCACACGTGCG
>Ga0315288_10001173_pt1 | contig 33791 bp, 29 predicted proteins | sample YL17G11_20_MG_FD_203454 | JGI IMG/M metagenome (GOLD analysis project Ga0315288, IMG submission 203454) | Sediment microbial communities from Yellowstone Lake, YNP, Wyoming, USA - YL17G11_20 | ecosystem: Environmental > Aquatic > Freshwater > Lake > Sediment | place: USA: Wyoming | collected...
TCTTTATTTAGTATCGCTCCTTTTTTCCAATGGTCCCCCTTGCAATATCATTGCACCGGTCAATACCCGGTCTCGTACCGGGCAACGGTTTCCTCTGAATAATAAACGTTCATAGAACGTTGTTGTGCGTTCGTATCGTTGTCTTTTTTTTGTTCTCCTTCCGTAAAAGGGGTATAACTGCAAAAACAATAGTTTTTCTTATCCAAAGAAACAGACATGAATCGATTCGATTTACCCTTGAACCATGAAAATCAACCTCTCTGCAAAGGACCCCGCCTCATAGCCTGTCAGAGACACGGCGGGCAGGGAGTTTTTTGAATGGGGGCTCTGAAGAAATGCTCAATGAAAAGCTAAACGCTCACGGGGGTTTCACCCCCGCCGCTGTGGCTCCCCTGAATGCGATAACCCCCGAATGGGGAATACGTCATCATCGCAGGGCAGAGGGGTGGTACTCGGGACAGGCAGTGCCCCCCTTCGAGTATGAGGTCAAGTTAAACAATTACCAAAAAAAAAGATCTGAATTCAGATATACCGTGCCTTCTTTGAAAGTTTCCGCGGTGTATACAGGGGCCTGAACGGCTTGTCCGTAGTATCCTTGTGTACCGCTTCTATCAGCGTATCAAGTGTTAGTTGCTCCTTGAACGGTTTGTTGGGTTGCGACTTCCTGCGGATCGTAACCGTTAATTTCCTGCTTGCGACTTCTTGATCACCAACAACGATCACAAACGGTATCCAGTCCATCCCGGCTTCGCGGACTTTCTTACCTACACTCTCTTCCCGGTCATCGACATCGCAGCGGATCTGTGCAGCGTTGATCGCGGTGCAGATCTCCTCTGCATATGCACTGTGGCGTTCGGCAACCGGTAAGACACGCACCTGCACCGGTGCGAGCCAAATGGGGAGTGCGGGAACCGGTTGTGTGGAGATGTTTTCGAGAATGGCACAGATCACACGCTCGACACTGCCAGTAGGGGAACAGTGAAGGATCGGGGGGTGGACGACCGTGCCATCTTCCGTGTGGTATTTGATATTGAACCGGGTTGAACTCTCAACATCGATCTGGACGGTGGGGTTCTCGATCGGGCGCATCTGCCCGTCGATGGCTGCAAGGTCGATCTTGGCAACCCAGTAGTGGACACGGTCTGACAGGATCTCGATGAGCATCGGGCAGTCTGATTCCTTAACGATCTTCTTGACCCATGCTTCGTTCTTGGCGTAGAAATCCTTTGTACAGCGGAAGGCGGCGACGAGCTTTGTCTCAAAGTCTTTACCCGTCTGCCAGCCCATGGCAAGCTGCTCTTCAAAGCACTGTAACGCTTCGGGCATATCAGTGCAGAGTGAGTGCATATCGGGCATGGTGAATGCCCGGAGGCGCTTGAGCCCGATCACTTCACCCTTCTGCTCGTGGCGGAACGAGTAGGTGGAGAGCTCATACATCTTCATAGGGAGATTGTGAGGTGAGATATGCATGTCCCGCATGATCGAGAACATCCCGAAACAGGCAGCAAAGCGCAGCATCATGTTCCGGTTATTCGATTTGAACCGGTACTGCCGCTCACCAAACTTTTCTGCGTGCTCATAGATTGCCCGGTCGCCAAGGTCGTACATGACCGGCGTCTCAACGGGGGTGCCCCCATACTCAAGAACTAGGCGCAGTACATAGTCAGCAAGAAGGTCACGGATGATTTTACCCTTCGGCATCCAGCGCAGGCAGCCGACATCGCTCGCCGGCTCGTAGTCCACCAGCTCCTTTGAGCGCATCAGGCCGACATGAGCGGGTTCTCCACCGGTCGGGACAGCAACGCCCAGTTCCTTTTTGACAAGGCAGCCAAACGGTGTGTCATCGAGGTACTCCTTGTAGTCATGGGATGTGCCATCCGGGGTCATCACGAACCAGTCATGAGTAACCTCTGTTTTCTCCTTTTTGACATTCCCTTCCTCACCGGGCACAATCGTCTTGGAAAGCTCGGCGAGCGGGTGACCTTTACAGGACAGTTTAAAGGATTTGTACCAGCCAAACGGCGCCCGCTTGACCGTGAATCCTTCCTCCTCGAGGCCTTCCTTGAGTGCTATCAGGGTAGCAATCGCCGTCTCGGGTGAAGCGAGATCACTGGATAGGTGGGCATACGGGTACACCACGATCTTGTCGACATGCACCTGCCCTGCAGTCTTTTTTACTTCCTCTATAGCCTGAAGGACAACCCCTTCAAGGTCTTCCTCGTCAATCGATTCCACGGCACAGAAAACCGTGAGTGCTTCCGTCTCCTTATCGGCGAGGACGGAACACTCCTCTGCCATCTTTGTCCGCTTTTTTGCTTCGTATTCGATATAATCTGAATGAATGAGAAGAAGTCGCATTAATTCATCTCCGATCCGGTGTAATCATCCGTATAAAATGAGCCTTGATTGTATATAGTGTTAATAGTTTTTTTAAAAAAACGAAAAAAACCATAGACATATGGTAAGAAGGATTATGTCTGTATAAATGCTCAGAACCAAATTTTCATAACGCTCCTAGGGGGTTTTGGCATTTGCCTGCGCCCCCGCAGCTGTCGCATCCCCCGCAATGGGATATCTGTCGAACAAGTTGAGAAACTCAACAAACGAAATGCAATTTTTTTATGAAAATCTAAATATTTTACGAGAGTCTCCCGCCTCAGGGCCTCTCCGAGGCACGGCGGGGCAAAGAGTAATTTAGCATTTTTTTTAGTCACCAATCCGCCGCGGGGGCGCCCCGTCGGGGGCGGTGGCGTTCATCGCAATTGGGAGTACAGAGGTTTCAGCCCTCTCATCATATCTGGGTTATCCGATTTTCATGATTCCGGAGTGACCTCGATTCGTTCATGTCCGTTCCATCAGAGCTAAAAGAATTATCTCTTTTTATTCGCGTGATACCGCGACAGTGTTGCCTGCCGCTGATCGAGATACTTTGCATCACTTTTTTTATAATACGGGTTTTCTGCCCGCTCGGTCGTGTAAAAGACCAGCTGACCGATCGGCATGCCGGCGTAGACTTTTACCGGGCGCGAGTTGACATTTGCCATCTCCAGCGTAATCGTGCCCCGGAAGCCGGCATCAATCCAGCCTCCTGTCTGGTGGAGCGTGACACCGAGCCGGGCGATGCTCGATTTACCCTCAATCGTGGCAACGATGTTGTCGGGAAGTTCGATGCACTCCAGCGTCTCGGCAAGCACAAACTGCCCGGGATTGAGGATGAACGTTTCTGCATGCACTTCGCCTACATGGGAAGAAACGCTGTCCGGGTTGTAGGGGTCGATGACGTCGCTGCTGTGTTCGTACCAGACAAAATGGTCGCCCAGACGGATGTCAAGAGAGTTAGGTTGTACCAGCTTCGGGTCGTAGGGTTCAATCTTAATATAGCCCCGTGCAATGCGGTCCAGGAGCTGCCAGTCCACAAGAATCATTGGCAGACATATGGGTGCTTATGGGTCTTTAGGGCTTCTGCTTCCGAAACCTGCGTGTCCCTATTTTGTTTCCGGCTGGAAAAACAAGGGTTACCAGCGTATTCTGCACCTGGATCTCGTGCTTGGTCAACCTGTCAGTGCGTAAGGACAGATGCAAAGAGACACCGCTCATGCAAATCACTACCCCGCTTTCCTTATCTGGATCTCGGTAATTCATGGTATTAGTGATAGGGAGTATCATATTTTTCCCGGCTCATGATAACAGCCCCACTCAGAGACAGGAGACCGGCTAAAAGATTGTTCATCTCATTATTGTATGCTGTGATGAACGTACCTGATGGACTCATAAGTCCCGTAGCAACCAGAAACAATCCCGTGCACCCGAACGCCACTACCAGAAATGTGTATACTCCGGTTTTTATCCGATCTGACAGGAAAGGTACAGAAATGAGCGTAATAGAGTGATACGATTTTACTACGATCACCACAGAACCGATCATAAACAACCATTCGCTGGGGTTGGTAATTTCGAACCAAAAGTAGGTGAGTAGGTAATCTGGGATCATAGACCCCTGGAACGCTCCCAGGAGAGGATAAAACCAGTTAGCGGGAAGAGTCCACATCTCATCAAGAACCTGATGGAGGAGGATTGCACCTGCCAGACCTATTCCCAGCAACCTGAGGTTGGATCGAACGAACAGGAACGTTACGATTAGAATGATCAAGATAATCCCCAGTGAATGGAAAACCGTTCTTCCACCCCCAAGAACCGAGGGAAATAATAAACCGAGTGATTTGTCAATTACATCAGGGATGATAGATCCAGCAATACAGACAAGGATGGCCCGACGATTATTCGTCAGGTGCCAGAATACAAGACCAAGAAGAGCACCGGCGAAAACGTGGGCGAAGATGAACATTCAGGTACGCGTTGATCGTTTTTAGTAAATAATCCTGCGGAGGTGTACGTGATATCCTGATATCTGGTAGAGTTCTGTATTAGCAGGAAAAAATGATCCTGGATTTCCCTTATCCTGCCTGCCAACGGTTATACGCGAGGTTGAGGAGCGGTACGAACTCCGCTGTTGCTTTCTGGTTACCTGCCACGCTGGGATGGTCGTCGTCCGAAGCTGTTGCATATGCGGTTGTATCGTGCGGCCCTCCAGTCAAGTCTATCGTATGCTGGACAGCATTCTGCCACCAGCGGTGATGGTTCCCCGTTTCCTTATTAAAGTCATTTGTTTTCGCATTTCCCCCATTTGTGGTCAGAACATTGTAGAAATCAAAAACTGCAATGTTTTTGTAGGGATAATCCTTCAGCCAGTCATTGACCAGCCACTGGTTGAAAGCTCTCGCGTTGCCGGCATACTTCGCATTGCTCACGGGAGGTGCAGTGATCACTATGAACAGGGTATCCTGGTGCTGCTGGAAATAGGGTAACAAATCGATATAGATTCCCTTGGCATTTGCCACCGTATGGTATTCCGAGCCGGAGTCCAGACCTTTTAACGGGTTTGCAACAATGGGGGGTACCGGGTCACCAGGATTTCCCCCGAGGTTCGAATTCGGATAACAGGATTTGAACAGAAGGATCTGGTTTTTGCCCCCGGGATCAGTATTCATCCGTGAATATGATGCATGCTGCCCACTTTCCGCATACACGGCGTCTATGATCTCCGTGGATTTCGGGCCGCGGAACCACATCCACCAGTGGCCGATGTCCGTCAAAGACCCGATCGGCTCAGAACCCGCCTCGGGAACCGGCCCCCAGTTATAATTGGTATCACTCACGAAGTAATTGTTTTCACGCAGTGCAAGACCCAAGCCTCCGTTATTATCTTTTAACCAGTTCTCACCGGACGAGTGGTGGAGGAAAATGAGTTTGACCGGCTGGGCTGGGGGAGTGGTGGCACTACCGGATACCGGCTGCTGGTTACTCACTGATGTCTGGGGGGGTGTCGTTGGATTTCTGTTCGCCGGTGCTGATGGTACTGTTGTCATGCACAGGGCGGTGCAGCACATGATTATCAGGATCAAAACGATGATTATTCTTTTCATGGGTATCACCATGGTTAGTATGGCAATCAAATGCCTTTCTTGCCGGTGAGGTTTATTGGGGGGGGTAGATCATAGGTAGACACACAGTACCGTGATTATCCCTGCCTGAATTGATTTCATGGGGATCTGAAAATCTGAAATGACGATAATGTTTGGCTGTCATCCTCATTATAAACATGCTACTGAAATACTTTTCTGTTTCCGGATTGTTTGCCCATACTATTAATACTACAGCATTATTCTGTTTTCCTATTTCACTGGCATACGATGTTAATGACGCCAGGACCCTGGGATCACTATTTTCAATACACATGTCCATGAGGTACATAATTCCCTCATCTGATGGTTTCATCCGTTGGATATCGAATACCATATAACCAGCAAGTTTTTTATCTCGAGATCGATGGCATTGTATGACCAATCTTTTGTAAAGTCTGGCTGACGAGAAATAAAGCCAGTTCAATGTTTTGGTGTCGCGTGATAGGGTAAGGTCGCATGCATTCAGATACGGTTCCCATATTTTAGAAAAAGCATCATCACATAACGTGCAAAGAGAAGAGATATATGGCGCATCGGTTAAAAAATCCCCTCGAATCACGGGTTTTTGATACAAATACAAAAAAAATAAAAATCCAAATTTTTTATATAACTCTGATAATTCGGATAATCTGGGTATTCTAAATTTTAAAAGGAAGTCTAAAAAAATAAACCCCACCTTTTTTTTATCGATAATATAGACATATTCTTTTTGATTCCTGGGGAGAATATATTCTTCAAACTTATAATTGTGTAAAATTTTCATTAACGACGTATCATCCTTTTTAAAAAGGAGGATTGATGCACTTTTCTGTGTCATGAATTCATTCAAAAGCCTGAGGCTGAATATACCACGAACCGAAGGATCCACGTACCAACTATTAGAAGCCGCAGCGATTCGCACTACTCCACAAATCAACATTTTTATCGGTATATTTCCAAGGAATCCAACAATTGATGTATCATTTTCAAGGATCCATCCCCTTGGGAACTGATCCGTGTAGGCTGGATTGGAGGTCCACCATAAGTCGAACAGACGTAACCAAAAATCTTTTGTTGTGTAGGGAAATCCCTTGGGTAAAAATTCAGCTAAAGGTATAATATCTTTATCTTCAACTTCTCTTACGGTTAACATAGGTACCCAAACAAATAGGATGTCTTTTTTGTACGACAAGGTTATTATTTCAACATGCTAGCTATTCGAGATTTCACACATACAGGGGAGTGGTTCCCTGGAACATCCTGGCAGCAATCTTCAAACCGAGAATATGTTTTTTATCCATTTAATTTCTTGGATATCCATTTTTGTGCAATTTTGGACTTCCTCTAAGGGCAGATGATTTTTTTCAGCAAAAAAATTGGTCGAGTATATCATAGGTTATCCCCACGGACACTTCTTCATCTGAAGTGAAGAGGATCCAAGTTCCCAGTTCAGGGCTCTAAAGAGGATCCTTTTAATTTATACACCTACAATTTAACGCATTGTGCTCCGGGTTCCAGATCACAAATATAGTACATCATAATATCAAGTGATTCTTATGAAATAGGTTAACAGGGATAAAACGATTCTGGGCTCGGTAGATTTCCTTGGTTCGAGTCCAGATTAGGATCGTGAGAATAAATTTTGAGTTATAGTAGAAGATCAATTTGATGTTAAGTTCCTTGACTCTATAATCCCTATTGTTAATCAGGAAAAGGTTATGGAATAGATAAGGGGTAAAATAGCATTCGTTTATAGAGGTTTCACAATAAATATACTATGGTGGAAATGCGATGTCTTTTAGTTCGCGTAAAAAACAGAGAATTTCTTCATTCTGTGCCATATAAAAAATCAGGACCCGTCAATGCCCCCCATCAAGTCTAATAGTGATGATAAATATAATAATACTAATGCGATCACCGTTTATATCGAGGATATCTACAAACCTTCAAAAAGAAATCAGCATCGGTAACCAGTCTATGTTAAAATGCATGTGATACTATCATGAAACAAGCAACGACTTCTAGTAAAAATGTTCACTTTCTAGGCAAGCTGTGCTATTGCGGCTTTTCTGCCTTTCTGATAAATTCATTATTATTTGTATGCGACGGTGATTCCTTTGTCTGAAAAAACATATATCGAAAAGATTTATTCAGTCTTTTTCGAACAGGAGTTCCCGCTAGACCTGACACTTGTGATTGTATGGCTTGCAGCAAGTATCGTGGCGATCTATCTCCCCATCCTGAATGAAACAACACTCAGAATTGTGCTTACCCTTCCTATTGTGCTCTTCATCCCAGGATACTGTCTCATCGCTGCTCTCTTCCCAAAAGACGGTAATATTGATCTCATCGAGCGTATAGCGCTCTCCATTGGACTTTCTATCGCTGTTGTCCCCCTCATCGGTCTTGGATTAAATTTCACCCCATGGGGAATCCGGCTTGAAACCATCGTAATATCATTAACCTTCTTCACTTGGGCGATGATCCTTGTTGCGTACTACCGAAGAGCCATTCTCCCCTATGAAGAACAGTTCAGAATGCCATTTTCCGCGATCTCGTTCAGAATCCTCAAAGTGTTTTTACCACAAGGGAAAAGCAGGGTCGACCGGCTCCTTAGTGTTGTTCTCACTGTTGTCGCAATCGTTGCTATATTAACAACTCTCTGTGTGATTTTCTTCCCCCAAGAGGGAGAGCGGTTCACTGAATTTTTTATTCTTGGTGAAAACCGGACGGCCGCAAATTACCCTGACGCAATCAGACCCGGACAGAATTATCCGATGTACATTGGTATCGTGAATCATGAGTACCGGGATACCAGTTATACGATCGAGACCTGGCTGCTGCGCACAGAATTTAATAACGTGACAAATACATCCCATATTATTGCGATGGATCCCAATGACCGGGTTTCGTTCACCCTTGCACATAATGAGACCAAGATAATCCCCTATAATCTGTCTGTTAGGAAAACCGGGTACGACCGTGTTGAGTTCCTGTTATTCAACGAGAGCGTCCCGGGTTTGGATGTGACCGGAAAGGATCGTATCAATGCAAGCTACCGGGATCTTCATCTATGGGAAACCGTAAAAGAAGCGGAGTAGGAAGCCCTCTCCAGTTAGGGCAATATCGACATGACAATAGTAATATCCCGGGATGATGGGGTAATGGAACATGTATCAAAAGTGACTACCTTATCTCTACCCTTCGCAATCAATACCCCGCAGAGGCTGCACATCGGACAGGGATTCTTAGTACAACAATCCGGGGGTCCCTGCTTAATAATTTTACACCCATCAATGAACGGGGAATTGTGAAACGTGATGGTGACCGAGCTACCACTCCATTTGGTGGAAACCCGAGAAGCGAACTTAAAAACATCTTCGATTATTTCACGGAGGAGCACGGTTAAATCCTCCTCTTTTTCCGGAATTACCAGTGCATTTCTCTTCCTGAGATCCTCGATCAACGGGTCGCACAACGGGATAGTGACAAGTCCGGGTGGTCCTGTTTCTCGAAATGTTCCCTTTGCAGATCTTTCACTTCCCGTATAGGAAGTGGTCGGGTTGAACTGTAAGACGTGGGCTTCTCCGGTAAAACGGGGGGGAAGAAAATACGCATTCCCGGATATACCGAAATGCTGCATAGTAGAGCAGAGATTTATACATCCCCCCGCTGGAAGGAGCCCAAGGAGTCGTGGATCAAGAGGCTCCCCCGCAGAAAACGTCAGGGTAAAAATCCCAGTCATTGCGCAGACCATACCAGAAATCACAAACACAGAAGTTGTGATATCCTTGGGGATGGAAATAAGGGCGATATAAATGAAAATGACCGCGGCTGCAAAGAGAAGAATTGCTGCAGTGGAGTACTTATTCAGATGTAATTGCTTCATTTTTCCCACCCGGAACGCACGGTGATCCCTTATTTCCTTTCATATTATCATCGCCACATAGTATTACAAACGCTCGTGGAGATTCTTCAGAATGTAATAGCCATATTGTTTGTTTAAGATTTTTATATCTTTCATAAGAATTATGTGTCCGGTAATGCATGATGTATTGAATTTACTGAACATTAAAGGTCATGATGTTCAGAAAAGGCACGAGTGCACCATTATTTTCAAGAAAAACAAAAAGAGAACGATACTTTTTTTATGGTATAAAGGAGCGGATCTGTAGCACATGTGAAAGAGTCCGCCAAATGCTCCGCATTCCAGGAGGACAAAGAAGAGCGTAGTGTGAAGGAAATTTCACAGTATAACAATCTCCCATCCAAGAATATCCAGTACTTGCAGTGCAACAAATATACCAAAAATCACTATCTCAGCTGCAATGAAGTACCTGATATTCTTCAGGTAACCAGGCTGGACATAGTTCGATTGCATGAGTTGAAATATCACGAGTGTACCAATCAGACAGAGTGCAAAGAAGATATTATAGTCGACCCCCTGTGCACGGAGCATGAAGACGGAAATAATAGTAAGCCATACAGCGAGTGCGATAATGGCGTTCTGTTGTTTTCTCATGAGAATTCCTGCGGAAATGACACTTTCATCGTTCCTGAATTCATGGCACTGCATCCGGAATCCGAAAACCTTGGAGGGAGGGAGGGAGTATTTTCAATAAGCAACCTTCCCATAAGGATTGTGTCCATGAACGATCTGTCAAACATGACTGCAACATTCAAAACGAGGTCATTTTCCGGATATGACCGGTTCGGGGCAACCAATGAATGGATTGGTGCTTGTGCGGAAAGTGTTCGGGTACAGGCCGTGGAGGACACGAGGATTCTGAGCATATTCATCGGTTACATTTCCTCCTTAGCTGTTATTTGTTGTATAATAAAGAATCTGCCATAATATTTAATGATGCTAAAACTGGGATTGCGAGTTACACCGGACAGCGTACAAAATCCGTTGCAAATACTTGGGGATTACGTGAAAAGTTCACGAGGATAAAATCAGTAGAATTCCTTTTTGTTATTTGGTAAAATCACCATGAATAAAGGAAGGGACAGTGCCTGTTATCCCCCATTATCGCCCCTGAGATTATTGCAATAGTGACGTATTACCTGTTTATGGAGATATCAAATTCGAGGGAACCACAGCGGTGGGGGTAAACGCCCGTGAGTGTTCAGATTTGATTGAGCATATTCTACAAAGCCAGAGTTTACTTTTTTATATCTGTCAGTTGACGATTTCTCTAAGACACATAGTGAAAATAATCTTTTAAAAATAATTTCGTTTTAGTACGAGCACGCTTTCGAGAATAGTATTATTGAACTGATACATTTAATGACAAGCACAATAAAGGAATAAAATAAAAAACTCTGAATGTGGTGTTGAAGAGATGAAGGGGAGAAAAATCGAATTTTTTGTCTTTTTGAGGTTCGTATGATCCTGATTGTCATAGGCACACGTCCGGAAATAATCAAAATGTCACCGGTTATCCGGGAATGTACCAATCAGGGTCTTGCATTCTCGGTGGTCCATACCGGGCAACATTATTCGTACGCAATGGATAGGATTTTCTTTGAACAACTCGACCTCTCTTTGCCAAAATACAATCTGGATGTCGGATCCGGTTCCCATGGTGCCCAGACCGCAGCTATTCTTGCAGGAATTGAGAATATTCTGCTAAAACATCCCCCGGGAATAGTCCTTGTTCAGGGTGACACAAACACGGTCTGCGCCGGGGCCCTTGCTGCAGTAAAGCTGCATATACCGGTCGGGCACGTTGAAGCCGGCTTACGGAGCTACGATCGCAGCATGCCAGAAGAGATCAACCGTATTGTTGCGGATCATGTGTCAGACCAGTTATACGCGCCTACGGAGATCTCGCGTCAGAACCTGCTGCATGAAGGTATCGAAGCGGAAAAAATCACGGTAACCGGTAATACGGTTGTTGATGCGGTACAGCAAAACATCAGGATTGCACAATACAAGGTACATCCTCTTGAAGATCTTTGTCTTGAACCCCGGCAATATTTTCTTGTCACTGCCCATCGGGTTGAAAATGTCGATGATCCCGTTCGTCTTGCCGAAATTCTGACCGGACTTAAGAAGCTTTCAGAACATTTCGAACTTCCCGTAATCTTCCCTATGCATCCCAGGACGCAGAAAATGGTGCGCGAATTCGCTCTCTCAACCGAAGGAATCCGGGTCATTGATCCTGTTGGATACCTTGAATTTCTCCTCTTAGAATCTATGGCAGCGCTCATCCTGACCGATTCGGGGGGAGTGCAGGAGGAAAGCTGTATTCTGTCAGTGCCGTGTGTGACTCTTCGTGAGAATACTGAACGACCTGAAACCATTGATGTTGGCTCCAATATGCTCGCAGGTACGAATGCAGAAAAGATTCTCGCGGCAGCAGAGCGTATGATAGATATTCCCCGAACGTGGAGCAATCCCTTCGGGGACGGCGATGCATCGCATCGTATCATTGAAGTATGCAAAAAAAAGGGAACGTTTTAATGACCTGGAATGTCTGACCCCCTTCGGCGTCATCCTTAATTAATTTTCTGTCAGAACGTGTCCCCACCCAGATACGTCATATTTATATGGGTAAAGTGTTATTTTAGCTCCTAAATTTTTCCTAAAATCTACGGTAAATAATTCTCCAATCAATCGTCATCACGCTCCTGGGGGCTTTGGCAAAGCCTTCGCCCCCGCCGCTGTGGCGACCCCCACAATGCAATGATCCTTTATAACGGGTCCATCACACGAAAAAGTGATAGATGAAAATCTTAGTCACGTTTTTCATTTCAATTTTAGTTACGAAATTTTTTCGAAAATATCATCGGAAAAATGAAAAATTTTAGGGGCTTGATTGGTACATTACCCTTTTTATTTAATCATCATTAGGTTGTTTCCCCAATCCTCATCTCTGCGTTCAATACGAGATTACTTTTTTCATGTTTTTTTAAGGGGAAAACAATGATTTTCCTCATTGAATAAAAATTTGGATATTTTCAGGTTTATTATCGCACTACAATCGATGTTCTATTTTGACTATCAATATGGTTGACGTTCCAAAATGAACGCAATGCACCGGCGCTTTGCCAAAATTTATAAATTAATGATATTAGAATTAACCAGCAATTAAAGTAGATGAAATAAAAATGATTATAACAAATGATATCTGATGATTCGTCGTTATTGTTATGATATAACAGCTTTCATCACCAACATAAAAAATTATTCAGATCACCATGACCACACCTCTTCCCTCGCCCGTATCACAGGACCAGTCCTCCAATAAATCCAAGACGCCTCCATCATTTAAATTGCACCTGATCCAGGTTGAAGACGTTGAACCTCCCCAAAAGGGTCTGTATGCAGTCCTGCCTACGTATAATGAAGAATTAGTTATTGGTTCTGTTGTGCTTCGCACAAAGCAGTATGTCGACCGTGTAATTGTCGTTGATGATGGATCTTCTGATCGCACTGCTGAAGTCGCAAAATTAGCCGGTGCTGAAGTAATCCGGCTCGATTATAATACCGGAAAAACGTATGCACTTCTCTTAGGTCTCCGCCATGCCCGTAACACAGGATGTACCGTAGCGGTGATGCTCGATGCGGATGGACAGCACGATCCCAGTGAAATCCAGAGATTAGCGGGACTAATAATAGCTGGTCAATCGGATCTGGTCATCGGATCTCGGTTTCTCGAAAAAAGCGGAGATATTCCCTTAAAACAACGCATTAAACAAATGATGCTGAAACTTCCTGCAAATACCCCTCAGCATCTCATTCCGACTGACCCCCTCTCCGGGTTTATGGCATTCAGTGCGAAGGCGTTGGAGTACCTTGATTTCCCGTTTGAAAAAACTCGTTTTCACCAAAATCTCATTCAGCATTTTCTCTCAGAAAACCTTACACTACAAGAAGTAGGAATTACCGGAATATCCAGTAACAAAACGAAATACCGCTGGGATAACTCTGCTACCATCATCGCTGCACTCCCGGCATATAATGAAGAAACCTATCTCGCAAAAATTATTCCCCTTATACAATCGTATGTTGATCTCGTAATCGTTGTCGATGATGGCTCGACCGATTCGACGTCAACTATTTCCCAGCAGTTGGGAGCATGTGTTATCAGGCACCCGGAGAACCGGGGATACGGGGCAGCATTACAGACCATCTTTTCAACAGCACGGGAATTCAATGTTGATGCCCTGGTCATCCTGGATGCCGATGGTCAGCACGATCCCAAAGATATTGAAAAAGTCCTTGAACCTTTACTAAATGGTGCTGATGTAGTAATTGGTTCACGCTTCCTTGATACAACAAAGAATACCATCCCAAAGTATCGGCAAATTGGTATGAAAGTACTTGATACAGCGACAGCAGCTGCAGGTGTTGAAAACGGCATAGATACCCAAAGCGGGTTCCGGGCGTACGGGAAAAAAGCCATAAACGTTATCAACATCAGCGGTAACGGCATGTCTGCGGGTTCTGAGATCCTCATCCAAATCAAAGACAAAAATCTCAGTATCATAGAAGTTCCCATTCATGTACGCTATGATATCGAAGGATCTTCTTCCCAAAATCCTGTTAAGCATGGTGTTTTAACATTATACAAGATAATTGGAATGATCAGTTACCAAAGACCATTACCTATATTCGGAATACCAGGATTCATACTTGTACTAATCGGATTGCTCTTTGGATCCTGGGCAATTACAGAGTACTATACTACAGCTACTTTCCCGTTTGTTTTATCAATGGTTTGCGGAGTGTTTGTATTAATGGGACTTTTACTTATGATTACGGCATTAATTCTGAACTATTTGGTATTCTTTGTAACAGAACTGAAAAAACAAAGCAATCCCATTAAATATAGCAAGGAGAAGTAAAATGGAAAGCCAAAAAATACTTATCACCGGGGGAGCGGGATTTATCGGCACCAACCTTGTGCATGAATTGCGCAAGCGGGGTCATGATGTTATCGCCATTGATCTTTACAATACAGACAGGGAGAACTATATAAGAACTGATGTCCGGAGTTATCATCAGCTCAAACGCGTTTTTGAAAAAAAATCCTATGATTATGTATATCACTTGGCTGCAGAATATGGGCGATGGAACGGGGAGGATTATTATGAAAATCTCTGGCAGACCAACTGTATCGGCACAAAAAATTTACTCCGTCTTCAGGAAAAGCTGAAATTCCGTATGATCTTTTTTTCCAGCGCTGAAGTGTACGGGGATTTCGAGGGAAAGATGTCAGAAGATGTGATGATCAGCAACCCCATTAAAGACACGTACCAGATGAACGATTATGCCATCACAAAATGGGCAGGTGAATTGATGTGCATGAATTCAGCAACGATGTTTGGCACGGAAACAGTTCGGGTGAGACCTGTCAATTGTTACGGTCCGCATGAGCATTATACCCCCTATCGCGGTTTCATCCCAAAATTCATCTATCATGCCCTCTTCAACAAACCCTATACAGTCTTTAAAGGTCACAAACGGATCATAGATTATGTCGAGGATTCCTGCACGACCTGGGCAAATATAATACACAATTTCATTCCCGGGGAGGTCTATAATGTCGGTGGTAGACCTGAGTGGGAGAAAGATATCAAAGAATACTCGGATCTAATTCTGAAAGCAGTTGGCAGGGATGACTCGCTCGTTCATTACGAAGAAGCAGAACCCTTTACCACAAAAGTGAAACACATGGACTTTTCAAAGGCTGTCAGAGATTTAAAACATAATCCCAAAGTGACACCGCAAGAAGGGATCAAACGTACAGTCCAGTGGATGAAAGACTATTATCGTGTAGGTGAATGACGTGGAAGATTATTCTGAATTTTTCCAAGATTCGACAATCCTTGTTACCGGCGGAGCAGGTGCAATCGGGGGAAATCTTTGCAGGAAACTTTCCACACTTGGTGTAAAAAAAGTTATTATTCTGGATAATCTCTCTTCGTCTTACCCATGGAATATCCCCCACGCTGATAACATCATGTTTGTGCAGGGGGATATTCTCGATGATGCGATCCTGAAGCGGGTCTTTAAGGAAAAGCCTGATTATGTTTTCCATCTTGCCGCACATTTTGCCAACCAGAATTCTGTTGATAATCCGGAAAAAGACCTCATGATTAACGGTCTGGGAATTTTGAAAGTGCTGCAATATGCGCAACTTGCTGATATCAAAAGATTCGTGTACTCTTCATCCGGGTGCGGCGTCTACGGGCTTGAGTCAAAGATGCCGTTTGAAGAACATGATGTCTCCATTCACCTCCACACCCCATACCAGGTTACAAAACTTCTCGGTGAGCTCTATACCAATTATTTCCACAACCTCTATAAGCTCCCGATTGTGAATGCCCGCTTTTTCAATTCGTATGGTCCTGGTGAAGTGCCCGGGAAATACCGCAATGTGATACCGAACTTTTTCTATTGGGCGATGAATAAACAGCCCCTTCCCATCACCGGTGACGGAACGGAAACCCGGGACTGGACGTATGTCGGGGATATTGTAAACGGACTTCTTGCAATGGGAGTAAAGGAGAAGGCAATTGGTGAAGCGTTTAATCTTGGTGCGAGTAAGGAACAGCGTGTCATCGATATGGCAAATGCCGTGAACCGACTGACCGGAAATGACGCGGGTATCCAGTACAAAGAGCGGCGTGACTGGGATGTCAAGACACGACTGTTGTCCTGTATAACCAAAGCCGAGAAAACGCTGGGATATAAACCAACGATGAAATTTGAAGTGGGATTAAAAGAGACTCATCGGTGGTTTATAGAGAACTGGGATAATATTAGGAAGAGTGCGGAATTCTGATGACGGAACAAACAACAGTTTTTGAACGGCATTCAGAATTCTACGGCAAGAATAAACCTCTGACTAATGATTATTTTTTCCTCACTCATATGAAATTACGAAAAACTGGGCAGACCCGTCTCCTTGATGTCGGGGGAGGATCCGGAGCCTTTGCGATTCTTGTGAAAGAGGCAATACCACAATCCGAGGTGACAGTAGTCGATCCTACACAAAACTTATTGGATATGATAACCGATCCACGCATTAAAAAGATAAAAGGCAATCTTCCTTATAATCCAAACATTGATGATGCATCATTTTTTGATTACATCTGCGTAAAAGAAGTTCTTCATCATCTAACAAATTCATCGATTTCTGGTTCGAAAAATTTAACCATTGAATCTTTGTTGGAATTGAAAACTCACATCGACCGGTTCAATCCAACTATCGATGGTTCCGCAATCAGGTCAGCCTATGCTATTGGAAAGGATGATATCGTTCTTTTCTTCATCGGCTGGCTCTACCACTTTTCAGGCTTAAAAGAGGTCTGCCTTGACCTCGCCCGCTTACGGGATCGTTATCGCAATCTGAGGATCCTCATTGTCGGAGATGGGGATGCATATAGTGATCTCCAGCAGATCCGGGATAAAAATTGAGGATACACATGTCAGAATCGGAACGAATCCTTTTAATAACAGATGAATATCCGCCAGAAATTGGAAGTGCTGCCAATTTATTCGAAGATTTAGGGGTTTCGTTATCAGGTAAAAACTTTCAAGTCGATATTTTAACATCATTTCCGAGACCTTACAAGCTAATCGACTCTGCAAGTAATGATCCATACAAAAAAAAATTCTTCCTTTTTGAAAAAAGAAATGGTTTGAATATTTATAGGATACGACGACTTCCAATTCCAAAAGATAATTTATATTTAAGAGGGTTTGAACATTTTTCTTTAGCAATATTTTTATTTTTGAGAGGATTGCCCATAACAAGACCTCAAATTATTCTTGTTTATTCTCCGCCACTTCCCGTAGCATTGGCTTCGCTGATATTAAGTAGAATAAAACGGTGTAAAATTATTGTAAACATTCAAGATTTATATCCTCAAACCATAATTGATATGGGATTGCTAAAAAATAATTTATTAATAGGTATCTTCAAAACGATCGAGAAAATTGTATATCAGTATAGTGATTATCTCGTTGTTCATTCAGAAAGCAATAAAAAATATTTGGTTAACCATGGAGCCAGTGAAAAAAAAGTTGATGTGATCTATAATTGGATTGACACTGATGTTTTTAAACCAACAGGAAAGGATGCATTATTCCATGGAGTTGATTTAAAGAACAAATTTGTTGTATCATATGCAGGTGTTTTTTCGCCTCATCAGGGATTGGATATAATACTTGATTCGGCGATAATTTTAAAAGAGCATAAAGAGATTCTATTTTTATTTGCCGGGGATGGTTTTACTAAAGACCATCTAGTAAAAAAAGCGAATGACAACAAATTATTGAATGTAAAATTTCTTCCTTTCCTGTCTAAAGATCACTATGTCAAATTACTCGGGTGTTCTGATGTTTCATTGGTTTGTTTAGACAAGGAAGTTAATACACCTGTCGTCCCGGGAAAACTAATGAGCATAATGGCATGCGGAAAACCTGTTATTGCCACGCTTCCATCAGTAAGTGATGCGAACAAAATTATTCAAGAGGCGCAATGCGGCTTATCAATTGATGCTGGGGATTCAAAAAATTTAGCAATTTCAATAATTAATCTGAAATTAAACCCCGGTTTAATGGAAAAATTTGGGGAAAATGGAAGAGATTATGCTAAAAAAAATTTCTCTCTCGCTGAAAGTACGAATAAATATATAGGTATTTTTGAGCAATTAAAAAATTAAAAACATAATAGTTTGTGTATTTGGGTTAATTATGGACAGAAAAAAGTGTATTATTATAAGAAGTAATGCTCTTGATAGAGATGTCAGAATCCCCAAAGAAATTGCTATTCTCGAAAAAAAATATTCTATCACATTTATTGGTTGGAATCGCGATTTATTAACAGATCAAATCTATCTGAAAACTCAAAAGATAGATCAAAAATTACTAAATTTTAAAGCTCCTTATGGAAAACTAATTCTTTTATATCTTCCATTATGGTGGTTGTTTATTTTTTACTGGTTGTTAATAAAAAAATGGGATGTTGCACATGTAATAAATTTTGATTCTGCTATCCCGGTAATTGTTGTATCTAAAATCAAAAATAAAAAAGTAATTTATGAAGTTTTGGACACGTATGAAGATAGCATGGTGCTTCCTGAAATTATGAGAGTTATTCTTATGCAAATCGATAAATTTTTTTTATCAATGTCAGATTGTGTTATTCTCGCGGATGATAAACAAAATGAAGAATTCCATGGGATTCCCAACAAAAATATTATTGCAATTTATGATTCTCCCCCAGACGCATTTACGCACCTCGTTAAAAGAAATGACTCACTGTTTATCCTATTCTATGCCGGGAGCCTTTATAAAGACCGAAATTTGAATTTAGATAAATTAATTGAGGCAATAAGGGATATCGATAATGTTAAAGTAGTGATCGCCGGATATGGAGACCTTGTTCAAAAGATACAGGAATACGAAAAAGAAATGCCAGAAAAAGTTCAATTTATTGGGAAGATCGGGTATAATGAAGTAATGGTGAATATCCAAAAATCCGACTTGCTATTTGTCTTACGAGATTCCACCGTTCTGATAAATAAGTATATTTGTGGGAGTACATTACTCAATGCGATGATGTGTGGTAAACCTATTATGGTAAATGATGGCACTTCAACGGCTCAAAAAGTTATCGAGGAAAAATGTGGATTAATCATTGATGCAGATAATATTAAGGAAATAAAACAAGCGATCATTCAATTAAGGGACGATCCACGATTGTACGAACTCTTTAGTAAAAACGCTCGAGCAGCATATGAAAAAAAGTATAACTGGGTAATAATGGAGAAAAGACTCTTAGAACTTTATCAAAATTTAGGTTAATATTTGTGATATCCCGAATTAATTTTACACATATAACCATTTCTGTGTATACGACAAAATCCTCTCAGGAGGTAATCTGAACCAGAATAGATTACATGGCTCTCGTAATCGAGACTCACATGAGGTTTGATCACATTGTACCAGTGAACAATTTTATTAACGATCCAAATTTGCCAATTCTTCGCTCAACCTCACCAAAGAATCGTTCGATTTTTCCATTAGTCTGGGGATGTTTCACTGTAGCAACGATATGTTTGATCCCGTTTTGATCCAGGAACTCCTTGAACGTATGATGAGCATGTTCACGGTTGCAAGCGGCAACGAACTGAGTTCCGTGGTCTGTCAGAATCTCGCGGGGAGTGCCATACTCAGCAAATCCCTGTTGAAGAACCAACAGGGTATTTTCTGTTGTAGGAGAGTCAAACACAACCATAACAAGTAATTAACCGGGATGAATCATCCATGAACGCAATAAGCCACTGTTTCCGCTCATTCATTGTGAACTCTTTCCAATCGCCTTGCTGCAGAGACATGGAATGATCCCGTTCGTACCGGACCCATTTCCGCTGTTTCCGTTTCTTCATGGTAATCTCCACCAGGCCGTGGAACAAAGTACCTGATAGATCCTGTTATGAGGAATATGAATCCTGTAGGTTTCTTCGATCTTCTTTTCCAGATGGGGGGGACCCAACGTGTTGGTTCTATAAGATTCGAGGATCAGCTCTTCGGTTTTATCATCGATTGGTTGTGGTTTTCTGCCGGGCTGTTTCAGTTCAGGATATTCTTTTATCTCTTTGAATAGGGTGATGAGCTGGTATACTCGTTGTCGGATAACCTGAAAATCCCGAGCACTATCAGCAACCGGCTTTTCCTTCAGCCATTGCCGTATGATCCTCTGAATATCCCGGTTCGTTAGTTTACTCGCATCGATATTTAGATGTGATGGCAAATGATTTCGGGATATGACAAATTATTGAAAACACCGATAATTATATAATCTATATGAAGATTTTTTGCAGCTGTAGTAATCCATTTTGATGATTGAAATATCGTCCCTTTTCCTGACCGTTCAACTAATTGATCCCATTGGTTGTATTCAGATTCTGTTAGTATCCTCGCCTCACTCCTTGACATTATCTTTCCACCATGTTGAGATGTGCTCCCCACTCGTCATCCACGCTTCTTTCTCCGCACAGTATTTCAGGATTTTCTCATAGAATTTTTTCTGATGCCCCATAAAGGAGTAATTATGCCATAGCAGGGTAATAACGCCATGGTATTTTGCAACCGCATCAATTAATCGCCGTGTGATCTCCCATGCTCTGTCAGAATCTAATCTCATATAATTAGCGAATAATGAGTCATCCATTATTATTAGAGGGATCTCAATGATTTCAATGATTTTGCCATTATTCAGATTATAAGGTCTAAACGGATGGCACATTCCATTTCTGAATCCTGCACAATCAGCATAACCAAATGAACAATCATACTTAAAACCAGCGTTGCTCAATATTTCCCAGCTATCCGGCACGACAAAGTTCAGGTAGTGATTTCGACATCCGATTATTGAATTATTGGTTATCTTCTCGAGATTCCTTTTTTCGGTTTTGAGCTTATTAAGATCACAGTATCCCTGGTGACCACCATGAAGTCCTACTTCCCAGCCCCAGTCCTGGATGGTATGTATCTCATTTTTCAAATCTTCAATTCTATATGAATAATCTTGGTCTGCAGGTTCAAGTGAAAGAAAATAGAAAGAAGAACGAGCATCGTATTTTTCTTCTAATTCCATAATTTCTTTAAAATTTACATATGGATTTTTTTTTGAACGGATCTGCTTAATCGAATTAATGGATGCATTAAATTTACCCTGGGCACCATTTTTCAACGTTTGAACACACTTTGAAGTGATTGATTTATACACCACATCAATATCATGGGTAAGACAAACCGCAAATGGTTTACCATCCAGATATTCGGCGTGATATCCGTTATTCATCAGGAATTCTGAGGCTTTAGGTTCGAAAATAGTCCGGTATTGGCTTACATAATAAGGAAATCGATTGGATTTGTCTCGTATAGATGAATGATACTCCTCCTTTCTGGTAAAAAGATCCCATATTTCTCGATCTCTTTGTAATATTTCATGCATTTTCATGGTGAAAAACTAGCTCCCCTTGACACAGGGTTATTTTCAACCTGCATTGTGAAGTTCATATTTTATTAAGTATCAAATGATATATATCCAATTCGTTATTTCTGATGGTAAACCTGGTAACAATTCTCTTAGGTGATTACTCAATACAAGCCACGCGACTATAACCAACTAAGACTTGGAGCAGACGTTAAATAATCCACGGTCTCTGTGGTTGTATCTGAATTCCAGTTCTTTCAAGTAGAGAGGAAATTTCATGGCGTGGATTTCATGAAATTCCCTCTCGTCCTCATGAACTGGAGTTCAGATAAAATCACCGTAACCAAGATCTTTTTAATGATCTCCTTCAAATATTAGTTGGTTATAGTATCGTCGCTTGTATTGAGTAATCACCATTTTTATGATAGTAAAGGGAAAGAAAATTATGAATAAACGACAGCAAAATATTGGTATTATTACCCCTCCAATCAAGAATGCTGGTGTATCCCCTTTATCAAATTTAGTAAATATTATATCCAGCTTATCAAATTCTGTCTGGGTAATTACCGGTAATACAAATCTTAGACTCGTGAAAAAAACTAATTCTGATATTCACATTTGTAAAATCCAATATTCGATCGGATCAAATAGATTTTTTACAATATTGAAAAATATTCATCTCCAATTCGTGATATCGTACAAATTAATAAAATATATGAAAAAATCAAACATTTTGATTTATTTTTTAGATTCGCATGCATATATTTTACCAGTATTTACCGGTCGGTTGTTAAGAAAGAAAATTATCTTTCTTTTGGCAGCTTCAATTTCAGGTTCAACAAAGTCAAATGATAATTTTTTTACGACAGTTTCGATCTTTTCTGAATCTATGAATTTCAAACTGGCAGACTATATTATTGTTTATTCTCCCATTCTTGTCGAAAAGTGGAATCTGCAAAATTATGCATATAAAATCCTTATTGCACATGAACATTTTTTATGTCTTGATAAATTCAGAGTTAAAATAAATCTAAACGACCGCCTGTCACTTTTTGGATATATCGGTCGCCTGAGTGGAGAGAAAGGTGTGGAGAAATTTGTTCAAGCGCTCCCTGCGATTCTCGGCAACCAAAGGAAAGATTTTCACGTGATGATTGGCGGCGATGGACCATTGAGAAGCGAAATCGAGAAATGTCTTTTGGAACAGAGTTTAGTGGGCCAGGTTGAGATGACTGGCTGGATTTCGCATGAAGATCTCCCCAACTACCTGAATAGGATGAAGCTTCTCGTCATCCCATCGTATTCCGAAGGATTGCCTAATATTATGTTAGAAGCAATGGCATGTGGGACTCCGGTTCTTGCGACCCCGGTTGGAGCCATACCGGATATTATTAAAGATGGAGAGACGGGATTTATTATGGAAAATAATTCTCCTGTCTGTATCACAGAAAATATCATCAGAGCACTCGGGGATTCAAATCTGGAAAACATTGCGATGAATGCAAAAAAATTGGTCGAGAAAGAATTTACCTTTGAAAGTACTGTTATGCAATGGAAGAAAATCTTTGATGAAATATGAAGGGTAAAAAAATGGGGAACAACAAGTCTAAATATCCCAAAAAAAGTATTAAACTGCTAATTTTCAGAATCTATAAACAGGATGAAATTGAATATTAAAGAGATTAGTACCGTAGAAAAGACCGTAGATAATTGAATGAAAACACAGGAAGAATATAGGTAGTCATGATCGATAGCAGTGAAACATACGGCCAAGGCTTTCAGAAGAGTATATTGATAATCCTTTTTTTATTTCTAACGTTTGCGCTCATTATTACATGGAATACCCCCTCAACTGGCTTTGAGTCCTCAATTTATAATTCTACACCTTTGGTGCTCTGGATTGCTCTGATATCTTCGGAGATTGCGGGGGTTTCAATCGTTATCCTGTCTATATCAAACTCTGATTTTGGTAGAAGCAATCTCTGGAAATATGGATTTTTACTGATTTTTCTCTGTTATGCTGTAGGTGTAGGTCTTTTCATTATCCGTGGATATTTTATGTGGTGTATCTTTGGTGATCCGGCCAGTCATCTTGGATGGACGACGGAGACCCTTCAAGCCGGGCATATACCTCAATCGATTTTTTATCCCATACTTCATATTTTCCTGTCTGAGATTAGCCTGGTAACAACCCTTAATCCGGTATTTTTTCATATGATACTCCCGTTTTTTTTTAGTCTGCTCTGTGTTGTTTTTTTCTACATTTTTGTCCGTATCCTGTCCTCCGATCATATCATACCCATCATTGCAGTAATTATCAGTTGCACTTTTGCATTTGGATGGTATTCAGAGTTTACTCCTAATGCACTAGCAAATCTGTTTTTCCCGCTCGCACTTTTTTTGATTTTCAAATATCTAAAGAGTAATGACTTTTCTTGGGGTATACTATTGTGTATTGTGCTCATACTCTATCCTGTATTCCATCCTTTACCTTCAGTTGTTCTTGGATTATTCCTTTTAACGCTCTGGATACCACTCAAGGTGCATGATGTATGGGACGTTATTAGCGAAAAAAATATTAATCTTCTGAAGATAAAGAGGATGAATGTAAAAGTAGTGATACCGTTCCTTATTTTACTCATATGGTTTATTTTTTGGTATTCCTTTTATTCAATCTGGGGATATACCATCACTGAGGTATATTCCAAGATTCGTGCCGAAGGGGGACCATCACAATTAATGAGTCTTGAGGGGCAGATTAATTATGCTCAGGTATATGGTTATAATGTTGTTGAGATTTTTCTAAAGCAGTACAGTAATTTATTGCTACTTTCAATTTTATCTGTATGCTGCTTTCTCTTACTGTGGAAAACTGTTTCCCGAGAGCAAAAACAGGAAAATATTTTTTCCTTATATGGCCCTTGGGGAATATTATGCATTATTGTTCCAGTTTTATTTTTATTTAATCTTCCCTTTGGTCCTCTCAGATTACTTTTTTATATATCCATGCTGGGAACGCTTTTCGCGGCATATCTCATTTCGAATTTGTTAGTAAGGAGTCGCGAAAGTAAAAGGCGTGTTATATCACGTTTGACCAGTATCGTTGTGGTAGTAGTGCTGGTTGGTTTGTTCCTGATTGGATTGCTCAATCTGTATCCCTCACCCTATAATCTGACCTGGAATTATCAGACAACGCAGTCCGAAGTTTCAGGGATGATTTTTTTCTTTGAATACCATGATAATGATATACCCGTTACTGGAATCACTGCAGAGGTCATGAGATTTGCTGATCTGCTTCTGCCACTTGAAAAGAAATCTGTGCAGAATCTTGAAAAGATCAAAGAACCACTATGGCACTTTGGGTATAATCAATTTCCATCAATAGCGTCCTCCTATGATAAAGAAACAAATCTAATTATATCACAGCGGGATAAGGTCATTTATACAGACTACTTTCCGGATATGGCAAAATTCAGGTTTACCCAAGAGGATTTTAAACGATTGAATAATGATCCTGGTGCCAGCCTTCTCTATTCAAATGGAGGTTTTGATTTCCTGACTGTTATTCCCGACAGGTAAGGTGTTTTCTTGAAAAATGTCCTGATCATCAGCTATTATTTTCCTCCAATGGCATCAATTGGAGGAATGCGACCATTTGGGCTTGCAAAGTATCTTTCATCCTTTGGATGGAATCCAATAATTCTGACACCCATGCTACCGGGAGATCCAGATCCGAAATTGTGTATTATTCAAACCCCCTACAACGATGTAGTTGGACAATGGAAAAAACGCTTCGGGATGAACCCGAAAAAATCACTAAACGCACAACTCCATATCTCCAGAAAAAAAGATCGGCCTTCCATCGTAGAACGTCTTGCAGCTCTCTCCAATGAGATAATTTCCTATCCTGATGAAAACATTGGATGGTATGATTATGCTGTTGTGGCAGGTGAAAAAATTCTTCAAAAAGAACAGATCGATGTTATCCTTAGTTCATCACGTCCTCAGACGTGCCATCTTATCGCAAAGACCCTTACCGAGAAATATCATCTCCCATGGGTAGCTGATTTCCGGGATCTCTGGACACAGAATCATTATTCACACTATTCGCAGCTAAGGAAATATTTTGAAAAAAAACTCGAAATAGAAACGCTAAAAAATGCATCATCTATTACAACGGTTTCCCAACCCCTTGAAGATAAATTAGCAGCATTACATAAAGATAAAAAGATTTTTCTGATTAAAAATGGATTTGACCCTGAGTTTGTCAATCAAGAAACTGATGTTGATCAATTCTTCAAAATTGTATATACTGGTTTTCTTTATGAGGGAAAACGAGATCCCGCTCAATTCTTTGCAGTAATTAATGATTTGTGCGATAAAGAATTTATCAAACGCAATGACATCAAAATTGATTTTTTTGGTCATGATTCTCGTGAAGACTGGCTCCATGAGGAAATCGTGAAATATCACCTCCAAGACCTTGTTACCCTCCACGGTGAGGTTTCCCACAAAACTGCTGTAGCAGAACAGCGCAAAGCCCAGATGCTCCTCCTTCTTACCTGGAATAATCCGGAAGAAGAAGGTGTCTATACTGGCAAATTATTTGAGTATCTCGCTGCCCACCGCCCCATACTCTCCTTGGGCTTCACTGAGGGGGGAGTCGTAAAAGAACTCCTCGTTCAGACAAAGGCCGGGGTGCATGCTGGGAATGAAGAGGAACTGAAGGCTGAAATTATCCGGGCATACCATGAATATAGAGAATTTGGTAAGGTGCAGTACCGTGGCATCAATACGGAGGTCATGAAGTACAGCCATAAAGAGATGGCAAGGAAGTTTGCCGAGGTGCTGGATACTGTAGTAAATAGAACTTACGCACTTGGTTCCGACCGAAAGATCTAAGAGCTAATAACACCCATTGGGGGTTAGATAAACCCGGAATGGAGACCGAACGAGCGTAAAATTAGGGTCTTTTACAGGTAATAGAATTAAAATACCAAATAACTAAAGATATAATTAAAATGAAACAACAATTAACAAATAATTCACAAGAGACATTAGTTGAGAAGCATTTTGATACGTATGTTGAGGATTGGCAAACTATCTACGCAGCGAAAGATCTGCCGTCGCTCATTATTCAAGAACAACGTGATTACGTTCTCAACTACGTTGATACGCTTGATTTAAAAAAAGGGGCCCGAATACTTGATTTGGGGTGTGGTACAGGGTTAACTTCTGTAAATCTTTTGCAACGGGGTTTTATTGTAGTTGGAATCGATGTTTCGGAAGGTATGCTTGATTTAGCACGTAAAAATTGTAAACAATTCGGATTGGAATGTAATGCTACTTTTCAATTAGGTAATGCAGAACAATTAGATCTACAGGATGATTCATTCGATGCTGTGATTGCGATGGGACTAATAGAGTATTTAGAATGGGATCGGTGGGCCCTGCAAGAAATGCACAGAGTGCTTAAACCTGGAGGTTACCTTATAGTCACTGTACCTAACTGGATTAGATTGTCATATATTACTGATCCATTTTTTTATATTTCGATCTTCAAACAAAAAGCAGGAAGAGTTCTAAAGAGAAATTTTAAATATATTTCAAAGTTAACTCAAAAATCCCCCAGAACATTTAACAGAAATTTATATGTACCCTCTTCCTTAAGACGAATGATTACCCAACTCGATTTCAATATTATAGACTCAATATCACATGGTTTTGGTCCGTTAATATTATTGCGTCGATCTAATAGAGTAACCGTTAAAATAAACCAAATACTTAAACAACGTAATGAAAGGAAAATAATGCCATTTCTTTCTGAAGTAGGGAGTGATTATATAGTTCTTTGCCAAAAGAGAGAGAAGTCTTCTGATATCAGCAAAAGGCAAATATTTGCAGACATTGATAAACGCAATAAAAAATTTGAGTCAGAAAAAAAAGAGTTCTTTGCCCGACGCAACGCTTGGCTTAAAAAGAATCCAGAATATTCTCATCTTGATCTTCGACAATTGGATACCCTTACGTATTCCAATGAAAATGTATTAGTAATTTCGCCGCATCCTGACGATGAAATTATTGGCTGTGGAGGAACACTGATAAAAATGCTAGAAGAGGGATCAATAGTCACAGTTCTTCAATTGACAGATGGAAGGGGTACATATGCTTTAAAGGATTCCCCAGAACATATTATCAAAACCATTCGTTTTAAAGAAGCGAAGGTCGTTGCAGAAAATCTCGGATTTGCCGAACTACTCTTATTTGAAGAAAAGGGGTCTCGCCTTGAATGTACTATAGACAATATCAAAAAACTATCAGATATATTGAACAGATTACATCCTAAAATTATATTCGTTCCGTTCATAAATGATATGAATCCAGATCATATTGTGGCAAATGAGATACTAAGTAAATCTTTAGAATCTTCTACTCTGAATCTCCCAGAAGTCAATGTTTTAAGTTATGAGGTTTGGAGTTTTGTGCCACCGAATTCTTTCTGTATCATAGACAATCAATTTGATAAAAAAGCTGAGATGTTAATGAAATATCGCACTGGAATGAAAGTAGTTGATTATGTACACTTTTGTGAATCCCTGAATTCATATCATGCATATAACCTATTGGGGAAAAAAGGATTTGCTGAGGTTTTTCTTGATATTGATGCTAAAACGTATATGGAACTTATTCGAGGCTCAAATATATCTCGATAGAGATAGGAATCTTCTTCCATTTTGTTATCTATAAAGAGACGGCTCTGTAGAAATGCACATTATCCGAAGACTCAAGCATAAAGAATGAAAAACAAAGGAACTGGAGGAACAGTGATACTATCTATCGGTTCGATTTATATCTCATGAATTACCGGATGAGTCCTCCAGACCACCGGAAAAAGATCCGAACAACCAATCTCTTGGAACATGTTCACAAGGAGATTGAACGCCAAACTAAGAAAGTCGGCGCATTTACGAATGATAACTGATGAATCGATACATAATTACCACAGAATCCTAAATATAATACTGACAACATGACTCTGCCAAATATGGAATCATCTCCTCGAACCCCCTTCTTCCGCGATGTCTTCACGCTCGTCAAAGGTACGACAATTTCACTAATTATCTCCGTCCTCGCATCTCCAATCCTCACCCGGCTCTACGGTCCTGAAGCGTTTGGTCTTGTGACGCTATTCACATCGATAACCAGCATTCTTGGTATTGCCGCATGCCTTAGTTATGAATTAGCAATTGTTCTCCCAAAATCAGACGAAGAGGCGGCAAATGTATTCGGGTTATGTATGCTTAGCGTGGTCTTTTTCAGCTTTGCAACAATCCCCCTCCTCTTTGTACTGAAGGAACCTCTTTTACTGTTCCTGAAAGCCCCGCACCTTGGTCTTTTTCTCTGGTTGATCCCGCCAACGCTCTTGGTAAGCGGCACCTTTCTTGCTTTGAATTACTGGAATACCCGGACAAATAAATTCTATCGTTTATCGATTGCGCGGGTAATAGCTCAATTTTCAACAACAGGGACACAACTGGGGGTTGGGTTTCTCGGACTGGCATCCGGGGGTGTTCTCATCGGTGCAAATATTCTCGGACAACTTGTATCGACATTCATTCTCTGGTTACAAATCATGAGAGATGACCTATTCTTTTTCAAACAGAATATTACCCGGAAAGGAATGACCGAAGTCTTTAAACGATATAGTAATTTTCCCAAATATGAGGTCCCAGGTTCATTAATCAATACACTATCCTGGCAGATTCCGATTTTTATGTTATCATATTTCTTCTCAACAACGATTGTTGGATATTACTCACTTGGAATGATGGTTGTGACGTATCCCATGGCGCTGATTGGAAGTTCCATTTCACAAGTCTTCTTTCAAAAAGCGGCGATTGCAATACACGAAGGTTCCCTTCCGATTATTTTTGAAAATACCTACACATTTTTAATGAAGATCTCTATGTTTCCCTTATTACTTCTCACATTCATTGGGCAGGATCTTTTTGTTTTTATATTTGGACCTTCATGGAGTGAAGCAGGAGTTTACATTCAAATTTTAAGTATATGGGCAGTATTTTATTTCGTTGCATCTCCGATAAGTTCCATTTTATCAATTAAAGGACGACAGAAGTTAGGTTTTTGGTTAAGTTCACTTGCTCTGATTACCCGTTTTCTCTCAATATATCTTGGCGGGATTCTTGGAAGTGCAATATTATCGATCTTATTTTTCTCGTTATTTGGTGCTGTAAGTTACGGTTTTGGGGGCATTCTCTTTATGCATCTCGCTGGAGTAAAAGTACAAAAAACAGTAAGAATCATCTTTGCGAATTTATTGGTGTTTCTTCCAGCAGGTGCAATAATGGCAATGTCGAAAATTTTGAAATTAAACGGTATTATTGAAATTATTTTAGCTACCATTTTACTACTAATTTATTTTGTATACCTCATAAAAACGGATGCGACAATTCGAGATATGGTTGTAAATTATCGATCAATAATCAAAGGTTAACCACACTGCAGAATAGCAGATGCATTGATATTCTGGCATATGAGATGAAAAACACTTTCTGTTTTCTTCTCATAATTATGAAGCCTCCTGTTATTTGTCCGGTAGGATTTGAGGATTAAATATTCCATTTTTCGTTCAATTAATTGACTTTTTCTGATGGATTGTAGTAATAGTGGTACTATTCAATTAAATACTGTCAAATATTAATTTTTAATACGTAGTAATCGTAGTAAAAGTTAGAGATTCTTCTTATACTATAAGCGGGTTGCCACACTTAGGTTATTTATTAGAAAAATAGGAGAGAAAAATGGATAGACGAATTAAGATAATCGTTTGTGGAATGTATGATGTGATTGGGATAGTTCGTGATTGTATAAATGCAACTAGCTCATTTGAAATGGTAAATTCTCATAATTTTTCTCAATCTGATATCATTTATTGGATATTTGGCCGAGGCCCCTCAATAAAAAAATATTTTTTTTTATGGATCAAAAAAGATCCAATAATTATCAATCATTGGATTGGATCGGATGTTGTTGTCGAAATGGAAAGAACTCGACAACACGGAATTAATCGAATACCAAATTTTATCCAGGATTTCATATATCATTGGAAGATGAAAAAGGGGGGACTAATGAATTTAGCTGCAGCTCCCTGGTTAGTCGATGAATTATCAAAATTAAATATTAATGCAACATATTTACCAATCACAACAATTGATGAACATAAACTCGAACCGGTGGATATTCACCACGTAAAAGACATTGATTTTTTTAGTTATGTTCTCTTCAAACGTTTTGATTTTTATGGAGGGGACAAAATTGTAAAACTTGCTAATCGATGGCAAAATTATACATTTTTAATAATTTGCCCCGATCTCAATGAAATTCCTCTTGATTTTATTGAAAAAATGCCGAAAAATCTAACTATTTCCCCGAGAGTAGATTGGAATGAAATGCCTGAATTTTATCAACGATCAAAGTTTTTTATTAGATATACTCAACACGATGCTATATCGTTAAGTGTTTTGGAAGCTCTTTATTTTAATCTCCAGGTATTATGGACCTATGATTTTCCCTATACACTTAAAATCGAGACGCAAGAAAAATTATCCGATTCGATCCCATCGTTGGTAAAAAATTGGCATCCAAATGAGAATGGTCATGCATATGTAATCGAAAATTTTTCAGTTGAAAAATGGAGAGCGAATTTTTTAGAGATTATACAAAGCAAAGTATATCAAAATAAAAATGGCATGAGATTTGGGAAATCCTAAATCTTTTTATAGGAAGATCATGGCAATATTCATATTAAATTCAATAAACCCCATCACGTGCGATTCAAACACCGTAAAGAACGATTGTCATAAATATATAAAACAACCCGAAAAAGTTGAGGTTGTCCGGCAGGGTGTCGATTTATCCACGTTTCGTGAGAAGGAAATGATCCCAAGAAACGGATCAATATTGCTCTGTCAAGCACTTGGGAATTCGAACCACATTATAATATCGATAGTATTGTGCGGTCATCTGACAGCAGGAATGGATTTAATGTCACCGAACCAGAAAATCTGACTCGTACGTGCTCGATAAAGGATGCGATTCTGAAGAGATCCCCCAACTCATCCGAAATAATCTGAACTCGTATTCTCTCATTCTAGTAAGAACCAGAAAACAGAAACGGATCTCCGGATCCTCGGAGAGAACTCTCACTATCATTCGATCTGACACTCTATCATCGAAGAAACTTGGTCGAAACGGTTTTCTCTGTCCTCAAAAGAAAGTTCGGGAAAGATTTGAAGCCGAGAAAATACTCTTGACAGATCAAAGAACTCAAGATCAAATTGATCCTCTATAACATCTCTACATTATTCACGCGATCTTGAGCTGCATCAGCTCTGAGGAATTCTACAGAGCAAGAATTATTATTGTTTTGAGTAATTATTTTATTAATGATAATGAATGACATCCTAGTATCCTTATTAAAATACCATTCACTGCCGTTTAATTTAATAAATCCAAAATTTCGTTCAATGGTATTTCATAAAAATAAAAATCCCCTTTTCACCACTATTGATGATTCAATGGAATTAACGAAAAAATGTATTGAAAATGGAATATCATGGATAATCTATCAACAATCGTTACAACCCGATGGTGGGATCGCAGGATATGTAACATTTTCATATGGTTCTTTAAAAATTTCAAAATCGTATCCTGAAACTGCTGGATATACCATTATTACATTATTAGATTATGCTTCTTTATTTAAATCTGAAACTGCATACAATTCCGCTATAAAAATGGCAGAATTTGAATTAAAAATTCAAAATTCAAATGGATCCTTTAATGGAGGAACCTTAGGTTATGAAACCGGACCATCTGTTTTTAATTCGGCTCAAATTGCTGATGGTTTACTAAAAGCATACTTAGTAAACAATGATAAAAAATTTCTCCATGCAGCACTATCAGCATGCAGATGGATTTCCTCCGTTCAAGATGTTGAAGGTTACTGGAGTCGATTCAATTATCTCAGTATGAAAAGAGTATATGATACGAAAGTAAGTCAAACATTATTAAAGGCAGATAAAATTACGAACAATAATGAATTTTTTGATACCGTTGAAAAGAACTTAAATTGGGTAATTAGTAATCAAAATGATGAAGGATGGTTCAATAATTGTGATAACTCATTTAATAAAAATTTATCTCCACTTACCCATACAATAGGATATACAACTCATGGATTGATTGAATGTTATCTCATTCAAAATAATCGTACATGGTTGGATTCTGCAGTTAAACCGTTAACACAATTATTAGATCAGTTTGAAATAACAAAAAAACCCTTAGCAAGCAGATATTTTTCAGATTGGAAACCTGCAACAAAATCAAGTTGTATCACGGGAAATGCTCAGATTTCGTTATGTTGGTTATTATTATATGAAATTCTTAATGATTCTCGTTATTTAAATGCTGCATCAGGATTAAATAATTTTTTAAAATCAATTCAATTTATCAGCCCATACAAGGAAATATCTGGTGCGGTTCCGAGTTCATACCCAATCTCCGGTGATTATCATCCATTTGCCATTACAAATTGGACGGTAAAATATTATGTAGATAGTCTTATTTTAGAATATAAAATTAATAAGACGCTGTTACCCTAATAATATGAAACTATATGTAGCATTTGGAATTAACTTGGGAAAATGATAGAAAAATATGCCTTGTAGAAATCCTCAATAAGGACAAATTGTATGAACCGTGAAGGTTACAGTTAATCGTTTTACAGGTAAGGTCATTTGTCTGCTGGGTGAATATTCTGGTTTTAGAGACCGATGACGATCCCCGTTCCGGTACGCTATTCGGCGACCTGATTGCTGATATATCAGGACCCCAGGGTACTAGGCAATTTTTTCATTCATTACATCGTTAAGGAAACAATATGATAAGGCTCTTCAATCGTTCTTCATTATGGGGAAGATAATTTGGTATTATATCTCTAAAATCCATCCTCCTGAATTCTCATTTATGCAATCTGATGGTGGATACGGGGGTTCTTGAAGTTTACAGCTTTTCATTTACTTTACCCATGGCTTGATATAGGCATTGTAAATTCTCTAGACAGCTTCCATTAAATCATTCATTTTTTGAGATAAAATATTCCAATCTAAATACCTGGTTGCCGCAATGCTGCCATTTGATCCAAACATGGATTTTTTACGGGGATTATGAAATAAATCTATTAAAGCATCTTCGAATTTTTGGTAATTTTCACATACAATGCCACAGTTATACCTTCTTATAA
>Ga0315288_10001174_pt1 | contig 33786 bp, 50 predicted proteins | sample YL17G11_20_MG_FD_203454 | JGI IMG/M metagenome (GOLD analysis project Ga0315288, IMG submission 203454) | Sediment microbial communities from Yellowstone Lake, YNP, Wyoming, USA - YL17G11_20 | ecosystem: Environmental > Aquatic > Freshwater > Lake > Sediment | place: USA: Wyoming | collected...
AGCTACATGAATAATTATATCACAAAAGTGTTGAAAATGCAAGGAATATCTGATGTTGAAGCAACATCAGCCACCTTTCATCCCCCACCTAGAAGCCAGGAAGGAGACTTCTCGGTGAGTAAGTTAATTACTCAATATGATATATGGATTTTACATGGAATCTATATATCACTTGCTAAACCTTTTAGGACCAGAAAAGAAGCAGTTGCTTATAAAAATAAAATTGACGATATAGCAGAGGTGAAATAATATGTCTTTTTTTCTTGGCGTACAGCATATAGAGATAGACAGGATCATGGTGCTTGAAAGGGCAAGGAAGGACCTTGGCGACATGGACGAGTTGTGCCAGAGCATAAAGAAGCTGGGGCTGCTGCAGGCGATATGTGTGAATAAAGTTGGCAGCGAATATCATCTTGTTGACGGGCAAAGAAGAATTATGGCATACAAAGAGCTTGGGCATTATACTATACCGGCGATGATATATAATTTTGATGATATGTCACTAGAGGGTGAGTATGACGCAAACATGGTCCGGAAGAGCTTTACACCGTCGGAAGCTGTCGCATTGGCGGAAAAAATAAAGACGGCAGTAGAGAACAGGGCAAAACTAAGGCAGTACAACGCATGGTTAAAGAACGAAAACGACGATAGCGCATTGACTACAACTGAGGGTGCAAAATTAGCACAAGACCCCGAAGCCGGTAAAAAAACCCGTGACATCGTAGCAAAAGCAGTGGGTTACAGCCACGAGACACTAAAAAAGGCATCCGAGGTTGTGAAAGCCGCAGAGAGGGATCCCACCAAAAAAGACCTTGTTGAAAAGATGGACGAAAAGGGCAAGGTTGACCCGGTATTCAAAGAGCTTCAGGAGCGAAAATTCAAGGAATCAACGAATAACCCGGCAGTTCAAACATCCAAAGATAAGAAACAGAAAGTCGTCCCTGTTGTTTACATGCCAAATCAAAACGTGTTTAGTCTTTCGCATATCGCTTCTGAAAGATTCAAGTCCGGCAGTGTGATTGCATGGATATCGCAAAAATTGGAATTAACCGATGGGTGCGATATTTTGATTCAAAGGAGAGGCGACGTTGTTCATGTATACAAACACCACGATCTATCGTTGCCGTTGGATGTTCGTTTGTGCAGCTCTGACATTGGAGATACACAAAATAAGAGTTTCCTTGATGCTGTTATTAGGGACTATAAGGAAAATTTGGAATGCACGTAGAAAAGTTTATTCGTTTTTTACTAATACTTAAGGATAATTCATGCCAAAAAAACCAAAAGAAATATCAAAAGAGTTACTTTACCAGGAATATATAATAGAAGATAAACCAATAGCTCAGATTAGATACGAACAAAAGATTTCGGTAAATCGTTTATACATATTATTAGCAAGGTATCATATCCCTTCTAAATCTGAGAAGGTAAATAAATTTGATATAGATAGACTAATAAAAAAGATTTCTTTTACGTCGTTCTGTTCTGATTACATAACAAATAATAAATCACTACACGATATTGAAAAAGAATATAAAATGAATGGGTATACAATCAATCTGCTGGTGAATTATTATGGACTTGAAAGAATACAAAAGAGTAAGATTGTTAAAATCGCAAGTAAATTACGGAGTAGAATTCCAAAGACTCTATTAACCAATGGATACAAGAGTATTCATATAGCAAGTATTCCCTATGAGGATCAATTAAAATTTTGTTCTATGTTTCACAATAATAGATGTCTTGAGCATAGATACATTATGGCAAAGTATCTGGACAGGGTATTAAAAAGCAAGGATTTTATTCACCATAAAAATGGAAACAAAAGTGATAACAGGATGGATAACTTAATCATGCTAACTCCAGAAAAACATGCAAAAGTTATACCCAAGTTGTTATCGTTAATAAAGGAAAATCCTGTAAAACGAAAAAAGTCAGTGGATTCAGTTAGTCAATTATCATTTTTTTGATGCCATAGCCATGCCATAGTCATACCGGAAAGCATAGCAAAAACGGTATATTTTGCATAAACAAGCATAATTTCGGCATAGAAAAACAGGATAATTATGCAGAGAAAAGCGAGAATCTTGCAGAGCAAGTGATGACGCTGTTTTTGGTTTACTTGCAGTTCCCCAAAAAAAGACATTCTTGCTCTGCTTAACTACCATTATGTGGCATCCGGTTTGAAGGAGTAAAAACAATGGAACACTTATTTGAGAAATATAAAGGCTATGATTTTTGTGTAAAAATAAGAATGGGCAGAATCTATCCTAGAATTGTTGGTATAGTCAACCTGCAGGGTAGCCCATGTTATACAGAATTTGAAGCATATCAGCAATTTCGGGCATATATTGATGGTCTAGTCCATGTTGATAAGATTATTCCGCAATATGTTACTTATGGACCTGATTATTTTCGTGTTCATTTATATTTCGGTAATAGGTTATCGCAACATTGGTTAAATGTCCAAATATGGATCTATGTGCATGAATTACGCAAGGAAAATCAATACAGGGTTTTTTGCACACTTGATGGTATAGAAAGGAGATGTGGTGCAAAAGAAGAAGCATTGAATCTAGCATTAGAATTAGGAAATGCAATTGTAAAAGAAAGTGTGCTGGACTCGTTGATGCTTGACTATTCACGCCCACTGTGGGACGCAAAATTGGATATGGATGAGTGGCAATGAAAAGAGAACATTTATTGATGTCAATCGAGAACATTAAAAAAACTGTCGAAATATCAATCAGCCAGACTATTGCATTGGAAACAACATGCGAAGGTTTAGACAAGGAAGCGATTAAGCTAGAAGAAATCACCGGGCTTTTAACAGATGCTTATCTAAAATTGTGTGAAATAAAGTGATTTGAAGGAGCGACAAGAAATATGAATGACCCAAGAATAAATGAAAATCTGAAAGGGAAAACCATTGTAAGAGTTATCCCACATTGTAAGGACAGGATGATCGCTGTGAATACAGAATATGAATATCACTTGGAAACCGAGGGTGAGTTTCTTATTGAATTGAGCGATGGTTCATTTTTGAAGGTTTGGACTAGCGAGTGGGGTGGAATAACAATTGTCAATAGACCAGAATGAGTATAACAAGGAAATAGCACGAAATGAACAAAGAAGAACTCAAACATTGGGCAAGGATGATACTGGATAATGAGCGACACAAGACATGGAAATTCGTTGCTGATAGGCATATCGGCGGCGGAGGTATATGTCTGGGCGACACGAAAAGCATAATTATTGACCCTGAAGCTTTGACATTCGGGTTGATACTACACGAGATAGCACACATAAAAAGGTCAAGGCTTCGGTGCAAGGATGATTTAACAGGGCATAGTGGTATATTCGCCGATGAGCTTACAAGGTTAATCAATAAATATTGTATTCCAAAGGAGGAAAAATTTTGGATGCTGTTATAAAAATAATAAAGAGTCAACTACCAACGAATAAATTCGTTGGCTTGTCCCTAGTCTCCACCGAAGTTTCGGTATCAACGACTGAGACATAAGGCTTATTGACTGAAGCCCATCCAGAGACGCCAAACTCGCTCTCTGGAATTGTTGTTCTATTTGAGCGTTGAATTTTTTACGTTTACAACGTTTTCTGCAAACAACCCATAATTCAGTTTTCAAAGAACAATTGGTATTTTATAGCTGTTATCTCCATTCGGAGTGCCTTATACCAATAATAATTATAACTCAAATTCAGGATAAAGTCAATGAATATCTGCATTGAGGAACAATGCAGGACGACGGTTGTGTCAGCCTGTTTAGTTAAGGAGGGATAATTTTGGATGCTGTTGTAAAAATAATACGAAATGATAAAAATGTTAAAATAGATATTGAAACATTTACTCGTCTTGGGAAAATTCACACCATAAACGCAGTATATAATTCAGTACTTAGGACATCTTTAGACTTACCAAAAATATCGTTTGTCATCGATGACGTTACAGACGATTATTACAAAGCCCTAATTTCATCATTAGAAAAACAAATATACATTCTAAACGGACACTCGGTGCAAGTGGAACTTGAACACAGTTTTTGAAAAATAATATAAGTGGTTAATATTGAAATAAATAAGTATCCAATAAAAGAATTACATAAATTTGATATTATTTATGAAGATGGTGATGAACATAATATTTGTCCTCTTTGTGGTAGAAACCGAACAAGGTTAAGTAAGTCAGATAAGAGCCAAAAAGGAACACAAATTACATTTAATTTTTAGTGAATTACCCCTACCTAGAAGCTAGGAAGGGGCTTCTTGGTTCAGCGATCCAACTTGCAAAACCCTCGTGGGCAATGTAGGGGTCGGATTTCCCCAAGCGTCAATTCGGGCAATTCCTGCCCTACTACGTGACGTTTTAGTTTCTTTAGGTCAGTTTTCCAAACGGTGATAAGCATTGTCGCTAGTATCACAAAACGTCTACCAAAATTCATGCTGACTATTTTTGGAACTGATTTTACTCAGCACCCAATGATGTGCTGAAACCTTATATCAATTGTCAAAGAGCGGTGTAGTCTATAAATAGCTACATGAATAATTATATCACAAAAGTGTTGAAAATGCAAGGAATATCTGATGTTGAAGCAACATCAGCCACCTTTCATCCCCCACCTAGAAGCCAGGAAGGAGACTTCTCGGTGAGTAAGTTAAATTATGATGTTGACAAAAAGTAACACATTAGCAATATTTGACCATCCGTGTTTGACCCAGGAATTTTCTTAGGTGTAAGGATAGCGGGGGGGGGTAATTTGGTTCGTCTCGGTTGAACTGGTGAGATCGTCGTGCCTTTTAAGAGCATGATGATCCTAAAAAAGAGGTATTTGAATATGATGCGAATATTTTATGTCTCAGCCGGCTGGCGTGTAACACCGGAAGAAATACAAGATTTTCTCTCCAAGATAATAGAACTTGGTGGAGATGTAAAAGGTATTACTACGATAATTCCTTATACTACTGTTTGGGGTTATTTTGAATGCGACTCAGATGCAAGTTTTGAGCTTTTTTATAATAAAATAAAAAATATGGCATCTGATTTGACGAAGTAAAAAAACTAACGAGAGGATAAAACCAAGAAAACGATAAGCCCGCCTACAACGTAGAGCAGCGTATTATTCTTCGGCTCTGGAGGAGGGGAAGTCCCCGGCAGAGAAGCCTGTGCAGCCACGTAGACAGCACGGCAGGCAGTGTAAATATCATAATAATGCCAATTTGTCCCCCTCATTGCCTCCTCGATGCAGGCTATAGATTCCAGCGGAGGAGTGATGTCGGGGCATACGCCCTGTATTGCTGAGTACAGGTCATAGTTAGAGGCGAATACGAGGCTGTTTATCCTCGTCTGCTCATCATAGTTTGGGACGATGAAGCCATCTCCCAGATCGATCCTTCCCTCCTTTGTCGCTCCAGCCAAACAGTTACATGCCGAAAGGTATATCCAATCACCCGCCGGCCTGTCAACCCATATCCTCAGATTCGGGTCGAAAACAATCTGCGTGTATATCGCCTTTATACAGGGGACGTACTCCGTTGGAGGTACGAATTGAGGCAGGTATACGGGCTTATAAACAGTAGAGTAGGCATCAATGAATCTGGACCCTTTCTTTATGTGAAACCTGATGTCCTCAAAGTGCTGCACCGAAGGCATGTAAAACGAGATGCCCGTCTCTGAGTCGCTGATTTTAACAGCGTATCCATATTCAAAATTTATCTCAGTCTTTGCCTGGCAAGTCATCTTAACATCACCACCAATAAAATTATCCCTGCTACTATGTAGGGAAGATAGTTTTCAGAGGGTTCGGGTTCAGGAGTGGGGATAACAACAGGCTGTGGCATACTCTCCTCAAGCTGTATAGCCAGCATCCAGTCCTCCATGCTGACAGTGGGAAACCTGCTGTGCAGTGCGGAAGCCAACTGCGCCATCTCCTGCTGCTGCAAGTACCTCTGTATGCCCGCCTGCTGTTTTGCCTGCTGTATCGCATCGTGCTTCGCCAATCCCATCGTTATAAAGGTCACTGCGAGTGTAACTATCGTGCTAATTGTGACGGGGTCCAGAAAGCCTATATCGCTAAGGAGACCATTTGATTTAAGATATGAGTATGATTCATTGTAGCGGTCCATGATGTATTGTCGTTTCCTGTCATTCGTCCTGTGCTCGCTCAGGTATCCCAGAAGCATAGGATAGTTCCTCACGTGCTTATCCCTGATCTTCTCAGGGCTGTCGTACCCTGTATGGAGTATCCTGTACGGCGTGTCCTCCATCGGTATACCAAGCCTTTCGAGAGAGAAGAATATCTGGCAGTGTATTGGAAGCTCCCACTGGACACCTTTGACATTAGGGAATAATCTGATTTGCGGCAGGTCGTAATACGTCCCATCTGAGAGAATGGATACTTGATGTAAGTAAAAAGCTTTTTTACCTGGGTTTTGAAGCAGATTGCAGAATCCTTCCGGCAGGTCGTCTAATATCTCGTCGGCGTCTATCCAGAGTATATATTCACCGCTGGATTCCCTGAGCGCTGCGTTCCTTGCCCCCAGCTCGTCCCATCTACCTTTGTGATCATACCAGAAGGCCTTGATAGGAATAAGGCTTCTGTATGAGTCTATAACTTGCAGAGTCCTATCCTTGGTGCGTGTGTCAACAGCTATAACGACCTCGCTGAAGCATCCGGCACTGATTATCGAGTCCAGGCATTGCCCGATCTCTCCCTCAGCATCCCTGACTATTATATTGACTGAGCATGTTTTCATTTTTTCCTAATTTCTCTTGTTTTCCGTATGAGGTCAGCTAGTTCTTTCCCAATCTGCTCTAATTCCTCAATAGTGACCTTGTAATCAGATATAGCTTTAAGCAAAATTATTATTAGATCGCTTATCTCAGAGAACATAGATGCCATTTTTTTATCAGCACAACGAAATAGAATATTTAGACTTCCCCTGATTATCTGGGTTATTCCTCTTTGCATAGTAATTTACACCTCCTGAATCAGAAAGCCCATGACTTCTAGTCGTGGGAGGAATGATTCCTGTGTTGTTCCTCAACAAAGATATTCCTTTAAATTTGTTGTCAAATATGTTATAATTATTATTGGTATAAGGCACTCCTGAGGGAGATAACAGCTTATAAATACCAATTGTTCTTTGAAAACTGAATTATGGGTTGTTTACAGAAAACGTTGTAAATGTAAAAAGTTCAACGCACAACAGAACAACAATTCCTTATGGAGAGTTTGTCGCATAAGGATGGGCGTCAGTCAATACGCCTTATGTCTCAATCGTTGATGTCGAAGCGCTCTTGCGAACTGAGACGGAGATTAGGGACAAGCCAACGAATTTATTCGTTGGTAGTTGACGAAGTGGTCTAAAGGCATGCAGTATCGTTTGATATGTTTTCCATTTTCACTCCCTCAATGATTTTATTATCCTGCTCATTATGAACATTCTTGGTATGTGGCTTATGAACCCCCCCAGGTTGTATTGGCTAAGTACTTCCCTCGGAACATTTTTACCCTCACTTTTAGCCCTCTGGACTATCAGCCTGTGCAGGTCAGCCTTGTAGCCCTCGTCAATGTATCTGAAGCCCTCCGGCGTCTTCATTGTGTCTTTCGACCACTTCGTAAAGTAAGTGCCATCGGGGAGTATGAAACCCGCCTCTATGTCCTTGATCCTTATCTGAACAGGCTGTATTTTGCTTAGAACGTCCAGGTGGAGGCGGTCCTTCTCGCCGCCGGGATAAATTTTTCCTGTCCCCCTGTCACGGACAGCCATCCTGACCCCCCAAGCCCTTGCCCTTTGGCTCTCCCCGACATTGCTGAACTCGTCAAGCGTCATCTGCCAGGGCTCCAGTCTCGTTTCGCCGAGTAACGAGGAAGGAGCAAAATATCTCTCCGCCCTGCCCTCTTGTATTGCCCGCCGTGCCTGGTCCGCTGTCTCTGCCCATACTGCATAGAGAGACCCACGCCCGGCGGCTGCCATAGCCTTGGCGTTTGATACCTGCGCCCTGGGGATCACCCTGCCATTAAGCAAATAAAAAAGCCTTCTATTTCTCCTTTTCCTTATACCCGAAAGCTCATTTGATTTCTGTTCAGGCAGAAGCAGTAAGGCTCCTATGATGATTAAAAGTAGTTTAACCAATGGCGGCACCTACCTTGCTGATATGTTGCAGATATTTTCAACAAGATTTTTTATTTATCCTTTGGTTCACGATAGGCTCTGTGATGTTTGCTCCCAATCCCAGAGCAACTAAGATGATTGAATATATTTGTGCATCAGCATAGGTGATTATTCCATGCCCCTGAAGCAATATCAGGATAGCGGCTAATATGGTGGCGATTGACGTTTTTTTGCCTTTCAGGAATTTAAATAAAGCCTGAAGGTATATAATCAAGTGAGAATTTGATTTTTCCTCTGTTGTAACAAAATTATTTTTTTTTACCTTATCTTTTTCCATATCTCAACGCCTTTCTGTATAAGTTGCTCCCTGCTCATGCCCTTCACCACGTGTACGAGATTCTCAGTGCCGGACACGACCCTCTTGATCGTGATCGCAGCGATATCGAATAGGCACATACCTCTCGTTTCGCTCTCAGCATCTATTCTTCCGTTACACGGCGGAACGTGGCTGCCGAGACTCGAAGGCAACGAGGAAGAACCAAAATCCTTGTCCTCGACCCATGCCCTCAGTGGACAATCTTCTTTCAGGCAGTCCTGTTCCGGGAGAAACCCGCATTTCAGTCCTGTATCCATCATTGACGAAGCTCCTGTGATAAACCTAAAAGGCTCCTGATTGCGCTAAAAACTGACAGTATTAGAATCGGTATCAGCAGGTATTGCATTTCATCCCTCATCCTTCATCCCTCATCCTTCATCCGTCATCCTTCATCCTTACAGCGTCCCCACGACCCTGCTCACTTCCCACCAGTTTGCGCCGTCGTAGGAAAATTTGATCGTTGACGTTTTATTTATTATCCCAACGAGCGTACTGACGGGCTTGAAGTTCGCTCCAAAAGTTATCGTTCTTGCTACACCATCATTAGCGATGATAAACGTTGCCTCCATCCCCGCTATCCCGTTGCTGGCATTAAACGTGGAGTTCCCTGTCGCAGTAACGGTAAACACGTTTCCATCGTTCATGTTGACAGCTAGTGGATTGGCAAAAGTTAAAGCCTTGACTGCCCTGAACATCGTTTTTGAATTAACGTAGCTAAGTGAGCCTGCGCCTGCCAGCGTCGGTATATCGCCGAGCATACGCCCTGAAAACGTCACAGTCTTTCCGGCTGATACGGTGAAAGTCACAGGGGATATGAGCCTCACCTTCGACGCTGCGATGAACGTAATGTCGTCAGTGATGGCATAATTCCCCGGAGGGATAAGAATTGTTACACCGACAGATGCTCCGATACATGAAAAAAACGCCGCTGTGTCATCAGTAACCCCATCCCCGACAACGCCCCACCACTGAGGGTATAACCAGCTTGAGACTCCCCAATATAGTGTTGGATACGCCCCAGAAAATATTTGGAATAGCCCCGCATCTATCTTACCGTAGATGTCAAAAAACGACCCAAGTCCTTGGTCAAAGTATATTGTCGCCCCCTGTTGGAATACAGAAGTAACTTTATTAGGAATTGCTACGCTTGAAAGTTTAATCTGATACGTTCCCTTCGGGAAGAAAACACTGCCTCCGCCGGCATTGTATGCAGCGTCCGCGCAGGCTTGGATATTGCCAGATGCCTCAGTAGTGCCGTCGCCGACAGCGCCGAAGTCCTGCACGTTGAATCTGAAGGGCGGCGTGACCCCATAGCAGATTTGACAGGCAAATGCCAAAACTATAATTGCGAGTAGTAATCGTTTCATCATATTGCACCTCTACAGCGTCCCAACGACTCTGCTCACTTCCCACCAATTCGTTCCATCATAAGCAAACTTGATCGTTGACGTTTTATTGGCTGTCCCTACAACCGTGCCGCCGGGCTTGAAGTTCGCCCCGAAGGTTATCGTCCTTGCTCCGCCGGCGTCATTGGTGATGATAAACGTTGCCTCCATGCCCGCTATGCCGTTGCTCGCATTAAACGTGGAATTCGCTGTCGCAGTAACGGTAAACACGTTCCCATCGTTCATGTTGACAGCGAGTGGATCGGCAAAGATCAAGGCCTTGACTGCCCTGAACATCGTTTTTGAATTAACGTAGCTAATCGCCCCTGCCCCCGCAAGCGTCGGTATATCGCCGAGCATCCGCCCTGAGAACGTCACAGTCTTTGTGTTTGATACTGTGAAAGTCACAGGAGATATGAGCCTTACGTTCGACGTTGCCCCGAAGGTAACGTTATCGGTGATGGCGTAATCGCCGGGGATGATAAGGATAGAAGTGGTGCCTGCCGCCGTGATACACGCAGTAAACGCCGCTGTGTCATCAGCAATCCCATCGCCGGTAACACCCCACCACTGGGGGTATAACCAGACCGAGCACCCCGCGCTTAAAGATGCAGTACCCAGCCCTGAGAAGATTTGGAATAGCCCCGCATCGAGCTTGCCATTGACTGTAAACACCTTCGTGTTGTCAATGGAGAGCGTCGCACCATGAGAGAATACGGCACTAATACCGGCGGGGACGGTCACGTTTGCAGATAGCTTATAAGTGCCTTTCGGGAAGAAAACACTGCCGCCAGCGGCAGAGGTTATGCAGTTATTGATCGCAGTGGAGTCGTCTACTGCCCCGCTGCCGACCGCCCCGAAATCCTGCACGCTGAACCTTGTGAGCGGCGTTATGCCATAGCAGATTTGGCAGGTAAATGCCAAAACTATAATTGTGAGTAGTAATCGTTTCAGCATATTGCACCCCTATATCAGTATGAACAACCGCCAAATTGCCCCTGTGTAAAAGAATATCGCCGACTCGCCGGGGAGAACGTCCTGGGCAAGCACCCCAGAGTCGAAAGTGATTTTGTTCGTTGCACCGTAGTTGTTCAGGAAAATAATCGTCCCTGTCTGAAAAGCCGCATTAGGATTGAAGGTACGGTCTGCTGCGCCGCCGTCCTTGTAGAACACGTTGCCGTCTGCCTGGACGAACGTCTCGTTGCCAACCATGGGTCCGGCATCGGTGAAATCAAGCGCTATGCCCCCGGCTATCGGTCCGGTCAGTGTGATACCTGCAAATGATGGTGAGCCGGCAGTTGATACGTCCTGGTTATTCTTTATTATCGTCGGTATCGCCCTGTTGACCTCCACCCACTTCGTGAGCGCAACGTTGTAGACGAACTCCACCTCGGCGGTCAGATTAATGGTGCCTACGAGTGTCCCATTCGGTGTGAAATTTGCGCCAAAAGTGATGGTTCTTGCGCCGGCGCCGTCATTTGTTATCAGGAATATTATTTTCTGCCCCTCGATGCCGTTAGTGGCATTTAGCGTGGCGGGACCTACGATAGCAGTGGTCGTCGTCGTGAAAACGGTTCCTAAATCAGTATCAACTGCCAGCGGGTCTGCGTAGACTAGAGGCACTGTTTTCGTATTCCTGTCAATAGTCGCACTGGAGAATACCATCGTGCCTGCACCGGCAGACGCTGGCTTGTCGCCGAATACGCGCCCTGCTAGTGTGAGTATCTTTCCGCCAACACTGACAGTAAACGTGATCGGTGAGACCAGCTCAACGCTTGTCGTAGCCCCGAAGGTGACGTTATCCGCCATTGAGTAGTTTCCGGGCTTAACGAGGATAGTGTTGGTGCCTGCCGCAGTAATACACAAAATAAGGTTTGCGGTGTTGTCAGTCGCGCCATCGCCGACGACGCCCCACCACTGCGGATAGACGAATGGCACGACGCCAGCCGCCAGGGTTGCCGTTCCGGCGCCGCTGAATATCTGATAAAAGTCAGCCTGAAGCCTGCCCTTAGCTGCAACTGCAAATACTTTTCCGCCGTCAATGGACAACGAAGCCCCGGTCTGGAACTGTGCTGTGACGCCAGCGGGGACGGTCACGTTGTTAGACAGCTTAAACGTCCCCTTCGGGAAGTATACAGTACCGCCAGCAGCGGAGGTTATACAGTTCGTGATAGCTGTTGAGTCGTCTACCGCACCGCTTCCGACAGCGCCGAAATCCTGCACATTGAACCGCAGGTACGGCGTGATGCCATAGCAGAACTGAGCAATCAGCATGAACAAAAATACAGCAAGGATCAATCTTTTAATCATTTTACTCTCCTTTACCTTAAACCTAGACATTAACCAATTCTTTTTCTCGCAAATGTTCTTCCCATTTGGAAACAAATTGCTCTATTTTTTCCCATTCACTGTTGGATAAACCCATGTTTTCTTTCATAGTATCAAGGTATCCCTTGCAATATTGGCTTAAATTGAAAACAAAACCAATTCCAAGTAATTGGCTTTTATCGCCAAATGCAGTTATCAAATCCATTATGTTATTATTAATCTGGATACATACATTCAAATCCTCTGGCGTTATTTCATTTAAAATCGTATTCATTAGATTATCCACAAAATTATCTATCTCAGAATCGGAAACTATATCATCTATCATATTATGCACCCGCTAGTTTTTTTCTTAAACGCCATAATTTTACTTTTATTGAAGATCGAGAACGGTTTAATTTACTTACTAATTCCGAACCGGAATCGCATTTTTGTGATTTTTCAATATGTTCCATCAGTATAGCTATTTCCGAATCTAACCATTTCCCCTTGAGCGCTTTGATCCTTTTTAATCTATCAGAATCAAGGCTTAATCTGTATTTTGTAACATATCGTTTAAGATTATAATATGAAATTCTCATCCGAATTGCCATTTCTTTATATGGAATCCCTTGAGACTGAAGCAGTTTTATGCTACCTATAATATCCTGTGTTTTTCTTGCCTTATAAGCAAAAAAGCATGATTTTGAGCAAAATTTAGCTTTCTTCCTCTCACTAATATTTACCTTAAAATCATTTTTACAGAATAAACATTTTCTATAAAAAAGCCTCTTGATATTATAGTAACTACCTGAGCATTTTTTGCTACAAAATCGTGATTTGTTCATCCCTCCCCGACGTCCAGGTCCACGCATATGTAAAATTACTTCAACTTCTTGATGACAGTTATCACATTTTAATAGAGCATAAATTTGATTTCCCTTACGATATTTTTTAAGTATCATGTCATTATCCTTGTTTAGTAGGAAGCACATCTAAGCTAAACAATGGTTAGTAGCTTACACTAACCCTTAGATGTGCCTTGTGTCAAGCAATCGTGAACAGTCTCCAAATAGCGCCGCTGTAGAAAAAGACAGCGGACTCGCCCGGGAACACGTCCTGATTCAGCACTGTCGAGTCAAAAGTTATTTTCTTTGTCAACCCCTGGTTATGAAGAAAGACGAAGAAGCCCGGCAAAAATACACCCAGCGGGTTGAACGTCCTATCTGCAGCGGCGCCGTCTTTGTAGAATACGTTCCCTGTAACTGTAGAGAACGTCTCGTTGCCGACCATCACTGACTCAACGTATTTGAAACTAGAGCCTCCCGCAAGTATAATTCCTAAAAATGTTGGCGTATCAGTAGTTTTAACGCCCTGGTTGAACCAATCGCTGAGCGTAGGGTTGCCGAGTAGGGTCACTATTCTGTCTATATCGCCAGTTCTAAGGGTTAGAATCCTGTTCTCAGTCAGTGCGGAGCCCGGTTTCAAGATGAGGTATTCCGCTCCACGAAGTCCCTTTATCCCGAGGCCTATATTAGGGAAAATTGTAATATCGTTGATGTCTATTATTCGCATAATCATCCCTCTCTTAAAACAGTAAACAGTGAAATCAGTAATCAGCAAGCAAGAACTAATTACTGATTTTACTGTTCACTGATTACTGTTCACTGATTACTGTTCACTGATTACTGTTCACTGATTACTGTTCACTGATTACTGTTCACTGATTACTGTTCACGCCTCCGTGATGAAAGCAGATACGCCCAGATCAGCACCTGCTGCGGGTGTGTCCGTTATGGTCATCCAGTTGTCGTGGTTCAGGTAGATCTCGAGGTCGTCGAACCATCCCTTGTCTTCCGTTCCCTGCAGAACAGGTGACACAATTGGGGCGGCGTCCGTCAGCGCGGCTACGACGTCAGGAAGAGAAAGCGGCGCAGCGGCTGTCAAAACGGATCCCCCTATCCTTGTCACTTTCCACTCCTGCCCGATAGGTGGCCTTACAAGTAGGATATTTGCCGCACCTCCCAGGACTGTTCCGACCAGGCTGGCTACTTCAGAGACGCCGTTAGGACCGTAATCCTTCGATATGATACCGGAGAAGCCGACGGTGGCAGGTGCGCCTCCAGGGTTAGTAAACCTAAGCCACACATCATGGTTTATGTGTATGTCGAAGCTGTGCCAGCCGAAGTTCTCTGTTCCTATCGCTATCGTGGCGAAGCTGACGCCATCGGTCAACTCGACGGTGACGTTGGGCAGTCCACCAGCGCCGGCGCTCCACCTGGACGTTCCGATGTCCCGGATGTCCCAGTCCTGTCCTGCGGGGGGCCTGACCTCCCACACGTCGCCCGCATCCATATCAAGGACGTCGCTTATTACTTTAGAAACCCCGTTAGGACCGTAGTCCGCAGCGATCTTGTACGATATGGCAACGTTCACCGGCAGGGCTACGTCCGGATTGTTTATCCTGAGATAGTTCGTAGGATTTATGAACCATTTGGGGGGCTTGTCCCATCCCCTTATGCTCGGCGCAGCGGCGCTGCTTCGCCTGAAGTTAGCTGCCAAACCCGCTACACCGTCAAAGACGCCGACAAGCACCTGCGGGACACCCGCCAAGCCCGCACCTGCAATTATAGATGCGCCTATATCAGTGACCTCCAGGTCCTGCCCTACTGGCGGAATTAAATCGTAGTTATCAAGTGAATCAATAGTCACAATATCTGTCAATACTCCTGGCATTTTCGTACCTCCTGTTTGTTAATTAACTTACCCACTGGGAAGTCTCCTTCCTGGCTTCCTGCCAGGTGGGAGATGAAAGGTGGCTGATGTTGTTTCAACATCAGATATTCATTGCATTTTCAACACTTTTGTGATATAATTATTCATGTAGCTATTTATAGACTACACCGCTCTTTGACAATTGGTAATGGGTTTCAGCGAAGTCATTGGTCGCTGAGTAAAACCAGTTCCAAAAATAGTCAGCATGAATTTTGGTAGACGTTTTGTGATACTAGCGACAATGCTTATCACCGCTTGGAAAACTGACCTAAAGAAACTAAAACGTCACGTAGTAGGGCAGGAATTGCCCGAATTGACGCTTGGGGAAATCTGACCCCTACATTGCCCACGAGGGCTTTGCAAGTTGGATTGCTGAACCAAGAAGCCCCTTCTGAATTTCCTGTTCAGTAGGGGTATTTCACAAAATGTTATCTGAATACTATTACCTGGTAATTTGCGTTCCTTCCGGGAACGTTGTTCCTGGTCCTGAAGCCCCTCACAGCCAGCAGCCTTATGAATCCCTGCTCATCTAAAGAGATATATGAGAATTTTTGATTCTCATCAGAGCAGAACTCGATATCAATGGGTTCCGTCCCCCTGCTGACCTTGACAACGTAGCTCTGCCAGGGGAACATAACCCAGTCAGACCAGTCATCCCCTGCCGTGTCCCTGTAAACCCTATAATCGAAAGTTGACCGCTCAAGCTCATCCCAATCCCAGTATAAACCTTTCGGAGGAGATGTGAGAATCAGACTCGCTGAGTCCGTTATGTTTATATCGTCATGAACGTTTATCCAAAGCTGGCGCTCAACGAGGGTATATAGAGTTGTACCTGCCGATCCTTTGATGTTCGATCTTGCATAGGTGCCTCCGTAAATAACGTTATTGATATTCAAAAGGGCGAGAATATCGCCAGGCCTGTTAATATTTATATTATATATTGGGATTCCGCCAGCCTCGTTCCATTGAATCAGGTGTCCTTCCTGGGGGTAGCCGCCCCCACCACTCTGACTTAAACCGAAAAATAATTTTTCTATCCCATCTTTATTTTCGTAAACAGTAGATGTGACATTTCCATAGCCAGCAGGGGGAAGGAATTGCGAGACAACAATCCATGCAGGATAGCCTATATCGTACTCGAGTAGAGCTCCGTATAGGGTTCCTGCATAAAGTTTTGTTTTGTAGATTATAAAAGTATCACCGACAATGTGGTCATAGCCTACTGCTGCGGGAAGAACAACTACCCATGCGTTGACTCCATTCCATTTGAATAATCTACTGTCTGAAGCAAGACCGTAAAGCTCTCCATGAAATTCTATTAAAGAATATATAACGGTCAAGCCAACCCTTGGCGCCTTGCTGACCCATGCGTTCACATCGTTCCACTGGAGAAGTTCGCCATGACCGGTGCCTGCATATAGTTTTCCATTGAAAACGTACATACACAATATTCCTGTGTTTAAACCAAGCAATGGCGCTCTCTGCACCCATGCGTTGACACCGTTCCATTCATAAAGATTTCCGTTGGGCGATGTGCCAGCATAGAGAAGGTTATTATATTCTGTTAATCCCCTCGTGCTTGTCTCTGCGCCCAACTGGGGCGCAACTCTCGTCCAGTCAACAGGTCTTGTAACAGGGTCCCATTCGTAAAGCGTTCCCTTAGCGGGGGTTCCTGAAGAAAGTGCAGTGCATCCATATATTAAATTATTATAGTAGACTATGCTCTCAACGCCGTTATCATTGCCGCCCGCCGAGTATCTTTTAGCGACACCATACCATCTAAAACAGGGAGTACTAGAAATTAAAGGCATCGTGTCACTTCCTATGGATTGTTATAATGCACTTCCCAGTCAATAGCCAATGTCTCACCAGCAATTTTGTTAAACGCTGGATAATCCACCCATGCGAGCAAAGGGGTAAAAATACCAGCCTCCTCGCAATTCCCTGTCCCTACGCCAGGTCCAAAAATAGCTGAATAAGTCACGATTTTTGCAACAGTAACCACTCCCGAAAAGGCAACTATTGCTGTTTGGGCTTGTAGTGCAACACTTCCTACCCCCTTGCCGCCTGATGCGCTTCCGATCGCGATCTGCGACATAACAGGCAAGGTCGCAGCGTGGCTCCTGTTTGCCCCCCATGAAGCCCCAACGTTAGTGACCTGGTTCTTAACGCCCCACTCTGTCTTTAATGAGCCATCAGGATTGTATAACCTAAAGCGGACGTTTACTCTCATACTGATGATACTTTTAGCCTTCATTCCTCATTCCTCAGTCTCGGCGAAGCTGAGATCAGTCAATGTTTGTTATCTGCAAATTTCCGTTAGAGCCAGCATTTACGTTCAAAACCATGAATTCTACTAAAGAGAAAGGTATCGGTAAAGGCGGGTCATCACTGCTTAATTCAATTATGTCACCGGGCTGCCCTGCCCTATATGCAAGCCTGATATAGACAGGGTTCGTCGTGCATCTTACGATAAAGCCCTTTCCGTTATACGTAAAAGTGCATGTTTGCCACGTATCGCTTGATGTTATTCTTATAACCTCATATCTGAAAGCTGGTAACATTTCAAATCCTCATATCCCTAATATAACCCCAGACAGCCACCGCAGTGCGTCTCCACAAAGCTTGTCGCATGTTTAACGTTCATTATCCCGCCGATCTGCCTTATTCTCCAGCCCGGTGATCCCATATTTTTCGCTCTAGTAACTGTAAGCGTCCATCCCTCGATGTAGTTGTGGTATAACGCCCAGTGGCTGCCATTTTCGTACACCTTGCTTTCATATACCTTGACAGTCCCAACGGGCAACATGAACGGTTCAGAATCGTAAATGAATGATTTAACATAAGTCATAAACTGTAATGAGTGATCAGTAATCAGTAATCAGCAAGCAAAAACAGATCACTGATCACTGATTACTGATCACTGTCCGCTATATTCTATATGCGGTGTTGGGAAACATTGAGCTGTATTCGGGGTACTTGGCAGCAAATATCATTCTGTAACGATTAAGCACTATGCAGACCTTTGTGACGTAATCGTTGACATTCGTATTGCCGACTGAGTTCACAAAAGGCGGCGTAGACCCTGTTTTGCACTCCTTGACGTATCCAAGCAGTTGGACGAAGCACGTCCCGGCATTGTAGCCGGCGAAGGCAAATTTAAGACGGTTGTACCTCGTGAACTGGTATCTAAGATAATAAGTCCCTATCTCCACATTCACGCCAAGATCATACAGGTTACCGGGCGTATCCTTGGAGGCAGCGCCGTTGTACTTCAGCGATGGCTCCAGTTTCTTCAGCCAGTTGGCAGTCGGGTCTAATAGCTGCATCAGACCATAGGAAGTGGCGTAGTGTACGCCGTTGTCGTATTCCTTCCTATATGCGTAAGGGTTGCCCTCGCTCTCTATGTGTATCACAGCTGCAATGGCGGCGGGGTCCATCCTCTGCCCGTACCCCTCATTCATGATAATATCAGCGTAGACCATCACCCTTTTTTCGACAGGGGTAAGCTTAACGTTTATAGCCTGTTTAGCTATCGCAACCGCCTCTTCCATCGTTATAGGGTTGCCGGACTCCATGTATTGATCAAATATAGCCTTAGCCAAAGCATCAGTGCTGGCCTTTGAGAGGCTTTTGTTCAGATACAAAGCGAATAAGATTATTGATGCAAGAATAATGTAGTTCATAAACTGTAATCAGTAATCAGTAATCAGTGAACGGTTTTGCTTGCTGATTACTGATCACTGATCACTGATTACTGTCCATTATGCGTATATCTTCTCCGTCTCCAGCCACGTGGACTTCGGAAAGACCCTAGCGTATCCGGGGTAGGCCTTTGCGAGAAGGAACCTGAAGCGCGGGACGTAGCTAACCACTGCGTCAACGTATCCCTGATTGGCATAATTGCCTGAGACAAAGGAGACCTTCCCAAGATTGTACCCTGCGATTGCTGATGGGATGTATCCTTTTACGTCCCTGTGGCTCAGCCAGTATTTCATGTATGCGGTCCCCCAGTGTATATTCGTGTCGGGGTCAAGCAGACCCCTCTTGTCCCCTGTATACCCCTGGCTCCTGGCCTCAGACGTCCCGAACTGCATGAGACCGACATAGCGTGAATCTGGATTCCAGACATTGCGTCCCTGGCTCTCCTTGGCGATGACACCGGCGATGACAGCCGCCTCTATGCCGTATGTTTCACCCCACCGCATGATCATCTCCTTCCACTTCATCACATCATTCTCGAAGGGAAGCTCCGCAGCAAAGATGTAGTAATACTCATCGGCAGGCTCAAGCCAATAGTCAGGGATGACTGTCTTACGCCGTGCTGCTTTTACCAACAGGAATATGCCTATTATCAGTAGAATTTCCATTCTCAGCCCTCGCTTCGCTCGCTGCGAGACTCTTTCAAACGACTATAGGACCTTCTTTAAGCGCAGATAGCGGTGACTGCGAGTATGCGACTCTGGTGTTGACAGTCCCTACGATGCAGACGCCATATAAGGTCTGTCCCCTGTTAATTGTGTATGCTATCGTCTGCTGTGCGTTGAGACGCCTTCCGTTCGTTAACAGCACATCCGGGTTGCAGTCAAGGTATATCTGCTGCGCCACGTCGTCATTCGTTATCTCTACCCGCATGATAGAGAGGCTTTGGTTCTCCGCAAGTATCGTTGGCGAAGTTGTGACAGGGACGAGGCTTGTCGTCTTGGGCGCTGCGGGCAGTCCCACGGAGATGAGCGACATCATTATCTCGTCAACGGGCAGCTTGCTCTCTCTGCTCAGGAGCGCGATGATTTCGTCAAGCCTGTCAATTACAGCCCTTTGCGATTCGTAAAAAGCCTGCTCAGGCGTCAATCTGGTTCCTTGGCCCATTTATAGTATCCCTCGCTTTCGCTATCCCTCGCCTTTGGTATCAAAGTAGCCGTGCATCAAAAAGGTCGGCGTCGCAGCGTGGCAGCCCCTGTTCTCTAGTAGCACACGTATTGTAGTGCCATCCTTAAAGCGCCAGGGCTCCGATATTCGAAACATGCCCTTGTACTCGGTGGTGTCTATGCCGGCTCCAGTAATTGCAGATAGGTCAACCCTGCCGTTCGTTAGAAACTTCATAGCGGATACGTCCTCGATACTTACCCTGAACGGCTCGATGTGGCGTGGGATGCCCTGAAGCGTAGACGCCCATGAGATGTGCGTGCAGATGAAGTCACGGGGTGATACCTTCCAATCAAGCGGGATTGATACAGCCCCGGGAGCGATGGTTGTAACAGGCCCAGGAGGCGTGAACGGGACGAAATAAGGCAGTTTATCCCTGTTGGTAATTTGAGATTCCTCTATGGGCTGATTATTATTTAGCATTTAGCCCTCCTTTTTTGGATGAAAGTAGCTTCCTCAGTCCCGGAGAAGCTGTGATTACCGTACAGGAACGCCCCTCTTGATTGTGAGTCCGGCCTTGAGCCTTTTGACCGGCGTTGCCCGCAGCGTTATAGCCGCAGGGAACCTGACGTTTATCTCATAAGCCTCCCCATCAGGAACAGGGATAGGGATCTCACGTCTGCCGATTGCCCCTGGTGCCGGAGTGCCGTTTGACAAAAAGCTGACTTCGGTGGGGACACCGAAACCAGAAAGTGATACCCCTCCGCCCAGGCCTTTTCCCATCGGGAAGTCAATAAGCTTCCCATCGCACTCAGTCTTCATATTGCCGGTGATGAACCTCATGTATCCGCCGTGAAGTATCAGGTTCAGGTCATCCGCAGGGACGAAAGCCGGGGGCGTCGTCTCCACCTCAACATCGAATCCGATCTGCCAGACAGCAATGTCCCAGCCTTTAGGAACCATTGCCCATCCCGGCACGCTATAGTGAAGCCCATGTGTCTTAGTAGCTGCGGGCGGAGTGGTGAAGTTCCCTGAAAAGAACATCCTGAACTCCTGACCTGCGGTGATGTTTGTCGGCAGTATCTCGCTGTCGTACCAGAAGATGTCAGCCGTGTCTGTTATTTTTACCTGCTGCCCGGTAGCTGTTATCATGTAAAGACCGGGCGTTCTCGAAGCGATGATTGGCTGTGCTAGTCCCATATTATTTTTCCTCCCTTTAATATGAAAAAGTGACATTAATTTTTGTTTTTTCCTCGTTGGCAACAGAAACACCGGGTTCCCCAGTGACGGTGAAACGAGAACTGTTAATACGTCATTCCTGCGAACTGCGGCTTGAATACGTTAACCGGCTCTGATTGTTGAATACCCCCAACCGACAGCGCCTGATACTGCCTCCTAAAACCCGGCTCCTCAGACACGATGTAGTCCAGACCTGCTGTCTCTACAACTGTAACAGTCTTCCCTGTGAGCCTAAGCAAAAGCCTTATGCCTGTAAGCACGAGCGCACCGATTGCGACGTTTGTGCCTATTTTAGGCTTCGTCGGGAAGATGAACCTCGTCAAGAGTATCCCGCCGCCGAGACCCATAATACCGACCGCTATGTCAGCCTCCACTGATTCCATGTTGGCTTTCTTGGGATCGACCTTGTCCGCTAACCCTATGCTGGGGGCGAGCATCTTAACAATCTCAAAGGAACCCACGGCCCCTCCCACGCCTATCAGCGCAGCGACCGCTACGTCCTTCACTGCGTCAAAGCTGGCTCTCAGGGACGTGCCTACCTGACCGAGATCGCCCAGCTCTCCCATCCTTCTGCCACCTGAAAACTTGGCGCATTTTCTAACCATGCCCCCGGTAGCAGGGCTGTAAACAGTCTGCCACCCGGTGCATTTTCTTCCTAATCCGGCCATATTTATACCTCCTCTTTTTTCCATTTTTTTCTTTTTGTATGGGCACCCGCAGACGGGATTGATCCCATGCAGTAAAAGCAGTTCATCTTCCATTGCTTACCTCCTACGCCGTCTCCTGGGATCTGCAAGATCAGCTACAGAGTATCCACGCGTAGTCTTTGCAAACCTTGGTCCTTTCGGGGTATAGCAAAGCCTTCTTTCCCCGCCTCTAACAATGACGGTCTTGCACTCGCCTGGGGCCATCGCAAACTCACCAAGATCATCTACGAAGCCCACTTCGCCCATCCTGCCGGTGAACCTGACGCCAGCCCTTGTCCGGCAGTATTCTACGCCCTTGCGTGTGGTCCTGCATTCCCCTTGCGCCATCTTTCTGCCGGGGCTTCGTCTCCCGGCCACTTTTCTTTTTCTTTTAGCCATTTTCTTACCTCCCTCATTCTTTTTGAAGTACCTAAAGCCCAGTTGCAACTGTTGCCTGGGTCTCTAAAGTCAGCATAATCGAGGGCTGTATCCACAAGCCTCTCCCTCGCCTGAAACAATTTTTCCCTGTAATCGTTGGGTATCTTTCTATTCAGGGCAGCCCCGATCCTCGTAAGCTGCATCCTCATCATGCCGCAGTGGTAGCACCCGCTCTTTTTTGAGACTATGGGATATGCGGGCAGGTCTTTCCTCGGCGTCCCCTCCGGCAGAAGGAAGGCTTCAGCACCATATTGATCAAGCATATCCCACCTCTCCTTAGCAGTGGTAGGGTGATGCTCGATGTAGGGGCTTTGCCTCGGCGGTCTTGTATCAGCGCACCTTTTCATTGACTTTATCCCACACTTAATCAATCTTTTATAAGCTTTACTATTAAGTAAAAAGCCGCTATCCCTATAGAGGCATACACAGCCAGCTTTACGACGCCTATTATGCTCTCCCCATCTGGTGCGGGTTTTCCTTTGCAGACTATTGAAGCCTGTTCAGAGGCCTTCGCTTCGTCATATCCCGCAGCCTTGTATTGGCTAAATACTCTGTCGAAGCACTCGTAGTAGTCGCTGGTTGATTTGCTCTCCGTGTAATGGGTGTAGACCTGTGTGCCTAGCCACGTTACGAGAAGCCCGCCGGCAATGATTGCGGGCACAAGCGGTGGAAATCCTAAGCCCTCCTGCCCCCTGTATCTGCCCTGCCACGCTAAGCCCTCAAGGTACTTCTGCTCAGCCCATAGCCGTTCCAGACTTCCTGTTCTCGTTTCGCCGAGCAACGAGGAAGAAACAAAGCAGCACGCACCTATGTCTGAAAGCGTATTTGACGCTCTGGTGAGGTATTCCCTCGATGCGGCAAGATAGGAGTCCATCTCTTCTAGCGTCATAATATCCACTTTCCTACGAAAAACCCAATTAACCCGTACCCCCACCAGGGAAATTTTGGCTTTTCAACGCAGGAGGGCGGGAAATAGACAGGCTTATATCCCATCAGACCCCTGCACTGGGATTCAGACATACCGGGCATAGTCAAGCAGCTCTGGTAGAGCTTCGTCCATACAGCCCCAATAACATCGTAAGGTTCTTCTGGCACCTGAGAAAGCGAGCGTATCATTTTAATCCTCCTGTCCCGGAAAAATTGCGATCAAAAATGCGCCGATAACCCCAAAAACTACCAGCTTTCCATATCTCTCTAAAAAAGGAACTGGCTGTGGCCCAGGCGTAGGGGGAACTGCCTCAGTCACAGGCGTGGGCGAAAGTGAAACGGTCTCAGGAATCACAGGGACGTATACTTCCTCTTGATAATATCCCCTTTTGTTCAGCTCGTCGCTTGTCTCCTGATAGGTCAAGTCTTTAAGCATCTCTTAGCCCCCCCACCGAGTTTCTCAGTGATTTACTTCCTGGTCAGTGCCGGTATTACAACTGCTACCCCGACAATAATAGCAGGCCAGGCCCATGAAGGAAGCCCCTCCTTCTTTTCTTCTTGATATGACAGACCGGTGTATCCTCTCGCTATATTCAAAGCCTGGGCCCTGGTAAGAGAAGGATTCTGGCTCATCAGATAAGTAGCTATAGTCTCTGCGTCCTGCTGGTTGCCAGCCGGCAGCGTAGTTCCTCCTGCCTGATATTGCGCCTGGTTATACTGGTTTCTCAATGATTGTGCTTGCCAGTAGTTGCCCGCTATGGTTGCCATAGACCCGATCATCTGGAGTATGACAGGCCCCCACTGCGACCCCCACGACTGCTCAGGGATAATCTGCCCGAACATCAGTGCGCCAGGCGCCGCTGTCGTGGTCAGCTTCTCCAGCGCAGGCGCCCTGCTTATCGCATCTGTTATAATATTATTGAAAGTTGAGCTTGCGATGTTCGTTGTTGCAGCGGCTTTTACCGAATAACCATAATAATTAAGAGCCTGATTGACTGCGATTCCAAGCACCTCTGCGTGTGATAGATACCTTGAAACAGCGGGTGATACAGCAGGGGACACGGCGGGGGAAACAGCGGGGGATACCGCAGGCGATACCGCAGGGGACACCGCTGCGTAATATCCCCTCGTATTCAAATCTTTCGTAACCTCAGTTGCAGTTAATGCGCTAAATCTCATAATTAACACCTCTTTCAAGACAGTAATCAGTAAACAGTGATCAGTGATCAGTTCTTGCTTGCTATTTACTGATTACTGTTTACTGATCACTGATTACTGTTTACTGATCACTGATTACTATCCGATCAATCAACAAGATAATCCTGCTTGAACTTTATCTGCTTATCGGGGACTTCCCACCCCATCGGCTCGGGCCTGCTCGCATCCAGTGCAATGTACTCCGTTGGGCTGGATGGTGGAAGCAGATCCAATGGGTATATATGCTCAGCCTGACCCCTCTCGGTTATTCCTATCGTCCTGACGTGCAAGACGTGCCCGATTGAGCCAAGAAGGCTGCAAATGAGGATGGATAAATCATCACAGTCAGCGATTCCAAGCTCAACAGTTCGTCTGGGCTTCTGGAAAAGCTCTATCCCGGTCGGATCTCTCGTATACCTTATATTTTGCCGTACCCAGTGGAATACAGCCGTCGTCTCGCCTCTCCAGTCTCTGGGCGCCACGTTGTATTCCATGAGAATATCCGCCACAAGCCTCCTGATCCTCACGTCCCGCTTGCCGTCCTGTATCTCGGATATGAGATTTGATATGCGGTCATCGAGCGTCTCAGACTTGACGGATTCCATCGTCATCTGAGGACCATCCGGGACGAACCCCCTTATAATATCACCAGCCCTGCTCTGCATCTTCTCAGCCTCCGCTCTGTTCTTCTGTTTTTTCCTCGTTGGCAACGGAAACACCGGGGTCTACCAGTGACGGCGAAACGGGAGGCGCCTTCTTTATCTGCATGAACATCGGCGTATAAATCTTTATAAGCTCTGCCCTCACAGGCTCTACAAGACCGGGCGGCATCTCTATCTCCATTGCGAATCCCTCGTAAGCCCTGTTGAGCAGCTCAAAGTCAACGTTCCCCTTCAGCATTTCAGAGATTGAGTTTACGAAATTGATCATTATCGGGTGCGGCTGTATGCCTACACGCATTGTGCTTAAAGTCATGTTTATTATCTGAGATAAGACGGTTGCAATGTCCGTTGGTGATCCCCCGTTGTCAATGAGGCTGATGAGCGGGTCGAGCATTGCCCTTTCAAAATCCCCCCTGTCAGTAGGTCTTCCGTTTCTAAGTATATTCCCGCCCCCGGTATGATCAGCCTGCAAACTCTGAGAGGAGGGGGTTTCCTTCGATCTCGAAGCTAACGCAGACTGGCCACCCGGCGGCTTGGCTTCCCCTAACGGCAAGACTGAACGCTGTGGGATCTCCAAACCCAAAAACTTACCGATAAGACCTGAAACTATCGGGCTGTCTGAAGCCATCCTCGCCCACTCCAGAGTCTTATCCTCGCTTATTTTCGGTGAAAGCATCTCCTTCACCTCGTTGAGCTTCAATATCCCTTCCAGCGCCTCGAAGACGGGGTTGTCGCCGTCTCTCTTTGAATCGTACAGAACTAGCATCCTGTCAATATTCTTGTTCAGGGTATCAATTTCCTGGGCGTGTGAAGTCTGCATCGTTGTTATAAAAGTCTGCATCACTGTTAAAAGCTCGTTATTCTTTCCATCTCTGCCATCTATGACCTTATCAAGCAGCTTGTCTGTTATATTGGCATTAATCTCCTGAACGCTTTTGTTTTTCCTTGTTGCCTCCGTCCTGCTCTCCAGGGGTTCGCCCTCGACGTGAAACCTGAAGTTCGCATAGGCGTGCTCAACGTTATCCCCCTTGTCGATCTTCATGACGATGACGTTGAAGGTGCCGCCTCCATATCGAGTCTTCATGTAAGGCTCTATATCCACGTCATCGAAGTCTCTGACATCGCCTTTAGATACAAAGTTTCCAGCCAGCCCCGACCCGCCGTCAGGATCGACCCTGTATATGTGGACAGAGCCGCCGTCCTTGCTCTTGATTACCTCCTGAACCGCAGTCTTGAAGCTGGTTGACTGAATTGTCTTAGGTTCCTTCTTAAAAAGCAAATTAGCTAATCGATTTTTCACGCGATCCCCCTCCTGCTCCGGCTTTTGTTTCTTCCTAGTTGCTCGGCGAAACGAGACGAGCGCTTTTCCTGACGGAACTTTGCAATAAGCTCCTCGATTGTCTTCTTATCAGCACTTGGATGTGCGACCTTGAAGGCGTCATATATGCTGAACATATTACCTTTCAAAAAGCGCACAGCCCTTATGCCCCTGATCGTGCCCGACCTTAGCCTTCTATGAAACTCACTTTTCGACACACCAAAAATCCTGGCTACGTCAATGCCCCAGATTAGCTCTGTTTTAGGTATGTTTTGAGACGGTTTATTTTTCATGTGCATAACTGTGCCAAATCGTGCCAAATCGTGCCAAATCGTTCCAAAGATAAAATATTAAAAATGATGGTTCAGTAGCACACCAATACTACATTTCTCGTTTCTCCTAGTAACGAGGAAGAAAAAAAGGAGGAATATCTCTGCAAGAGTGTATACTTGTAGAGGATTCCCCCTTCTCCCATCCAAACGTAATCACCTATCATCATCTACAATAAGGCATTTTGAATTAAATGTCAAGCAATATTTTTTCATTCCGTGATGATAATAATAATTATAATGATGATTATAATAGTATATTGACGGGTATTTTATCGGGTTGGCAGGTTATAAATGCTCACTTCTCGCTTAATCACATAATCAAATTCACTATATTATAATTATTATTATCATCATCACAGAGGCATAAAATTTCTTGACTTTGCATATCGGTAGGTTTATAATAGAGAAAAAGGAAATAACTATCCCGGAAGGCCACGGCTTGCAATAGTCCGCTATTGCAGGTTTGGGATTGTGCCATGATTGCTCTATAAGAACAGAAGATTGGATGATAGTGACCGTGTAGTATATATAAACAAGGAAGGTCTGAATCTTTTAGAGATAATGAGCATAAAGACTAAAAGCGTTTGGCAGTATCGCATAACTGCTGTTAGGATAACATAATGACATCAGAAGAAATAATGACGTGGCGGACCGAGAAGCTGAGCGATGCCGCCAACAGCATTGTTAATCTTGTTGTAGCATCCCTGAACAACTGGCTCGCTGTAAATGACCCGAATGCGCCGAAATATCCCCCCGTCTGGAGCATCGCTGACGAAGTGCAGGGAACACTACCCCTCAGTATGAAGCTCACACAGCAGGATATATACGATGCTTCCGTCATCATATCCTCGTATTACCCGGATTTCGCTGACTTCAACACCCTCGTTGACGAGTTCAGCCGGGCGATGTCCACGAGGATAATACAAAAAAGGCAAAAAAGCGCAAAATGGCTTTTATTGCCTGTCGGTGTTCTTATACTCATTTTGATGCCCGGTGAAAGGGGCTGAAAATCTTGATTGTTTTAGCATTAGTTTTGTTTATCTTACTCACCGCGAAGACTCCTTTCTAGCTTCCTGCTAGATGGGAGATGAAAGGTGACTGATGTGTTCTAACATCAGATATTTCCTATTGACATTTTTACACTTTTGTGCTATACTATATAACATGACAATAAATAAGGCTTTCAAATTCAGAATCTATCCTGATAGTCAGCAAAGACAATTCTTTGCACAATCGTTTGGTTGTGTGAGATTTGTCTACAACCACTTTCTACGTCAACGCATTGATTACTATGCCGAAACAGGAAAGGGATTGACATATCCTAATAATGCAAGTGCTTTGACTCAACTAAAGAAGCAACCTGAGTTTGAATGGCTTAACGATATTAATTCACAATCCTTACAACAGACACTTCGTAATCTTGATATTGCATATCATAACTTCTTTAATAAGAGAACCCAATTCCCCAAGTTCAAGAAGAAACTAAGCAGACAATCTTTTGGTGTGCCACAACACTTCTCTATCCATGACAACTTACTTGATATTCCCAAATGTAAAGGAATCAAGATTAAACTTCATAGAATCATTGAAGACACTATGAAATCAATAACCATATCGAAAACGCCATCTGGTAAGTATTTTGCCTCTATTCTATGCGAATTAGAGATACCAGAACCAATATATTCAGGTGGTGAAATCGGAATTGACTATGGCATTAAAGCATTCATCACTACCTCTGAAGGTGAAATTATTGAGTCCCCTAACTACCTAAGAAAATCTGAGAAGAAACTTAAACAACTTCAACGGTCATTATCCAAAAAACAGGATAATGCCAAGAACCGTTATCTAGCACAGAAAAGGCTTGCAAGACAATCTGAGAAGGTATCTAACCAGCGTCAAGACTTTCTTCACAAGTTAAGCAAACAACTTGTCTGCGAGAACCAAGCAATCTACATCGAAAGCCTTGCTATCCGCAACCTGATACAGAACCATTGCCTTGCTAAATCCATAAGTGACAGTGGATGGAATACCTTTGTCAATATGCTCAAATATAAAGGTCAATGGTACGGTTGCCGAATCATTGAGATTGACAGATGGTTTCCATCTAGTAAACGTTGCCATGCTTGTGGATATATAAACGAGAATCTCACACTAAAAGATAGGTCTTGGTTGTGTCCTGAATGTAACACTAACCACGACAGAGACATGAATGCCGCTATCAATATCCTGACATTCGGTAGGGCTGGGATAGCCCGAACCTAACGCTTGTGGAGAGGGGAGTTCACAGATGTCGTCTGTTAGCCCTTCGTTGAAGCAAGAAGCCCCTTCTGAACTTCCCGTTCAGGAGGGGTAATTCACAATTTTCTTATATTCTCTGGTAAGGGCAGCGAGACTGGCTGATGAGGTGGAGGAGATGATTACTCATGATCTTAGCATTATTAGCAGGGGATTATGCGGTTCCGCAGATGACAAATGTTTTTAATATGTCGTGGAATATAAGCGGCATGGTCATTAGTATAATTAACAAGGGATACGGCTTAACACCCTCAGAGATAGCCGATGCCGTAAACAAGCAGCTTGCATCAGCACAAAGGCTATATCAGATAGAGGTATTGCAGGCGGCTAAGCTGCTTGCAGATAAAAATTACTACACACCGCCAGGCCCGATTCACCCCACAGGCACCCTTATAACTTTTGGTGTCTGGGCTGGGGCTCTGATGGAAAAACTACTGTGGCGAATAGTTGCGCCTGAATTGACTTGCCCTATCGGAGTGGATCCCGACCCTGTGACAAGAAAGTGTCCCAGTGCTTATCAAGCGCCGCCAAGCGGGACATGCCCATCTGGTTTTAAGCTTGACACGGCTACAGGAATGTGCGTTCAGGTGGTGGTTGAAACCAAACCCATAACGTGTAAAACCGGATATGAGCTTGACGTTGCTTCAGGAATGTGCGTTCAGGTGGTGGTTGAAACTAAACCTATAACGTGTGAAACCGGATATGAGCTTGATGTTGCTTCAGGAATGTGCGTTAAGAAGGCTGAAATACCCTGGGCATTGATAGGCGTTGGGGGAGCATTTGCTTTGTTTATGTTGATGAGAAGATGACAAATGAACATTGGTACAAGTTTTCTGGTAGGATATGATATTTGCAAGAATACTATGTCCCCTGAGCTTTGTCGTCAGAAGGCCATGGACGCTGCGCCGCAGGCTGTCTCTGTTTTTCTCCAATCTTATGATGCCTGCCTTTCAGTAATGGGGGCTGAAAAATGCAGGAAGATATTTGCCCCTGACATCCCTACCCCTCCGGTGATCCCCCTCATAGCCGGATTAATAATTGGCATTATTTGTGTGCTGATTTTTAGACCTTCCAAAAAGCCGCTTGAAGAATGATGTTATCCTGCGTGGTTTTCACTTCAGCGTCAAAAGGGCGATAACAAGCCCGGCTATTAGACTGGCTATTATACTACCGAAAATTGCCCACAACGCCCCAAGAGCTCCATGGACCATTTTTTGGATATTACTTGTGCTGTCAGTAAGCATTTTTTGGATGCTGCTTGTGCTGTCAGTAAGCATTTTTTGGATGCTGCTTACTTCATCATTAAAATAATCCGCAATTAGAACCAGGAGTTCTTTTGTATCAACGCCTTTTAGCCCCTCACTTTGAATTTTTTTTCGGACCTCTTCAACTACCGCATCATCAAACAATTTCTCCTCCATCAAATATGACACCCCCTTTATTTCTATTACCAATAGTCATTTTAACATATACGGTCTTTGAAGTCAACCACGAGAACTTGTTATCAACTCACTCATCTTTATTTGATTAGCAGGAGCCATGAGGCTCCTGCGCTTGACAGTATAATATAACCGTCAGTTGATTGTGTGTTTTAATTAGCCCAAAGACTCATCATCACAATAGTGGTTTCGATGGGTCCATAGTTGGTTTCGCTATACTGCCATGCCATGGGCATTTAGCTCTATTTGTTCCTTCTAATACTGCCTCAGCAACAGTAGTAAGCGCGTATTCATAATTAGCATCCGCATCATCTAATCTTGGGCACTTTGGAGCGCCATCTGGAAACCGATCTGATGTTGTAACATTACTCAAATCGCCTAGGACATCAGTTCCAGGGTGCATGAAAACAAATTCTTCGATAGCGCCATTTATTGCTGCCAGATTGCTCTGACAAGACCTGAACTGAGACTCATCTCTGGTGGTTAAGAACCTTGGTATTGCAACCGCAGCCAGTATGCCCAGTATGACCACGACAATAAGAAGCTCGACCAATGTAAAGCCCAACTGATTTTTCTTTCTCCTAAACATTTTCATCTTCTCCTTGAGAAATTGGACACAGGGTGTCGGTTAATAAACATTAAAAACTACCCTAACACGCACCCAATCAGCCCGTGCTTTCTTTTCACCTCCCATTCCCTCCGAAAAGTTTTAAATTCATAAAGACTCACGCCATCCCTTGCCCAGACGATGGGCAGAGCAGAACAGAAGCCGCCAGTGAGGAGATAGAGATATTACGAGGTATCTCTTTTCCGCAAGGCTCTACTGGATCCCCCCGGCAAAGCCCTGCAAACGGCTTTCTGTCCGCCCTGCAATATTAGAGAAGCACTTTGCAAATTTTGTTCCAATTTTTTCATAAAACAGTTACTTTTATTATACCCCAATTTTTTGCTTGACATTTAAATTAAAACGTGGTAATATGAATATAACTGAATAAAATTGAAAGGAATTACAAATGGAAAAAATGGAAAATGAATTAGAATTATTGACCGTAAAACAAGCAGCAAATATAGCACAGGTACATTTAAAGACAGTTTATGTTTGGATATACAAAGGTATTTTAGAGGTCAATCACTCTAAAACTGGCTTTATTAGGATACCTAAAGTTAATTTGCTTGAATTTCTCAATAACAAAGAAAATAATAACAAAATGGCGGAGTAATATTTAACTACCCCGCCATTTTCATAATATACCTTTAACGTCATTAATGTCTACCACCATTAATGGCTTGATTCAGGGAGTTTACCACCCTTTGTCATATAACCGTGATGATAATACACCCTTTTTCGTTTTCTAATATACTACATAACTAATCGCTTGTCAATGGAAATATTATCATCACAGTTGTTGTCAGTTTTTTAACAGAGGGCGGGGGAATAGTTGAAATAACTGTCAAGGGGGGATTGTAATGAACAGCGAAAATGAAATATCACCGCTCAAAAAAATAAGGAAGGAACTTAATCTCACCCAGCTTGAGCTGGCAAGGGAAACGGGATTGAGCCAGGGTTACATCTCAGAGATGGAAGCCGGGCTTGTCAGTCTGGATAAAAAGCTAAAAGACTTTCTGAAGAACATAAATAATAATCTTATTGACATTGAAGAAAAGCAAAATAAATTCATGGAAGAGCGGCAAATTAAAATTAGAAAAAAGCTGAATATCAAATAAAAATTTGAGCATAAGGAATACAAATATGTCAAATAGGAAGATGGCCGGGCCTTTTTCTATTTTTCACGGTGATGCAAGGAAAATTCACAAGAAACTCCCCAGTATTTACGCAAGGGACCTTTATATTTCCTTATTTGATTTCGATATTGAGGAAAACTGGAAGGGGCCCGGAGAGTGGGTAACCGGAACTTTCGAGGCAACAAAGATAGACATTATGAGAAATGCAGGTATTAAGAGAGCTACATTCTTTAGAATTGCATGGCCACAGTTAATAAATTCAGGTTTGGTCAGTGACAACAACGATGGGACAATTACTATAACTATGCTGAAGAAAAAAAAGCCGGAAAAATTGAAGGAACATGCTATATTGAGCGACATTAAGCAGCTAATAACTATGTATGCTAAGTTAAATGAGCAGATAACCTCGAAGATAAACGAGCTTTACAGAACAAATTTACTTAACACCAGTGTAGAGTCTACCACAGAGACTCTTTTTGATGTCACACCGCTTTCTGAGGGTCAAAAGTCTACCACAGAGACTAAAAATGACGTTGAACTATCAAAAGAGTGTACCACAGAGACTAAAGTTGAAAAAAAAGAGTGTACCACAGAGACTATGGAGGGTCAAAAGTCTACCACGTACACTGATCAGTCTACCACGTACACTCCTATAACCTTATATATAGAAGAATTAGATTTAAAGATCTCTCTCTCTCTTATCTCTCTCTTTTATAGTACTATAGGGCAGAAAAAGATTTCTAAGGAAAAGAGAGAGAGAGCTTTAAAATCTTATGAAGAGATGAGGAAGGATGGGTTCACTGATGACCAAATAGAATTCGCAGTAAAATGGACTCTTGAGAACGTAAAGGATACCTACGACTTTAAAATCATAAAAAGCACGATAAGTCAGGCTCTTGCCAAAAAAGAGGAATACGAGGGAAAAGAGCGAATAAAAGGCGAGAAGCAAGCGGAGAAAGCCCTGCATGAAGAAGAGGAGCGTAAATCTGCTGAGGAGGCTGAATACTTTCGGTCGCTCAAGGAAAAGATGACGCCGGAGGAGAGGGTGGTACTTAGACAAAATGCTTTTGCTCTTGCGGAAAAAAGAAAGATGATGAGGGAATTCCTAAAAGAAAATACTATTGAAGCGTTAGAGAATGAAATTTTGATGGAAAGTGAGGTGATAGATCATGGAAATAGATTGTGAATTTCAGCCATGCGAAGATTGCGAATCAAGGCACCAATGCTGGAAATATTGGAAGTATAGGGCTTTCATTTCAGCCAGTGCTTACGAAGTGTCATTGAGACACGTGGAGGTACTCCGGGATGATAGAATAAAATGCTGGGAGACTTACCTGCGTAACGAAAAAGAACTGCTGCGAGACCACAAAGGCGAGTACGTAGCAATTTATAACGGAAAGATTGCCGGCATAAGCCAGAGTGATGTTGAGCTTGCTAAAATGATCCATGATATGTATGGCGACGTTGAGGCGTTTATCTACAAGATCGAAGAGGAAGATGAGGAACCGATCCAGATGCCGCCGTACGTGGGAAATATAGTGGAGTTATAATTTTTAGTTGTGAATTACCCCTACCTAGAAGCTAGGAAGGGGCTTCTTGGTTCAGCGATCCAACTTGCAAAACCCTCGTGGGCAATGTAGGGGTCGGATTTCCCCAAGCGTCAATTCG
>Ga0315288_10001175_pt1 | contig 33782 bp, 22 predicted proteins | sample YL17G11_20_MG_FD_203454 | JGI IMG/M metagenome (GOLD analysis project Ga0315288, IMG submission 203454) | Sediment microbial communities from Yellowstone Lake, YNP, Wyoming, USA - YL17G11_20 | ecosystem: Environmental > Aquatic > Freshwater > Lake > Sediment | place: USA: Wyoming | collected...
GTTCTATATGGGGGGAAGGCCGGGATGGACTCGCTCCCGAAGTCCCGACATGGTCGCTTCGTCCATCCCGGCCTTCCCCCTTGAAGCATTCATTGATTCTGTCTCTCCAACTTAAAATTTATGAATAATGCAGGTCAGTCATGGATCGTGCTAAAATATGTCTTTGTATATGATAGGTAATTCCGGGAGGGAGGAGGAGCCGGATGAAAAGATTTATCGGGGCGTTATGCCTTGTTTTAGCCTGTGGGCTTTTATGCTCGACCGAACAGGCTCAGAAAATCGACTTTTCGAAGAAAGCGGTGAACTTCGAACGCAGCCGGGCTTATGATGCGATTCATTACCGGATCAAATTAAAGCTGGACCTCGACCAGAAATCATTCGCGGGCGAAACCGATATCACGCTGACGGCGCTCAAGGAAGGGCTCGAAGCCTGCATTCTGGACGCCGAGGAATTTAACGTAACCTCGGTCGTCAGCGACTGGGGCGAGCCGTTGAAGTTCGAGCAGTCTGCGAAGGAACTCCTTGTCCGGCTGCCGAAGCCCTACAAATTCGGGGAAACTTTCTCCTTCACTTGTTCTTATCACGGGAAAGACCCGAAGATAGGGCTCCGTTTTTATGAGGAGACGTCCGTCAATCCGAAGCTGGTCGCCTCGGACTCCTGGCCCGATCACGTCCATCATTGGTTTCCCTGTTTTGATTTTCCAAATGACAAGGTCACAAATGAACTCATCGCCACGGTCAGGTCCGGCCTCAAGGTCGCATCCAACGGCAGGCTGGTAAGCGTGTCCGAGGACAAGGCGGCCGGGACGACAACCTTCCATTGGTCCCAGGAGCTTCCACACTCCACCTATCTCATCTTCTTCGCCGCCGCTCCTTATACGGTAGTCCACGATTCCTATAAAACGATCCCCGTGAACTACTGGGTGTACCCCCAGGACGAGAAGAAAGCGCTGACGACCTACGCCAAAACTCCGAAGATGATCGAATTCTTCAACCGCATCTTTGGATATGACTACCCCTGGGCCAAATACGACCAGGTTTCGGTCCCCTTCGGCGGCGGCGCCGAGAGCACCACGGCGACGGCCATGGGACATCGAATCATGATTGATGAGAAAGCGGAGCAGGACTACTCGAGTGTCGGCATCGTTTCCCACGAGTTGGCCCACCAGTGGTGGGGCGACCTGATTACGCTCCGGACCTGGGCCCACGCCTGGATGAACGAGAGTTTTGGGACGTACTCCGATTATCTCTATTATCGCTACGAGAAGGGCGACGACGAGGGCGCCGTCAACCTGCTGGGCAAGCTGAACAGCTACCTCCGCGAAGCCCGCACTGACTACATTCGGCCTATCGTCACCGATCATTACGATCGGCCCCAGGACGTCTTCGACTCCCATTCCTACCCCAAGGGCGCCCTGGTCCTCCACATGCTGCGAAACCTGGTCGGCGACGAGCCCTTTTTCAAGACGCTCAGCTATTTTCTCCACCGCTACGAATTCGACGCCGTGGATACGCAGGACTTCATGCGGGCGGTGAAGACGGTGACGGGACAGAACCTGGACTGGTTCTTCGACCAGTGGATCTTCAAGCCGGGGCATCCGGTTTTTGACATCCGCAGCGAGTGGAATGAGGCGGAGAAGACGATAAAACTTAAGGTTACGCAGGTCCAGGATTTTTCCCGGGGCGTGCCGGTATTCAAGATGCCGGCCTCCGTCAAGATCGTGACGCCGAAAGGCCAGGATACGAAGACGGTCTGGATCCGGGAGAAGGAGGAAACGTTCGAGTTCTCCGCGGAACAAAAGCCTTACCTGGTCCGTTTCGACGAGGGGAACAACCTTCTGATGGAGTATACATTTCCCAAAGACCTTGATGAACTCATTTACCAACTCAAGAACGACGACGTTAGAGGACGGATGTGGGCCGCCTCGGAACTCGTGAAATTCAGGGACGACCCGAAAGTATTCCAGAGCCTTTCCGCCTGCGCCTTAAAAGATCCGTTCTGGGCGGTCAGGCGGAGCGCGATCGAGACGCTGGGGAAGATCCAGGCGAGGGACGTCCCCGCCGTGCTTAAGAAAGCTTGTCTGGACGCGAGATCCGCGGTCCGCGCTGCCGCGCTGGCGGCCCTGGGAGACAGGAAAGACCGGAGCTTCATCGAGTTCTACAAGGAACGATTCCGGAAGGACACGAGCTACCTCGTCCAGGCTGAAGCTCTGAGGGCTTTGGGAAAGACGGGCGACCCGGCCGTCGTTCCTTTCCTCGAGAACGCCGCATCCCTGCCTTCCCATAACAACGTCTTCAAAAGCGCCGCCGAATCGGCTCGAAAAGATGTCAAGAAATAGGAGAGCCCATGAATTTCCATGAATTGATCGAACACAGAGAAAGCATCCGCAACTATGATCCGATGAAGCCTGTCTCGAAAGAGGTATTGTTGCGCATCTTGAATGCGGGCCGGCTCGCGCCGTCGGCGGCCAACCTCCAACCCTGGACTTTCATTCTGGTGTCGTCGCCGGAGATGCTGGCCAGAGTGCGGTCCTGCTATCCGCGGCCGTGGTTTCAGGATGCGTCGCACGTTTTGATCGTCAAGGGCCGCAGGAAGGAGGCCTGGACCCGGCGTTCGGACGGCTACAACTCTCTCGAAACCGATCTGACCATCGCCATGGACCACATGATCCTGGCGGCCGAGTCCGAAGGCGTAGGAACGTGCTGGATTGCCGCTTTCGACCCGAAGATTTTATACGCGGCCCTGAATTTGAAGGAAGAGGAGGAAATCTTCGCTATCACGCCCCTCGGATATCCGCGGCCGGATTTTAAGAAGGCGGGGCGAAAATCGCGCAAGCCCCTCGATGTCGTCGCCAAGTTCGTTTGACGATCGGCGAATATACCCCCTCAAAGTTGACTTGGCCCCCGGAGAAAGTATAAAACAGTATCTTATTTTAAGAGCGCGCCTATCTAGCCTGCATTATTCATAAATTTTAGGCAGGAGAGACGGAATCAATGAATGCTTCAAGGGGAAGGCCGGGATGGACGAAACGACCATGTCGGGACTTCGGGAGCGAGTCCATCCCGGCCTTCCCCCCATATGGAACCCGGTTAATGAATAATACAGGCTAGGAGGTCACATGGGAAAGATCACGAAATATGAGCTTCCCCGCGTCGATATCGGGATTCTGGGCGGCACGGGTCTGTATGAGATCGAGGGAATCGCCGGACTCGAGGAGATCCGCCTTGAAACACCCTTCGGCGCGCCATCGGATGATTACATTACCGGCGTTCTCGAAGGGAAGCGCGTGGCCTTTCTCAGCCGCCACAGCCGAGGCCACCGTTATCTCCCGGCTGATGTCAATTTCAGGGCCAATATCCTCGGATTCAAGATGCTCGGCGTTCGGCGGATCATTGCCGTCAACTCCTGCGGCTCGCTCCGCGAGGACTTCCGGCCCAGGGACATCGTTTTCTCGGACCAGTTCTTCGACCGGACGCGCCGGCCGAGCACCTTCTTCGGCGAGGGCGTGGCCGCCCACATCGGCTTTGCCGAGCCCGTTTGCCTGGACCTGGCGCGTACACTCTATGACGCGGGCCGACGGCTCGGCCTCCGCGTCCACCTCGGCGGCACCTACATCTCGATCGAGGGCCCGGCCTTTTCGACTAAGGCCGAGTCCCGCATCTATCGTTCCTGGGGCTGCGATGTCATCGGCATGACGGCCGCCACCGAGGCGCGCCTCAGCCGCGAGGCCGAGATCTGCTACGCCACCATGAACCTGGTGACCGACTACGACGTCTGGCACGAATCCGAAGAATCCGTTTCCGTAGAGCTGATCTTGGAGAACCTGCGGCTCAACATCGCCAGCGCCAAAGCCATTATCAAGCAGGCCGTGGCGGCGCTCGGCGCCGAACCGTCACCTGGATGCGGCTGCGGCGACGCGCTCCGGAACGCCATCGTCACGCACCCTGATCTTATCCCGGAGGAAACGAAAGAAAAACTCCGCCTGATCATCGGAAAATACATAAAATAAGGGACGGTCCCAGAACCGTACCCACGAAAGAGGGCACGACTCATGAGCCTGCTGATCGTCGGTTCGCTGGCATTCGACACCATCGAAACGCCCTGGGGACGGCGCGAAAAAATCGTCGGCGGTTCCGGGACCTACTGCTCTCTGGCCGCGAGCTTTTTCACCCAGCCGCGCATCGTCGCGGTGGTCGGCGAGGATTTCCCGGCCGAAATCATGAAACTCTTCGAGTCGCGGCGCATCGACACCCGGGGCGTTGAGCTGCGGTCCGGCAAGACTTTCCACTGGGAGGGCCGTTATGGCTTCGACCCGAACCAGCGGACGACGGTCAAGACCGAGCTTAACGTCTTCGGCGACTTCCGGCCGCGGATTCCGGCCGAATTCAAGGACAACGATATTATTTTCCTGGCCAATGTCGACCCCGACCTGGTAGAAGTCGTCCTCGGCCAGGTGAGCCGGCCTAAGCTCACCGCCCTGGACACCATCAATTTCTGGATTCAGACCAAGCCCGAGGCCCTCAGCAAAGCTCTGGAGCGGGTGGATGTATTCTTCGCCAACGACGAGGAAGTCAAGATGCTGACCCGGGAGGTCAACCTCATCCGGGCCGCGAAAAAAATCCTGGAGCGGGGGCCGAAGATCGTCATCACCAAGAAGGGAGAGCACGGGGCGCTGGTTTTCGGCCGGGACCTGTTTTTCGGAGTCATCGCCCATCCCTGCGAGGATGTTGTCGATCCGACCGGCGCGGGCGACAGCTTCGCCGGCGGTTTCCTGGGCTACCTGGATAAGGTGCAAAGCTTCGGCGCAAACAAGAAGGAGATCCGCAAGGCGGCGGTGTTCGGCAGCGTTATCGCTTCGTTCGCCATCGAGGATTTCGGCATCGACCGCTTCCGGCGCCTGGCGGCCGCGGAGATCGAAGAGCGCTTCCAGTCTTTCAAGAAACTCGTTTCCTTTTAGGTTCAAACTGAGGGAGATCGTCATGAAACAAATCAAGATGCCCGTGGAGCCTTTTCGCATCAAGGTCGTCGAGCCCATCCGCCGGACTTCGAAGAGGGAGCGGGAAGAGGCCCTCCGGAAAGCGGGGCTCAACATTTTTCAGATCCCGGCCGAAAAGGTTTTCATTGACCTTCTAACCGATTCCGGCACATCGGCCATGAGCGATAACCAGTGGTCGGGGATGATGATCGGAGACGAGTCCTATGCCGGGGCGAAGAATTTCTTCAACCTGGAGGAGGCGGTGCGGGCGGTCTTCGGCTACCGCCACGTCATCCCCACGCACCAGGGGAGGGCGGCCGAGCGCATCCTTTTCGAAGCCCTGGTCAAAAAGGGCGATTACGTGCCGAACAACATCCACTTCGACACCACCCGGGCGAACATCGAGGTGAGGGGAGCCCGGGCGGTCAACCTGGTTGATGATAAGGCCTACGACCCTGACTCGGATTATCCCTTCAAAGGGAATATGGATATTGAGAAACTCGATCGGTTCATCCGGGCCAAAGGGGCCGCTAAAATCCCCCTGGTGCTGATGACCATCACCAACAACAGCGGCGGCGGCCAGCCGGTTTCTGTTGAAAATGTCGAGGCCGTGGGTAAAATCTGCCGAAACAACAAGATCCCGTTTTTCTTCGACGCCTGCAGGTTCGCCGAGAACGCCTTTTTCGTTAAAAAGCGGGATAAGGAATACGCGAGGGCCGATGTCGCCGGAATCGCGCGCAAGATTTTTTCCTTCGGCGACGGTGCGACGATGAGCGCTAAAAAAGACGCCCTGGTCAACATCGGCGGCTTCATGACGCTCAATGACGACGATCTGGCCCGGCGTCTCAAGGATCTCCTCATCATCAGCGAAGGATTCCCGACCTACGGGGGCCTGGCCGGCCGTGACCTGGAAGCCGTCGCGCGGGGCCTCGTCGAGGTCCTGGATGAGGATTATCTGGAGCATCGCGTCAGCCAGACTGCCTACTTGGCCGGGCTGCTGGAAGAGGCCGGCGTTCCCTTCTTCAAGCCGGTGGGCGGGCATGCCGTCTATATCCTGGCCGACAGGTTTCTTCCGCACATACCGCGCGGACAGTATCCAGGCTGGGCCCTGACCGTCGCCCTTTACCGCGAGGCTGGCATCCGGGCGGTCGAAATCGGTGGGGTCATGTTCGGGCATAAGAAAAAAGACAGCCCGGGTCGAGAAGAAGTCTTCCCCAAGCTTGAAATGGTCCGCCTGGCGATCCCGCGCCGAGTCTACACGGTATCCCATCTGGCCTATGTCGCCGACGCCCTTGCCCGCGTTTATCGCCAAAGGGAAAAGATCCGAGGATTGAAAATTATCAGGCAGGCATCCCACCTCCGCCATTTCACAGCGGAGTTTGAAGAAATCTGAACGACCGGCTCGGCCGGAATTTTATTTCTTGGGCAGGATCCGAATTTTCAGTTTGGTTTTGAAGGTTGCTCCTCTGTCCCCCCCGTGAACAAACAGGAGGTCGTATTCGCCGAAGAACCCCGGCCCCGGCTGCCAATAAAAAACCCCGGATTTTCCGTCCAGCGTGGAACCGATCGGCAGGTTTCTGAGGTCTTCACCGACAACCGAGAAGCCGGCCGTCTCCGGGAATTTTCCGAGGTCGATCTCGACCCTTTCGGTTTCCCGGATCTCGACGACGGCGGGTCCGCTCTTGCCCGCTCCGGCCTCGACGGGCATCATCTTCCGGGAGAGGCCCATGGCCATTCGAATGGGCAGCGGGCTGTCGGGCAGCGCCTCGAGTCGATCACGACTGATGGACCCGGGAAGGACGGCGCTGTTTTTGGCGGCCTGCCGTGGCTGTACCCCGGCCGAAGCCGGGTTGGCGACGGTGAAGAACCGGGAGCCGATTCCGTCTGCGGCGCCGGAGTTGTCCCGTACGTTCCAGCCGATGGTGTGGACGCCATTTTCGTACAGGGTCATGTTGAAGGTGAAATACCCCACTGCGCTGTCGGAGTTGGAAAAGCCGGGGAAGGCGGTCGCGATATCGGCGCGATACTGACCATAGATGGGATGGCCGATATATACTCCATCGACGTAAACATCAATCGTGGACCCGTCCGTCGGGATATATTTGGGAAGGGGCGTGAGCGCCCAGCCGAAGTTGACGTAGGCGGTGCCGAAGACCTCCCCTCCCTGCGCGGGCGTGTCGATGGTGCCGAAGGGCTTCACGGCCGAGGCATTGTTGCAGGAAATGGTTTTCGCGCCGAGCTCGAGGCTGTTGCCCTCTTTATCATAAGCGATGGCGTGCAGCCGGTAGGAGCCGTTGCCCTGGCCGGGAAGCCCGTAGGTCAGCATCATATAGCCCCAACCGGCCCGCCGGTTGAGAGGATAGTTGGGATAGATCTGCTCCACATCGGGACGAGCGCCCTCGACGAAAATGCCATCGCCGATGAAGACCATCCCGTTCGGCGCGGTTGGTTCACTCCCCACGCGGTCCCGCCAGATCTCGACTTTCGAAACCTGGACGTCATCCAGGGCCCAGCCGGTAATGGGAATGGCGCCGGTCGTTCCGGTTGTCCCATCGAAGGGCGTATCGAAAGCGCCGAAAGGCCTCATAGACCCGCCCTGTCCGTAAATGGCGAGGCGGACGGTCACGTCGTAGGGCGAATTGGACGCGGCCGCATCGGTGATGCGAATCCGGCCTTCGTAGTTGCCGATTCCGAGGCCCTGCGTATTGACGCCGACCGATATTCTTTGGCCTGATGTGCCCGATCCCGGATTGACCTCGATCCATCCCTGATTAGGCGCGGCCGTCCAGTTGAGAACCCCGGTTCCCGCGTTGCTGATCAGAAGATTTTGGGAGGAGGTGAGTTGACCCGAAGCAGCCCCGAAATTCAACCGCGTCTTGTCCACGTGAATGATGGGAGAATCTTCCGTGCCTCCGTCCCAGCCCGCGAGCCTGGCCATCATCCACCAGAAGGCACGGCCCTTCATGTCGCAGTTCAAGGACTGGGAATGGGCGCAGTCGCAGTTGGAGCACTGGCCGGGGTGGAGATCGCACCATTCGAGTGCCCAATTGGCATCCAGGCTGCCGTTGTTGTCACTGTCGTAATCGCAGTTGTCGTTGGCGAGCTTGTTCAGGAAATAGTTGCCGTCCGGGTCGTAGCTTTCGATGTCGGCGAAGTCGAAGAGGATTTTGTTATTTGTCCGGCAGAAGTCGCGGATCTGGTTGTTGCGCTGGTTGAGGTTTCCCGCCTCGCCCGTGCCGTCCAGGTGGCCGGTCATATAGACGAATTTAACGTTGGAATAGTCGATCTCGAGCTGATTCATAAGGCTTAGGTAGGTGTCGATATCGTCAGCCGTGGCTGTCGAAACCTGGCCGCACCAGGACCACATGATCATGCTACGGTCGCAGGCGGCGTCGTTGAGCAGCTCTCGTGTCAGGTCGGCCCACGACGTCCGGTCGGGATTCCCTAGGTCGCCGCTGGGCTCATAATCATGGATGGACAGGGCGCCGCCGGTCCCGTCATGGTTGAAGGAATAGAGGGAATCCCGGCCCATCAGGACCTGCATGCCGCTCGTGAGCTGGCTGCCGTGGGAGGTGTGGCCGTAGGAGATCTTGAACAGGGTCTTGGCTTGGCTGACCCAGGCATCCGGAACCTTGGTGATGTCGATCGCACGGTGGTCGATGATGATTCCCTGGGAAAACAAGGATCCTGCGGATAACAGCAGAACAAGGACGAAGAGTACGGAAATTTTGTATGCCGTGAATCTCATGGCTTCTCCTCGGTATTGATTCACCTCAATTTAGTCGCCGGGAAAACGATATAGTTTAAAGCCGTCCCTGAGTTGGTTTCCGATTTCTCCGCCAAAATTCGTTTATTTGACCCGGTAGAACCACATCAGGGGCAGCCAGAGCTGGTGGCCGTAAGGGATCTTCTTGTGGTTGACCAGGACCTCGGTGTTGTCCCATTCGTGGATGATGTTGAAGAGATCGAAAAGGTCGTCGACCTCTTCGGGCGTGAAAGTCACCGAGTGCCGGACCCACTCGCCGCTCCCTTCCTCGTGATAGGTGGGGTTCCGCTTGGCCAAATCAACGGCCCTTTGATAATCGGGCGTGATCCGCCAGCCGAAAACAAGTGTGATCTTAAAGGTCTTGGCCTGCGTGCCGGGGTAGAGAATATCGGCCAGCTTCTCTTCCATGGCGCGTTCATCGGTCATGATGAGGTAGTTTATTAAACAGGCGTCGATAAGTCAATCCGATGGAAAACCGACCGTTTCAGGCTTTCTTCTCTTTCGAGAGCACTTTATTATAGATCGCCAGGCCGACCATGGATGCGATCCCGATGCCGACGATGATCAGCCACATGGACACGTAATTGGCCGGCTGACCGGCGGCCACGGGCTTCGAGATGTATCTCTCGAACATCCGCCCGCCCATTGATCCGCCGAAAATGCTCCCCAGGGCGATGGGCAGGTTGGCGTAGCCGAGGTACAGCCCCTCCTGACCCTTGGGCGCGATACCGCCGAGGTATTCGTAGATGCGGGGCGAGGCCATCATTTCGCCCAAGGCCATGGAGGCGATGGAAACGATCATGAATATGCCGGCGATCGGGATGGCCAACCCGACGATATTGACCTTATGGGATATCTCGGGAAAGAGAAGCGGGGGCAGGACGTTGAGCAGCATCCCGGTCGTGCACACGGCAGCGCCGAGGATGATCGATTTGAAGGCCGACCATTTCTTGACCATGCGGGTGATGAACATCTGCAGCGTCACGATCATGAGGGGATTGGCCATCGTGTAGAGGTCCATGGGCGCATTAGGGTCGACGTGGCGCATGAAGAGCGGCATGAGGTTATAAAGCTGGGCGTAGAGGAACCAGAACAGGCCGATAACGATCAGAAAGAGATCGAACTTCCAGCTTTTGAGGACGATGAAGACCCCCAGCAGGGCTTGGCCCAGGGTCTTCGTCTGGACTTTCTGGCCGTCCTTCTTGCCGTCGCTGACGTACTCCGGCTCCTTAAAGAACAGGAACGTCACGGCCAGTCCGATCAGGGCGAAGATCGTGGCGGCGTAGGTGAAGATGGCCGGGATGCCGTAGGTCGTCCGGATGACGTAGGATACGCTCCGTCCGGTGATGGACCCGATGTTGATGACCATATAGTAGATGCCGAATCCGAGGATGGACCGCGTGCCCGAGGTCTTCTGGACCGTGCCGGCGATGCAGGGCTTGACGATGGATCCGCCGATCCCGATGAGGATGATTCCCAGGACGACCGGCACCGTGAAGTCGACGGCCTCGGCAGCGCTCCTGCCGATAATCCCCGGCCAGAAGCGCTGGATATTGCCCATGATGAAATAGCCGATCGAGATCATCAGGAACGAAAGTTTGAGCGATCTCTTGTAGCCGTATTTGTCGGCCAAGGTTCCCGAGACAATGGGCATGAGGAAGATCAGCCCCCAGAGCACGGTGGCGTTGAGAAAGGTGGCGGTCGCGGGCCGCATGCCCAGCGTTTCCTTGAGGTAAATCACCATGAACGAGGCCATAGAGTAATAGGCCGCCCGTTCGAACAGCTCGATCGTGTTGGCCGTCCAGAACGAGCGCGGGAATTTGGGCTTGGGTGCCGTTGCTTCGGTCATCACATTCTCCTTGATTGATGTCGAGGCCTCCCTTTCGGGAAGGGGCGAACCCCGTATTTTATCAAATAATCAACATGCAGTCGCCATAGCTGAAGAAACGATATTTTCCGCGGACGGCCTCCTCGTAGGCCTTCTTGATGAGGTCGGGCCCGGCGAAGGCGGCGACGAGCATCAGGAGCGTGGACTTGGGCAGGTGGAAATTCGTCAGCAGCCTGTCAACGACGTGGAATTGGAAGCCGGGATAGATGAAAAGGTTAGTGGCGCGCCCGCCCGAAACAACCCGGCTATCGCGCCGGGCGCTCTCGAGAGTCCTGACAACGGTCGTGCCCACGGCCGTAATCGGCCTGCTGTTCGCGCGGGCTGTATTGATGATCCGGGCCGCAATCGGGGAAATTGAGCAATACTCCTCCGGCATCATGTGGTCTTCGACCTTTTCCACGCGAACCGGCTGGAATGTCGCCAGCCCCACCTCGAGCGTGATTTGAGCGATGCGGGTTCCCCCGGTTCTGATTTTCTCCAGGATTTGGGGCGTGAAGTGCAGCCCGGCCGTGGGCGCGGCCACCGCCCCCTCTTTCCGGGCGAACACGGTCTGGTATCGTTTGAGGTCGAACGCGCGGAGCCCGGACTCGTTCTTGCGCCTTTTGATGTAGGGAGGCAGGGGCGCGAACCCGATCTTCTTGAGTTGGTCGAGAACATCTCCCGCCTTGAACCGGAGGATCCGTTTCCCCCAGTTCTCCGCCGCCGCCACTTCGGCCTCGAATTGCCCCGTGAACATGATCCGGTCTCCGACTCTGAGTCTACGGGCCGGCCGGCACAGGACTTCCCATACGCCCTTCTCCAATTCTTTAAGGAAGAGAAACTCGATCTCTGCATCCCCTTTTTTCCCAAAAACCCGGGCCGGAATGACCTTGGTGTTGTTGAGGACCAGGACCTCGTCCTTGCCCAGGAATCCGGGGAAGTCCTTGAAGGAGGCGTGCCTGATGGATCCGCACCGGCGCGAGACAACCATCATCCGTGAATCGTCCCGACGGGGGAGGGGCTGGCCGGCGATGAGCCCGGCGGGAAGGTTATAGTCGAAATCCGAAAGGAACATCGGCACCGCCATTTTAATAAAAAGCGCGGGCCGCTGTCATCCTGTTTATTCAAAAAAAATCGGTTCTTGGCAATATGATGAGATGACGGCCAAGAGAAAAATCAGTCTTTGAACAGCTTCTTTTGCGGACTGGAGCCCGGTTTGGGCGCGGGAAGCCCCAGGTGCTCGTAGGCCTTCGGCGTAACGCACCGGCCGCGGATGGTCCGGTCCAGGAAGCCGATGCGCATCAGGAAGGGCTCGTAAATGGACTCGATGGTATCCTTCTCCTCGTCGATGGCCGCGGCGATGGTCGAGATCCCCACCGGTCCGCCCCGGAAGTTCTCGATGATGGTCATCAGGATCTTACGGTCGACCTCGTCAAGCCCAATCGAATCCACTTCCATCATGTCCAGCGCGTGCTTCGCCTCCTTCGCGGTGATCACGCCGTCGGCTTTGACGTCGGCGTAGTCGCGCACCCGGCGGAGCAGTCGGTTAGCCACGCGCGGCGTGCCGCGCGAGCGGAGCGCGATCTCGGCCGCGCCCCGGTTATCGATGAGCACGTTCATCAATCCGGCCGACCGCTTGATAATGGCGGCCAATTCCTCATCTTTGTAGTAGTCGAGGCGGTGGATGATGCCGAAACGGCTCCTGAGCGGAGCCGTGATGCGGCCCGCCCGGGTCGTGGCGCCGACCAGAGTGAACTTCTTGAGCTGGAGCTTGTGGCTGCGGGCGCCCGGCCCCTGGCCGATGATGATGTCCAGACAGTAATCCTCCATGGCCGAGTAGAGGAGTTCCTCGACCACCGGGTGGAGGCGATGGATCTCGTCGATGAACAACAGCTCCTTTTTCTGCATGTTGGTGAGGATGGCGGACAGGTCTCCCGTGCGTTCGATGACCGGTCCGGAGGTGGGCTTGATGCCTACGGCCAGCTCTTTGGAGATGAGGTAGGCCAGGCTTGTCTTTCCCAGGCCGGGAGGCCCGTAGAGGAGGACGTGGTCAAGGGCCTCGCCACGCTTCTTCGCCGCCTCGATGAAGATTTTGAGGTTGGCCTTGATTGTCTCCTGGCCCACGAATTCGTCGAATGTCCGGGGCCGGAGGCTGTCCTCGAAAAGAAGGTCTTCCTTGGTTTTGACGGGCGTCAGGACGGCCGGAGTGGACATGCTTGCTTACCCCTCACACCTTGGCCATTTTTTTCAGGCATTCCCGGAGCAGTTTCTCGAACCCGGACGAAACGCCGAAGGCCTTGAGGGCGGCATCCACGACGGGTTCCACCTCTTTCCTCCGGAAGCCGAGGTTAATCAGGGCCGAGACGAGGTCCTCGCGCTCCGGGGAGCTCTTGGCCGCGAGAAGCTTCTCTTTCTTCTCGAGTTTTTCCTGGAGTTCCATGGCGATGCGCAGGGCCGTTTTTTTACCGATTCCGGGAATGAGCGAGATCCGGGCGACGTCACTGGCTCGGACCGCTTCTTCAAGCTCGGCCGGCCCCATCCCCGAGAGGACGTTGAGAGCCAGCTTGGGCCCGATCCCGGAGATGGCGATGAGCTTCAGAAACAGGTCGCGTTCTTCGCGCGTCGAGAACCCGAAAAGCGAGAGCGCACTATCGGTGAGATGCGTATAAATGAAAATCTCGACGGTCTCCTTTTCCTCGCCGAGCTTGAAATAGGTCGAAAGGGGGATGGCCGCGCAGTAGCCCACGCCGCCCGTGTCGATGACCACGGAGTTGGGCTGCTTGGACATGAGAACGCCCTTGAGGTAGGCGATCACCGGCCCTCCTCCCAGCCCGATTCCTCCAGCTTTTTCTGGAAGAGCCGCGCGTTGAGATGGCAGTAGGCCGTAGCCAGGGCGTCCGAGGCGTCGGGCTCGAGAGCGGTCTCCTGGAGGTGGAGAAGCGCCCGGATCATGGTATTGACCTGGCTTTTCTCGGCCTGGCCGTATCCGGTCACGGCCTTCTTGATCTCCAACGGGGAGTATTCGTACAGGGCGCAGCCGTGCGAGGCTACGGCCACCAGGACGGCGCCCCGTACCTGGCCCAGGGTGATGGCGGTCTTGATATTCTGGGCGTAAAAGGGATTCTCTATGGCGACTTCCTCGGGTGCGTAAGCGTCCATGAGCTTGTCCAGGCGGCTCTTGATCTCGCCCAACTTCTGGTAGAGGGGGAGGCGTCCGGAGGGTTTGATGGTCCCGAAATCGAGGACAACCGAGCTCACCTCGTCGTATTCGATGACTCCGAATCCGGTGGCCTGGCTGCTGGGGTCGATCCCGAGAACCCTCATCGAGCTTTCTCGTCAATCGGAGAACGAAGCGAGCTCCTCCTCAGATATATCGAAGTTCGACCAGACGTGCTGGACGTCGTCGTGGTCCTCGATTTCCTCCATCAGCTTGAGCATTTGCTGGGCGGATTTGCCCTCCACTTTAACATAGTTCTGGGGGTAGAAGCCGAGGTTTGTCTCGGCCGTCTCGACGCTGGCGTTCTTGAGGGCCTCGGCGACCGTTTCGTATTTTTCGGGCTCCGTGAAGATCTCCCAGTTCGAACCGTCCTCCTGCATGTCCTCGGCGCCGGCGCCCAGGGCGATCTCCAGGAGCTGGTCCTCGGCGGCCTTCGCCTTTTCCACGACGATGTAGCCTTTCCTCTTGAACATCCAGCCGACACACCCCGACTCGCCCATGCGGCCGCCGTTCTTCATCATGATATGCCGGATCTCGGACACGGTCCGGTTCTTGTTGTCCGAAACGGCCTCGATCAGGATGGCCGCGCCGCCGGGCCCGTATCCTTCATAGGTGACGTCCTCGTAAGACGAGCCCTCGAGTTGACCCGTGCCCTTCATGATGGCCCGCTTGATGTTATCGGCCGGCATGTTGACGGCCCGGGCGTCGTTGACGGCTTTCCGCAGCCGGGGATTCATATCAGGGTCGCCCCCGCCGGTGCGGGCGGCGATGCTTAGCTCTCGGATGATCTTGGTGAAGATTTTACCCCGCTTGGAGTCCGCGGCGGCTTTTTTATGTTTAATAGAATGCCATTTTGAATGTCCGGACATGGTCGCTCCTTTGAGTCTTTGGGATCTGAGTAATTCTAGCATAATTATCGGCCCCTGTGCAATGCTCCCGAGCGGTTGGGGGCGAGTTGCAGAAATGGGGAAAATGCCCTAAGATGGAATCAAGGCAAGCCTTTCTTCGGGCTTTCAAGGAGATTCCCCATGGCCAGAGATGTCGTCTGCGGAATGGATGTCAAAGAGGAAGAGGCTGTGGCCACAACCTCTTACAAGGGCGTAACTTACTATTTCTGCTCGAAACACTGCCGAGAGCAGTTTGACAGAGACCCCGAAAAATATCTGTCCCCGGAATACCGGGCTTCGCAAGAGGCCATGGCGGTAAGTAAACCGTCGGCCGGACCGGAAAAAGCCGCTCAAGAAAAAGGCGAACGCATCGACCTCCCGGTGCTGGGCATGCACTGTGCCGGCTGCGCGGCCACCATCCAGAAGAATCTTCAGAAAACAGAGGGAGTTCGGGCCGCCAACGTCAATTACGCCACGTCCAAGGCTACGGTTCTGTTCGAGCCCAAGCTCATCAGCCCGGAGCGCTTGATCGCGGTCGTTCGGGCCAGCGGATATGACGTCGCCACGGCGTCGCTCGAGCTGCCCATAGAAGGCATTGTTTGCGCCTCCTGCGTCCAGAAAATTGAGAAGGCCCTGCTCGCGCTGCGGGGCGTCGTTCGCGCCTCGGTCAACCTGGCCACAGGACGGGCCGGGGTCGAATATCTTCCCTCTGAAGTCGGCCTTCGGGAAATCCGCCGGATGATTGAGTCCACGGGGTACAAGGTCCTGGATGTTCCGCCCTCCGGCCGTTGGGAGGACGTCGAAAGGGCGGCCCGAGAGAAAGAGTCCAAGACTCTCGAGATCAAGTTTATCGCCGGGATCATCCTGGCCGTGGTGATTTTCTTCGGGAGCATGAGGCACTGGTTTCCCTGGATGCCGGGCTTTTTGACGAATCCCTATGTCCTCTGGCTTCTGGCCACGCCGGTTCAGTTCGTCATCGGACTGCAATTTTACAAAGGGGCGTGGTCGGCCCTCCGGCACAAGACGGCAGACATGAATACTCTCATCGCCGTCGGCACTTCGGCCGCCTATTTTTACAGTGCGACGGCCACCCTGTTCCCCGGCTTATTTGAAAGCGCCGGGTTCCAGCCCGAGGTCTATTTCGACACATCGGCCTTCATCATCGCCCTGATTCTTTTCGGCCGGCTGCTCGAGGCCCGGGCCAAGGGCCGGACCTCGGAGGCCATCAAGAAACTCATGGGGCTCCAAGCCCGGACCGCCCGCGTCCGCAGGGGAGGCCTCGATGAGGACATCCCCATCGAGGACGTCGCCGTCGGCGACCTGATCGTCGTCAGGCCGGGGGAGAAAATCCCGGTGGACGGCATCGTGGTTGAAGGGGTCTCGTCGGTGGACGAGTCTATGATCACGGGCGAAAGCTTTCCCGCGGATAAATCGGCGGGCGCCGAGGTCGTGGGCGCGACCATCAACAAGTCGGGGAGCTTCATTTTCCGCGCCACCAGGGTCGGCAAAGACACGGCCCTGGCCCAGATCATCAAGCTCGTCCAGGACGCGCAGGGCTCCAAGGCGCCCATCCAGAGGCTGGCCGATGCCATTGCCGCCTGGTTCGTGCCCGCAGTCATGGGTATCGCGGCCCTGACGTTCACAGCCTGGATGATATTCGGCCCCCGGCCGCGGCTGACTTTCGCCCTGCTCAATTTCGTGGCGGTGATGATCATCGCCTGCCCCTGCGCCTTGGGCTTGGCTACTCCCACCGCGGTCATGGTGGGGACGGGCAAGGGGGCTGAGCTGGGGATCCTGATCAAAGGCGGAGAGAGCCTTGAAACGGCCCACAAGATCGATACCATCGTCTTCGACAAAACGGGCACTCTGACCAAGGGGGAGCCCTCGGTCACGGACATCATTCCCCACCCTCCTTTTTCGGAGCATGATCTGCTCGAATACGCGGCTGGCGCCGAGAAGAAATCCGAGCACCCGCTGGCCGAAGGCGTTCTCAAGGCAGCCCGGGAGAGAGGGATCGAGCCTGCCGAGCCCGAAAAATTCATGAGTCTTGAAGGACACGGCGTCGAGGCCAAGATCAACGGCCTCGAGGTCCTGATCGGGAATGCCAAACTCCTCCGGGAGAGGGGCGTCCGTCTGGAAGGGCTTGAGCCGCTCGCCGCCGGCTTTGCCGAAGAAGGCAAAACCGTCATCTTTGCAGCCGTGGACGGTCGGGCCGCCGGACTGCTCGCCATCGCCGACACGCTCAAGGACCATTCGGCTGAGGCCGTCCGAAAGCTGCGGGAGCTGGGCCTCGAGGTTGTGATGCTGACCGGAGACGGCCGGCCGACGGCCGAAGCGATCGCCCGGAAAGCCGGGATCGACCGCGTCGTCCCGGAAATCCTTCCTCAGGGAAAAGTTGCGGAGATCAAGAAACTCCAGGAGCAGGGGAAGCGGGTGGCCATGGTGGGCGACGGCATCAACGACGCGCCCGCCCTGGCCCAGGCCGACATCGGCATCGCCATCGGCACCGGAACGGACGTGGCCATGGAGGCTTCGGACATCACCCTGATCCGGGGTGACCTGACGGCCGTCGTCCGGGCGCTGGAACTCAGCCGCCGCACCATCCGGACGATCAAGCAGAACCTTTTCTGGGCGTTTATCTACAACATCATCGGTATCCCGGTGGCGGCCGGCGCGCTCTACCCGTTTTTCCATATCCTGCTCAACCCTATCATCGCCTCGGCGGCCATGGCCTTCAGCTCGGTCTCGGTTGTCTCCAACTCGCTGAGATTGCGGCGGATGAAGTTGTAGCGCTCCGTCCCTTCTCTTGCGCAACCTGTTCCTCGTTTTTTTCTGTTATCACAGAAACAGAGCTGTTTCTTATTGATGAGTCCCGAGTTGACAATTCCTATTAAAATAGTATGATATAGTCATCCCTTAAAGGAGTGATATCGTGAAAAACAAGAAAGTCCTGACTCTGGTCGTCGTGGCCAGTTTGGTGTTCATCCTGTCCGGCCTCGCGCTGTGCCAGGGCGACGAGACGGCCAAGGACCCCGTTTGCGGGATGACCGTCAAGAAGGCGAGCGCCGCGGCCACGTCCGAATACAACGGCAAAATTTATTATTTCTGCAGCCCGGGCTGCAAGGAAAGCTTCCTGAAGGATCCTGAAAAATACGTCCAGAAAGAACAGGCTAATGACGTTTATACCTGCCCCATGCACCCTGACGTCCTGTCGGATAAACCCGGCAAGTGCCCCAAATGCGGCATGGACCTCGTCAAGAAGGACATGCCCCAGGGGCAGATGATTGGCGGTGGAATGCAGCATATGCAGGGCCGCATGTCGCTGCAGCAGGGCATGAAGGAAAGCCAGGCGGCGGGAAGCGGTTGCAACTGCCCGATGATGCTGCCGGATGCGACCAGGACCGTCGAGACGACCGCCGATGGAATCATCGTCAGGATCACGTCCAAGAATCCCGAGACCGTGAAAAAAATCCAGGAGCACGGCGCCATGATGAGGGGCATGGCCGGCAAGGACGGCATGAAAACGGCAGGCTGCCCGATGAAGAAGGGCGGTATGGCGAATGGTCCGATGAAAAAGTCGGACAAATAATTCTCGGGCTAAAATTGACCACGGACTCGGGCTTGTGGTAGTCTGGTTGCCGACCGGGGACCCGTTCGGAGGCAATCCGCAGAAGCGTCTCCCGAAGAGTTCCCATTTGGGAAAGGAGGCCTGCCATGAGAAAAGCCGACACCCTCAAAAGAGTTCTTCTTTTCCTCGTTCCTCTTGCGGCTATTTTCGTCTGGACCGTCGCCGTCTCCGGTCCGGTTCGAAGCGATTCCGGACAATTCACCGAATACGACGCCTGCACCAGCATCCTGGTCGGTAAGCTGGCTTCCGTGGACGGAGCGACGATGACTTCGCACTCCTGCGACAGCAATTCGGACCGCACCTGGATGACCATGGAGCCGCACCGTAAATACAAACCCGGCGAAATGGCCAAGGTCTATCTTCAGCCGAAAGAGACCAAGGGCCCCAATGACCCGAACCGGATCGTTGTGGGCGAGATTCCCCAGGCCGCTGAGACATACGCTTATCTCAACGCCGCCTATCCGATCATGAACGAATGGCAGTTGGCCATCGGCGAGACGACCTTCGGCGGAAAACGAGAGCTCCAGAGCGACAACGGTATCATCGATTGCCCCGAGCTCTACCGTCTTTGCCTGGAGAGAGCCAAGACCGCGCGCGAAGCGATCAAAATCGCCGACGAGCTGACCAAGAAATATGGCTACAACGACTCCGGAGAGTGCTTCACCTTCGCCGATCCCAACGAGATCTGGATCTTCGAAATCCTCGGCCCGGGCAAGGGGAAGATGGGCGCGGTCTGGGCGGCGGTGCGCATCCCGGATGATCATGTCGCCGTCTCGGCCAACGCCTCCCGCATCCGGCAGATCAACCTCAAGGACCCGGACCACACCATGGCCTCGGACAACGTTTTCTCCCTCGCCCAGGAAATGGGCTGGTGGGACCCCAAGAGCGGCGAGCCCTTTGAGTTCTGCTACGCCTACGGCTCCCGGACAAGCCTGGGCTGCCGGCGCCGCGAATGGCGGGCCCTGAGCATCATAGCGCCCTTGCTCAGGCTCGACGCCAACGCCGAAAACTACCCGCTTTCGGTCAAGGCGGAAAAGAAGTTGTCGGTCCAGGACATGCTGGAGATATTCCGCAACACCTACCAGGACACGCCCTTCGATATGACCCGCTCATTGATGGCGGTCAACCGCAAGGGCGAGACGGTGAAAAGCCCGGTGGCCAATCCGTTCATGAGCTCCGACTACCTGCAGCTCTTCAACATCACCTCGGAAAGGACCATCGCCTGCAAGCGGGCGACCTATGTCCAGATCACCCAGTCCCGCTCCTGGTTGCCCGACCCGGTGGGCGGAGTGGTCTGGCTGGGCTACGATAATCCCGTGACAACCCCGCACACCCCGTTCTATTGCGGCATCACGCAGATGCCGGTTTCCTACATGCTGGACGGACGGGAGAAGTTCCGCCGCGACTGCGGCTGGTGGGCCTTCCGCCAGGTCAGCCAGCTGGCGTTCTTCCGCTGGCAGGAGATGGTGAAGGATATCGAGAAGGTCTGGAAACCCATCGAGGACAAAGCCTTCGCCGACCAGGCCAAGATCGAAGAGGAAGCGGCGCGCCTCTATAAAGAAAATCAGGCGAAAGCCCGCGAATACCTGACCAAGTATTGCCTGCAGATCGCCAACCAGGCCGTGGAAGCCTACTGGAAGCTGGCCGAGGACCTCTGGTCGAAGTACACGAGCGTCATATGATCCTTTGATGGCCAAGAATAAAGTCGTCGTCGCCATGAGCGGCGGCGTGGATTCCTCCATCGCCGCGGCCCTGCTCAAAGAGCGGGGGTTCGAGGTCACCGGCATCACCATGAATCTTTTTTCCCTGCCCCGTGAGGTCTGCCAGTCCGAAGATTTGCGCAGCTGCTGCGGGTTCAAAGCCGTGGAGGATGCTCAGCGCGTCGCTTTGATGCTCGGAATTCCCCACTATGTCGTCGATTTCCGGAAGGAGTTCGAGCGCATCGTGGTGGCGGATTTCTGCCGGGAATACAGCCGTGGTCGGACGCCCAATCCCTGCATCCGCTGTAACGAACACATCAAATTCTCGCTGCTCGCTGAGAGGGCGAAGAGACTCGGCGCAGATTTCATCGCCACGGGGCATCACGCCCGGGTCGAATACGACAAAGCGTCGGGCCGCTACATCCTGAAAAAAGGAAAGGACAAGACGAAAGACCAGTCTTATTTTCTTTACACTCTGAGCCAGGACGAGCTCGCTTTCACGCTGTTTCCCGTAGGGGAAATGACCAAGCCAAGGGTGAGGCAACTGGCCCGTAAATGGAAGCTCCCCGTGGCCGAAAAGGAAGAGAGCCAGGAGATCTGCTTTGTCCTGGACAATGATTACGGCCGGTTCCTGGAAATCCGGGTTCCGGAGGCCTTCAAGCCCGGCCCTATTCTGGATCTCCACGGGAACATCCTGGGCACGCACCGGGGGATCCCGTTTTTCACCATCGGTCAGCGCAAGGGCATGGGCATCTCTGCGCGGCATCCCCTCTATGTCCTGGCCATCGACGCGGATAAGAACGCCATCATCGTCGGGAAAAACGATGAGCTTCTCCGGAATAAACTCCTGGCGTCAGGGGTGAATTGGATTTCCGTCTCCGGAATCGATAAGCCGCTCACGGTCAAAGCCAAGATCCGCTCAAAGCACAGGGAAGCCGCTGCGGTCGTCACCCAGGCGGGAGAAGACAGCATCCGGGTCGAATTCCGGAGCGCCCAACGCGCCGTCACGCCGGGTCAAGCCATCGTTTTTTACGGCGGTGACATTGTCTTGGGCGGCGCGATCATCGACTCGGCCGGTTAACCCGCATGGCTCATCAATCTTGATTTGGAGGGACAAAATCATTAATGGAAGAGAACCATGCCGGCTAATTCGTCGAACAACCTTTTCTATTTACGGGATCGGACCCAGGGTCAGATGGTGGATTGAGCAGAATTGCGGTCGCCGGACGAAGCCTATCCGAAGAAGACCCTGGCGATTTCGTAAAGATCCATATTCACGGTCTTTATGTTGGAGACGACTTTGGCCAGGGGCACGGACGTGATTTTGTCGCACTGCAGACTGACCATCACGCCGAACCGGCCTTCCTTGGCCAGGTCGACGGCCGCTATACCGTATCGGGTCGCCAGGATGCGGTCGTAAGCCGTCGGCGAGCCGCCCCTCTGGGTGTGTCCGAGGACCGTGACCCGGGTCTCGAATCCGGTGCGGTTCTCGATTTCTCTTCCCAGGAAATGGGCGATTCCGCCGAGCCGGGGATGGCCGAAAGCGTCTTTCTCGTCGGACGAAGTGATAGGGCCGGAATCCTTGGGACGCGCTCCCTCGGCCACGACAATGATGCTGAATCCCTTGCCCCGGCCGTGGCGCTTCTGGATCTGGCTGCAGATCTCGGCGATGTCGTAGGGCGCCTCGGGAATGAGGATGTAATCCGCCCCGCCGGCCATTCCGCCGGAGACGGCGATCCAGCCCGCGTGCCGGCCCATGACTTCGACCACCATGACCCGGTTGTGCGCTTCGGCCGTGGTGTGGAGCCTGTCCAGGGCCTCGGTTACGATGGACACAGCCGTGTCGAATCCGAAGGTGTAATCGGTACCGGCCAGGTCGTTGTCGATGGTCTTGGGGACGCCGATCACGTTGAGCCCTTTTTCCGAGAGCTTGAAAGCGACGCCCAGGGTGTCCTCGCCTCCGATGGCGATGACGGCGTTCATCTCGTATTTGGCCATCTGGGCGAAGATGTTCCCTACGCCGCCCTCGATCTTGAACGGATTGGTGCGGGTCGTCCCCAGGATGGTCCCGCCGCGCGGCAGGATGCCCGAAACGGCCGGGAGGTCCAGGGGAATAATGTGTCCTTCGATCAAGCCCAGCCAGCCGTTCTTGATCCCCAGGAGTTCGAAGCCGTACTGGGTGATGCCCTTGCGGACCACAGCCCGGATCACGGCGTTCAATCCCGGGCAATCTCCGCCGCCGGTCAGGATTCCGATTCTCATGTTTTTCTCCTTATCACAACCCATCTCAAAACTTGGCCGTCAGGTCCCTGATTTCCGGGGAGATCCTCGGGGCGTCCGGGGACTTTTCTGCTCGAATTAATGACTCATTCTATTCTCTTGGCCGGATTTATTCAAGATGAGGAAGGCAAAAGATGAGGAAAGCGAAGGAAGGGGAAGCTCCCGGCCGAAGCGGAGCGGCTTTATTCTCGACCCGGCCGATTTTGTGCCGGACCGCATGATCCGCTTCAAGAGAGGAGGGCGCGGGGACGGCCAATTTGATCCCTGTCTTGACTTTCCCTGGGGGGTGGATATACTCATTCTCATCGCGAAGCCGGCATGCATTTTCATAATCATTATCTCATTCAGGAACAACCATCGCCGGCCTCGGCGTCTTTTCCTTTGTCCGCCAAATCCCAATCGTAAGGAGGCACTCATCCATGAAGGCATCGGTCTGTCTCAAAAGCGCGAGGAGGGTGTTATTAGCGTTCCTCCTATCGGGGGGGCTCGCGTCCCTGTCGCCGGCCCAGAAGGTCCCGATAGGCTTCAACGATTTCCACGGGTTCACCGGCACGACGGACTACCTGAAAAAGGTGGCCGCCGCCTATCCTGGGATTACGGAGCTCCTTGAGATCGGCAAGAGCACCATGGGGCGTCCGCTATACGTCCTGGTTATTTCCAATATGAAAACGGGCGCGACTATCGACCGCCTGGTGACTCTGCGACACCCGCGCAGCGAGAATGTCAATAATGTTACGCCCATGAAACCGTACCAGGGAAAGCCGGGCCAGTGGATCGACGGCGGGACGCACGGAAATGAGTTCACCGGCACCGAGGTCTGCCTTTACATTATCAACAAGCTCGTCAGCGGCTACGGCTCCGATAAGGAGATCACGGACCTGGTGGATAATAACGCGTTTTACATCTGCCCGGTCGTCAATCCGGACGGCGTCTTCAACAGTGTCGAGGCCGGGATTTCCCAGCGCGCGAATTCGATGATGGAAGACGACGACAAAGACGGCAAGGTCAACGAGGATGGACCCGACGACCTCGACGGCGACGGATTCATCGCCCAATTCAGGCACAAAGACCCTAAGGGCCGATACGTCATGGACGACAAGGACCCGAGGATCATGATCCGACTCGGGGAGAACGAGACGACGACCAAGGAGCGGTACTCGGTCATCACTGAAGACAAGGACAACGACGGCGACGGCAAGCGCGGCGAAGACCCGGAGCGGGGGATCGACCTCAACCGGAACTATCCCGAGGGCTGGTGGAAGGATGACGACACGCCGGGCGGGACGGGCTATTACGCTACCTCGGCGCCCGAGACCCGCGCCGTCGTCGAGTTCTTCGTCAACCACACCAACATCTTCCTGGTCCAGTCCTATCACACTTCAGGAGGATTCACCTACCGGCCACCGGCCCGCTGGCCGGACGCCCGTATGGACCCGAAGGACGCGGCCGTTTTTGACCGGATCATGGGCGCGAAGTATCTCGAACTCCTGGGCGAGCCCATGCCCGAGAGCTGGAGGGAGGGCGGGCCGGGAGAGGCCGGCTTGATTGAAGAACTGGCGCCCGGACAGGCAAGGCCGGCGGCGGCCAGGCCCGCGGAAGGGGGCCAGCCGCCGGTCCAGATCCGCGGCTGGCGGCACCCCTACAACGAGGCGCAGAGGCGGCCCTACGGCTACGGCATCTTTCTGGACTGGGCCTACATCCAGTTCGGCTCCTGGGCCGTTTCAACCGAGCTCTGGAACTGGCAGAAAGACACCAGGGGGCTCGCCGGGTACAAGGGTGAAGACGACCGAGTCGCCTGGGAAAAGGCTTACATCGCCTATCAGGAGAAGTCCTTCGCTGGAAAAGCTTTTATTCCCTGGAAAAAGTTCAAGCATCCCGAGCTCGGCGAGGGAGAGATCGGCGGATGGCTGTCGAAGTATTCCTCGGGCAATGCTATCCCCGGCGAGTCACTTCTTGGTATTTGTGAGACCCACTGGCAGTTCGAGCTTTTCAAGGCCAAATTGATGCCGCGCCTGCGCATCACGGATGCCAAGGCTCGAGTCATATACGCCTCGGACGGCCCGGCGGCAAAGGCGGATCAATCCGGCGACACATTCACGATCAAAAAAGGCCAGGGCTCCGGACGCTACAAAATTGTCGAGGTGACGGCAACCCTGGAGAATGCCGGCAAACTGGCCACGCACACATCCCAAGGCGCTCAGCTTCCCGGAAACCGCCAGGACGTCGTCTGGCTCATCGGCGCGCCCGGCAAGGTCCGTTACCTGGAAGGCGCGGCCTGGATGCGGCTGGGCACGCTGGAAGGGGCTATGGAGATTCCAGGAATCAGTGCGGCGGCTCCGGCCGCCGAGACGCCCCGCGCCGGCCCGCGGCAGATGGGAATGCCTGGACCCGGATTTCCCGGCATGATGCAGCAGCCTCGGGTCGAGGAGGAACGTGTCAAGTCTTCACCGGGCAAGCGCGAGGTCTCCTGGCTTGTGGCCGTGGAAGGCGACACGCCGCTCAAGATCGTCCTGACTTCCCAGAAGGGCGGGACCGTGGTCAAGGAACTCAAGGTGGATTAAGGAGGCCGACGTGAGAACCCAAAATACAAAACGCGCCTTGATGACTCTGGCGATAGGGGCGGTTTTGGTGTCGGTCGTGGCGCTCCCCGCTCCGGCCCAGAAAAAGCTCCAGCTCAGCCCCAGCGGGAACCACGGCGAGCTTGATTTCCCCATCAGCTGGAAGCGCTACTACCGCTACGCGGAATGGACCAAGATCATGCACGACCTGCAGAAACAGTATTCGCAACTGGCGGACATCCAAAGCATCGGCAAAAGCCGCATGGGCCGAGACCAGTTTCTGCTGACGATCACCGCCAAGTCCACCGGAAAACCCGAATCAAAGTCCGCCATGTGGGTGGACGGCGCCATCCACGGCAACGAAGTCAACGGCATTACCTGCTCGCTCTACCTGGCCTGGTATCTCCTCACCAGGTACGACTATGATCCCTTTGTCTATGACCTGGTGAACACCCGCACTTTCTACATTTTGCCGGGCCTGAACGTGGACGCCAACGATTCCTACGTCGGCTTCCCGAATACGGAGAACAACCCCCGCGAACCCTATCGCCCTCGCGACGACGACGGCGATGGGCTCTATGACGAAGATCCGACCGAAGACGTGGATGGCGACGGCGAGCTGTCCATCATGTGGGCCGAGGATCCGCAGGGCGATTTCAAGCTTTCGCCGGACAAGCGCCGTTTCATCCGCGTGCCCGATCCCCGGGAAGAGGGGATGAAGTTCCGCCGGATTGGGCCCGAGGGATTTGACAACGACGGCGACGGCCGGCTGAACGAGGACGACATCGGCGGCCCGGACCCGAACCGTAACATGCCCTATAACTGGAGCCTCCAGAACGGATGGCCTTATCCTCTGTCCGAAGCGGAAACCCGGAACGTCTATGAGTTCCTTCGAACTCATCCCAATGTCTTTGCCTCTTTCCATTATCACAACACGGGGCGCCTGATCATGTTTGCCGCCCCGCCGGAAAGCCGGAGCCCTGAGCAGCGCCAGACGCAAGACGCCCGCATCCAGGCGCAGCTCCAGGAGTTGCGCAAGGCCGATAAGTATGCCCAGCTTTTCAACCGGATCCCGACACCTGAGTATCAGCACGACATGGCCGTCCAGACGGCCATCGTCACCGAGGGCGCCCGGATGCTGAAAGACTATACGCCGACGATCAGCGGCCTGGTCGGCCAGATGCAGGCCAATTCCTATTACATGTTCGGAAACTATGCCTATCTGATCGAACTCTGGGGGGATCCCGTCTATGAGGCGGATCGGAACGGGGACGGCCAAGTGGACGACGAGGAATTCATGCTCTGGCTCGACCGCGACCTGTTGGGCGAGGGATGGATCAATCCACACAAGGTCAAACACCCCGACCTGGGCGAAATCTGGATCGGCGGGACGGCTCGCAAGCATATCGAGAGGACACCCCCGGCCCGGCTGATGGAAACAGAGGCGGTGCGGAACGCCACGTTCGTTCTGTATTGCGCCGGCCAGTTCCCGAAGGTCGAGATCGACCTGGTCGAGGTCATCCCGGCCGCCGGCGATCTCTACTGGGTCGACTGTGTCGTCAAGAACGACAAGACATACCCGACGTCATCTGACCGGGCCAACCAGCTCGGCATCGCGGTCAAGGACAAGGTCTCCGTGGTCGCGTCCGACAACGTCGCCATCCTGGATATCCCGGACGGCACCTCCAATATTGGAGACCTGAATCCCCAGGCCGCGGCTGTCACGGTGGATAAGAAGCCGGCGGAATTCCGGCTGAAGGGAAAGGAAGCCAAACGGTTCCGCTGTCTGGTCAAGATGACCGGCGGGAGCGGCTGGCTGGAATTCTCGGTTGATTCCAAGGCAGGAGGAAAGGCCAAAAAGCGCATCACACTGAATGTGGGATAATAAACATGGCCGGGCGGGCTCGCGCTCAAAGAGGGAACGGTTTTCATGAGTTTCGGGACGGCCCGCTCTGATAAAACAATGAGATGAAAAGGTAATTTGAGGAGACAAGAAATGCCTTTAAGAAACAGTTTGGCTTTTATCTTGGCTCTCCTAGGCATTCTGGGCTTGGCGGCTTGCTCCAGGCAGGCCCCGGCCCCGACCGTCGTCATCTCGGAAAACCCGTCGTTTCTGGAAAGGCTGGCCGCTTCCGAGCTGCGCCGCTATATTTACCTGCGGACGGGAGATGTTTCCGAGGTTGTCAGGCGGGACTCGCTCTCCGGAGTGAAGAGTCCGTTCCTCATCGTCTCCCAGTCCGGACGACTTCTGATCAAGGATTGGGAGCGCGGCGGGAAGATGGGAAAAATCCCGGCGATGAAATTTCCCAAGCTTAATCCCGAGGACTTTTGGCTCAGGACCGTCAAAGAAGGCTCCCGGAACAACTTGGTCATCATCGGCGGCGACGGAGCCGGTATCCTCTACGGAACATATGCTTTCTTGGAAAAGCTCGGTATCCGCTTCTACCTGGAGGGCGATGTTTTGCCGGAGGAAAGGATCTCTTTCACCGTGCCGGAGCTCGACGAGGTCGGACGTCCTCTTTTTCCCATGCGCGGCATCCAGCCCTTCCATGATTTTCCGGAAGGCCCCGACTGGTGGAACCTGGACAACTATAAGGCCATCCTGGGCCAGCTGCCCAAACTGGGCATGAATTTCTTCGGCTTGCACACCTATCCGGAGAAAGCCCCCAATGCCGAGCCGACCGTCTGGATCGGACTCTCCGGCGACCATGACGCCGTCGGAAAAGTCAGCTTCAGCTATCCCTCGAGCTACCAGAACAGCCTGCGCGGCAACTGGGGCTATGAACCCAAGAAAACGGGCGATTTCCATTTCGGAGCCGCCGGGCTCTTCGATCGTGACGACTTCGGCAACGACGTCATGGAAGGCATGGTTCCCGAGCCCAAAACGACCGAGAATTCGAACGAGGTATTCAATCGCGCCGCCTCCGTATTCCGGGACGCTTTCACCTTTGCCCGGAGCCTGGGGATCAAGATCTCGGTGGGCACGGAAACGCCTCTCACCGTGCCCGATCTCGTCAAGAAACGTCTCCAGGCCATGGGCCGCAACCCCAATGATCCTGCGGCGGTCAAAGACCTCTACAAAGGGATGTTCGAACGGATCACGAAGGCTTATCCCATCGATTACTATTGGTTCTGGACCTTTGAAGGCTGGACCTGGAGCGACGCCTCGGCGAGCGAGATCGAGGGTGTGGCCTCGGATTTGAGCCGGGCCCTCGAGGCCGCCGAGGAACTGAATCCGCCCTTCCGGCTGGCGACCTGCGGATGGGTCCTCGGCCCGCCGAGCCGGCGGACGCTCTTCGACGAGATCCTTCCCAAGAGCGTGATCGTGAGCACCATCAACCGAGAGGTGGGGAAAGCGCCGGTGGACCCGGCGTTCTCCCGCATCGAAGGCCGTTCCCGCTGGGCCATCCCCTGGCTTGAAGACGACCCTTCGCTCACCTCGCCCCAGCTCTGGGTGGGACGGATGCGCCGCGACGCCGCCGACGCGCTTCGCTACGGATGCGACGGCCTGCTGGGCATACACTGGCGGACGCGAATCCTATCGGCGAACACCCTGGCCCTCGCCCGGGCCGCCTGGAACCAGAAGCCGTGGAACACGCTGGCGACGAACCTCGGGGACGAGCCCGGTCCTATAACAGGCCAGTTCGCGGCTTTTCCCGGCAAGCCCATCGCGGGAACATCCGAGGCCGCGATCTATCAGGACGTCCGGGACAGAGTTTTTGCCTATTTTATTCCGGTCCCGAACGGCTGCTATAATGTCACCCTGAAGTTCTGCGAAGGGCAGATCGACAAGAAGGCCGGCCGGGTCTTCGACATCCTGATCCAGGGCAAGAAGGTCCTGGAGAAGCTCGATATTTTCGAGCGCGCCGGCCGGTTCAAGGCCCTCGATCTCAGTTTCAATGATATTGCCGTGACCGACGGCCGCTTGGCCATCGATTTCGCCGACCGTATACATTATCCGGTCATCGCCGGCATCGTCATCAAAGGGAAGGATTTCTCCAAGAAGATCAACTGCGGCGGTCCGGCCGTCCTTGATTACGAGGCCGACTGGCCCGAGACTCCGCGTCATCTGGCCTCGCTCGATTTCTACGAGGACTGGTGCGCCAACCAGTTCGGTCAGGCCTCAGCGAAGGAGATCGCGGCCCTCTTCAGCCGGATTGACGGCAGGCATTCTGTCCCTGTCAACTGGATCAACGGCCCGGGCGGAGTCGCGCCGGACCCGAGGCCCTGGAATGAGGTATCAAAAGATTATGGCTTTGTCGACGAAATGGCGGCTTTCAAGGCCAAGATCTCGGGAAAAGGATACATGGAACGCTTTGATTATTGGCTGAAAAATTTTGAATACATGCGTGAGATCGCCCGTTTCAATTGCCTCTGGGCCGAGTTCAACCTGGCCTGGGAAAAGGCCAAGGCCCAAAAGAACGAGAAGGCGAGAGTCAAGCTTGCTTCAGAGACGGCTCTTGAGATCAGGAAACAGATGGTGGTTTCGGTCAAGCAGATTTTCGCCCTTCTATTGGAGACGGTCAGCAATACGGGGGAAATGGGCACAATCGCCAACTGGGAACAGCACCTCCTGCCCGGAGCTTTGGAAAAGCCGGGAGAGGAACTGAAAAAAATTCTCGGAACGGAGCTGCCCGCGGACGCCCGAATGTCTCAGATCTACGACGGCCCGCTCCGGATTATCGTCCCGGCCGTGCGGACGACTCTCGAGGCCGGCGAGCCCCTGAGGCTGAAAGTCATGATTCTGTCCCAGAAACAGCCGGAACAGGCTGTCCTCTGCTGGCGGGAGATGGGCAAGGGGAACTATCAGGAAGCGCCGCTTGAACGGGTGGATCGCGGCGTTTACCGGGTCAGTTTAGCCGCTTCCGACAAGGACCTGGAATACTACCTGAAAGTCCGAGCCGACGGCCAGGAGGTCTATTATCCCGCGACCGCTCTCGAGTTGAACCAGACGGTGGTTAGGATCAAGAAATAAGGGCTCAGGCGCGCCGCTCCCCAGTCCAAGCCTGTCGTCAAGGAGGCGCTCTGTATCCCATATGTCCCGACGCCATAAACGATTCCGATACTGTCAGCTCCCAGTTTAATCCATGGGTCTGCGATATATTTCTGGCGTGGTCAAGAGGAGGGATCGCCGTTTAAAGAGGGGAATGAACGTGACGCAAAAAAAAAGAAATTGCCAATTCCTTTCCTTTGACGGCCGTGCAGGTCCAGAAAAAGGGTTTAAGGCCGGCCATTGAATTCCTTCACAGCCTCGGCCATGGCCGCGATGTTCTCCACCGGCGTATTGGCCTGGATATTATGGATGGCGTTGAAGACGAATCCGCCGCCCCTTCCGAAAACCTCGCAGCGCCGCAGAACCTCTTGGCGCACTTCGTCCGGCGTGCCGAAAGCGAGGGTTTTCTGTGTATCCACCCCGCCGCCCCAGAAGACAATGTCCGCGCCATAGGTTTTTTTGAGGTACGACGCCTGCATGCCGCGGGCCGAACACTGAACCGGGTTGAGGATGTCGAATCCGGACTCGATGAAAGACGGGATTAGGGTTTCCACGGCGCCGCAGGAATGCTTGAACGTTTTCCAGGTCGTGCGGCGGTGGATCCAGTCGTTAATCCGTCTGTAATAAGGCATGTAGAGCGAACGGAAGGTATCTACCGAGCAGAAGGTGGAGATTTGAGTGCCAAAATCGGTCCCGCAGATGAAAACCGCCTGGACCGTGTTGCCGATCACCGCCTCGATCTTTTCAAGGTTGGCCAGGGCTATCTCGCATTGCTTTTCGAAAACGCCGTGGATATATGGTTGCCGGGTCAGGGTCGAGATGTACCACTCTTCGATGTCACGGATCCCTTGGGGATGCTTTAAGAAGGGCGCGGGAACAAGTGCGATGTCGCCGAAGGCCATGCCGCCGAAGGTGGCGATCGTCCCACGCTCTGAATCGGCGGCGCGGCGCGCTTCCCTGACGAAATAGGCCAAGTCTTGCTCCGAAATCGGGCCGAATTCTTCGAAGTTGTCTGCGGGATCGAGCTTCTCATCGACAACGGGCTCCTGCCGGACGATGGTGTCGAAAAAGTATCCGCCCTTGGGCATGCGGCCGCTTGGCGGAGCGTTGAGGTCCCCCCTGGGGTGGATGAGGGTGTCGCCGTTCTTGTCTTTTGTAACCTTGAAATGCTCCGAAACCAGGACTTCCAGACTGTCGTCAAGCCGCCAGGTTTTCCAGTTCTCGTTCCGGAAGCCGAACATGGTCTCGGACGGATACAGGCCGTCGATGTCCAGCCCCATGGCATCCTTGAGGTCGTCTTCGATCAGGCCGAGCATCTGGTAGGGCTCATGGACTCTGACCGGCCGTTTTTCAAGGCCGTAATGATCCCGCAGCGCCGCGACTCGGGAGACGTGGATCCCGGTCACGGCCGTTCCGCCGAAATCGACCGGGATACGGTCCGGTTCCCGATGATTGAGCGCTCTAATAAGCCTTTCCTTACCGGTCATGATTGTCCGCCTTTCTTCAGTCCTGATTCCAGATTACCCGTTTTGGCTGAATTTTTAAAGTTGCTTTCCGTTTAGATCCTGCAAACAAATGAGCGAAGGAGCGGCCTTCTTGCGCATCTCGATAGCGGTGACGGCGGCGCTGGCCGAGGGGATGGTGGTGAAGCAGGGCACGCGGTAGGTAAAGGCGACCTTGCGGATCTTCGACGCGTCGCTCCATTCGCGCGACCCGTCGGGCGTGTTGAAGATCATCCCGACATGTCCTTGCTTGATATCGTCGAGGATATTCCGCTTCTCCTTGTAGACCTTGCCGATGGCGTCCACCGCGAAGCCGTGGCGGCGGAGGTAGTGGGCCGTGCCTTCGGTCGATAGGAAGCGGAACCCCAGTCTCTCCAGCTTCTCGACGTGCGGCAGGATCTTGGGCTTGTCTTCGTCTGTGACGCTGATAAAGACCCTGCCCCGGCGCGGCAGCAAGAACCCGGCGCCTTCCTGCGCCTTGAGGAAGGCCAGGCCGAAGTGGCGGTCGATGCCGATGGATTCGCCGGTGGAGCGCATCTCGGGACCGAGGATGGGGTCAACTTCCTGAAACTTATCGAAGGAAAAGACGGCTTCCTTGACGGCGTAAAGGTTGTGCCGGCGGCCGGGGATGCGAATGTCCTTGAGCTTTTCGCCCATGATGAGCCGGGTCGCGATCTTAGCCAGGGGAACACCCGTGGCCTTGGAGATGAACGGCACGGTCCTTGAGGCGCGCGGATTGACCTCGAGAATATAGATCGTCCGGCCCTTGACGGCCACTTGGACGTTCATCAGCCCCACGATCTTCAGCTCCCTGGCCATCAGCGTGACCCGCTTCTCCACTTCCTCCACCAGCCGGTCGGCCAGGAAGTAGGGGGGGAGGACCATGGTTGCGTCCCCGGAGTGGACGCCGGCCTCCTGGATGTGCTCCAGGATGCCGCCGATGAGCACATCTTTCCCGTCGCACAGCAGGTCGATGTCGAGCTCCATGGCATTGTCGATGAACTCATCGATGAGCAGGGGATGCTCGATGAGGTATTCCTTATTCACGGCTATGTAATGTTCAAGGTCGGCTTCGTCGTGGATGACTCGCATGGCGCGCCCGCCCAGCACATAGGACGGCCGGACCAGGACCGGATAGCCGAGCCGCTCCGCGGTCTTCAACGCCTGGGCCAGGTTGCGGACCAGGCCGTTACGCGGCCGGGTGAGGTCGAGCCGGTCGAGGAAAGCGTCGAACTTCTCCCTATCCTCGGTTTCGTCGATGGCCTCCGAGCTCGTGCCCAGGATCCGGACCCCGTTCTTTTTCAGCTCGACCGAGATCTTGAGGGGCGTCTGGCCGCCAAACTGGACGATAACCCCTTCCGGCTTTTCTTTTCGGTAGATGGCCAGGACATCCTCGGTTGTCACCGGGTCGAAATAAAGGCGGTCCGAGATGTCGTAATCCGTGGACACGGTCTCGGGGTTGGAGTTGATCATGATGGTTTTGTAGCCCGCGTCCTTCAGGGCGAAAACGCCGTGGACGCAGCAGTAGTCGAACTCGATCCCCTGGCCGATACGGTTGGGCCCGGCGCCCAGAATGATGGCCTTTTTTCCCTTGATCGGGGGCGCTTCGTCTTCGTCCTCGTAGGTCGAGTAGAAGTAGGGCGTCTCGGACTCGAACTCTCCGGCGCAGGTGTCCACGACCTTCCACACGGGCCTGATTCCGGCGCGTTCCCTGCGGCGGCGGACGCCTTCTTCGGTCAGGCCCGCAAGCTGCGCGATGCGGCGGTCCGAGAACCCGAGCTCCTTGGCATGGCGGAGGAGCCGCGGCCGCAGCCCCCCCGGCCCGGCCTCCAGGAGCATCTTCTCGAAGTCCACGATGTCCTTGATGTTTCGGAGGAAAAAGGGGTCGATCCGGGTCATCTCCTGGATCTCGGGGATGGCCATGCCGCGGCGCAGGGCGTCGGCGATGAGCCAGAGCCTGTCGGCGTTCGGCCGGCGCAGGCTCTCCAGCAGCTTGTCCTCGCTTTTTTCCTCGGAGAACTCTTCCTCGAATCCCCAGCGGTTGCCCTCGAGCGAGCGGATGGCCTTCTGGAGCGCCTCCTTGAAGGTCCGGCCGATGGCCATGGTCTCGCCCACGGATTTCATCTGCGTGGTGAGCGATTTCCCCTCCTCCGGGAATTTCTCGAAGGCGAAACGCGGGATCTTGACGACGACGTAGTCGATGGCCGGCTCGAACGAGGCCGGAGTCTTCTTGGTGATGTCGTTGAGGATCTCGTCCAGGGTGTAGCCCACGGCCAGCTTGGCCGCTATCTTGGCGATGGGGAAGCCGGTGGCCTTGGAGGCCAGGGCTGAGGAGCGCGAGACACGCGGGTTCATCTCGATGACCATGACCTGGCCGTCCTCGGGGTTGACGCCGAACTGGATGTTCG
>Ga0315288_10001176_pt1 | contig 33766 bp, 35 predicted proteins | sample YL17G11_20_MG_FD_203454 | JGI IMG/M metagenome (GOLD analysis project Ga0315288, IMG submission 203454) | Sediment microbial communities from Yellowstone Lake, YNP, Wyoming, USA - YL17G11_20 | ecosystem: Environmental > Aquatic > Freshwater > Lake > Sediment | place: USA: Wyoming | collected...
CCACTTGCATACGCAAGTGGGATTTTGATTACCGAATACAGAAATACGCCTCCGACAAAACTTATCAAAAGAAGCGAGAAAATTTTACTTTTTGTCATCCGTATCTTTTTTTCTCCTCAGAAATGCCGGCATGTCCCATTCCTCTTCTTCATTAATGATCTTAACGTTCACAACCGGTTTTTTGAAATCTGGGACAGGAGAAGCAACGACCGCATTGCCATTATCGTATTTACCGGCTCCAAAACCAGTGGCAATCACCGTTACTCTCACCTCGCCTTTTTTAAGCCGGCTGTCATGGGTTGCTCCAAAAATAACCCTGGCTTCGGAATCAATTGATTCGGTAATAATTTTAGCCGCCTCATTAACATCGGCCATGCCGAGATCAATCCCTCCAGAAACGTTAAACAAAACACCATGTGCCCCATCAATCGAAACATCTAAAAGCGGTGAATTTATGGCCGCCTTGGCAGCAACAGTGGCACGGTCTTCGCCAGTCGCTTTTCCGATTCCCATTAAGGCTGATCCGGTAGAAGCCATAATTGCCCTAATATCGGCAAAATCAACATTAACAATGCCGGGATAAGTGATTAAATCGGCAATACCTTGAACTCCTTGTCTTAAAATATCATCAATAATAGTAAAGGCCTCAATTATAGAAGTGTTTTTATCAACTAAATTCAAAACCTTGTCGTTGGGGATAGTAATTAAAGTGTCAACGCGGTCGCGAAGCGACAAAAGTCCTTCTTCGGCAATAGCCAATCGCTTTTTGCCCTCAAAAGAGAAAGGTTTGGTGACAACGGCAACAACCAAAGCGCCAACATCATGGGCCGCGTCGGCAATAATCGGAGAAGCGCCGGTACCAGTGCCGCCACCCATGCCGCAAGTTATAAAAATCAAATCAGCGCCTTTTAATGCGTCCTGGATTTCATCACGATTTTCTTCTGCGGCCTGGCGGCCGATATCCGGATTCATGCCGGCACCGAGCCCCCGGGTCAAATTTTTCCCAATATGAATTTTAATTTGGGCCTTAGTATGATGGAGATCCTGGGCATCGGTATTAATAGCAATGAAATCAACGCCTTTAATCTGGGCGTTGAACATTCTGGTGACAGCATTGCCGCCGCCGCCGCCAACGCCAACAACTTTTATTCTTGCAAATGTTTCCACGTCGGGTTTAATTTGAGCCATGTTTCAAATTTAAAATTGAAAACGAAAAATTAAAAATTAGGGGATAAAATTTTTGAGCCAGCCAATAAAACCGGAACTACCAGGATTGTCCATAATAACACGGTTGAAATTTTCGTCAAAGCCCCAAATTATAAGTCCCAAGGCCGTGGCAAAAACCGGATCCTGGATTATTTCTTCCGGTCCCAAAATTTTCTGGGCCACGCCGCGACTTATCGGCAAGCTTAAATCTTTTTTCGCTAATTTATCCAAGCGGGGAATCTTGCTGCCGCCGCCTGTTAAAACCACGCCGCTGGGAAGCATTAAGGCTCTGCCCACTCTTTTTAATTCTTTTTGAACCATTTCAAAAATTTCAGAAAAGCGCGCTTCGCAAATGGTTGCAATTTCCTTTCTTTGAATTGAACTTTCGCCGCCCAATTTTTTCAGATCAACCATATCTCGCGAACTGGTGCTCTCGACTAAAGCCGAACCGTGAATTCTTTTAATTTTTTCGGCTGTGTCAACATCAACCTGAAGGCCATAAACTAAGTCGTGGGTAGCGTGCGAAGAACCAACCCCCAAAATTGCCGCGTGAAAGATATCGCCTTCTTCAAAAATAACCAAGCCAGTGGTACTGCCGCCGATATCCAAAACCAGCGCCCCCAATTCTTTTTGGCGAGGGCTTAAGATGGCATAACTGGCAGCCAAGGGCGATAAAACCAATTCCTTAATTTTGATGCCGGCCAAGCTTATGGCTTTACGAAGATTTTTTAAAGCTGATGCTCCACATTCTATTATCAGAGTGTCAACCTCTAATTTGACACCGGTCATACCCAAGGGGTCTTTAATGCCACGCTCGCCATCAACAGTCCATTCTCTAGCTAAATTATGCAAAATCTCCCGATTGGGGCTTGCCGGAACGGCTTCAGCTTGAACAAGCGCCCTTTGAATGTCCTCTTTTGAAATTTCCCGGTCGGCACGAGAAACAATAACCACGCCTTTTGACGGTCTCACAAAAATATTACTACCGCCGATATTCACTATCGCCTCGTTATATTTAATGCCAGCATGATTAATAGCTTTTTGGAAGGCCTCGCGGATGGCAGAAGCCGCCTCTTCAATATCAACCACCACTCCTTTCCGAACGCCCCGTGAATTTGCCTCGCTCCAACCAATAATCTGGGGTGCTTCTTGCATCTTTTTCTTTGAACCGACCACCGCTTGGATTGAAGTGGTGCCGATATCCAAACCAATGATAATGTCTTCCCGCGACATGATTTTAGTATTTAGTATTTAAATATTTTGAAATATTCTTTTCCAGATATTCCATTTTTTGCCCATGATTGTAGTCCAATAGATGCAGTAAGCTGTGAATCAAAATCTTTGACAAATAATTCTTATCAGAAATTTTTTCAGCATTGATTATTATTTCACCTAAGTTTAGCACACTTTTAGGAACTCTGGCAAATGCCGCCATTTGTCGGCTGTTTAAGCCAAAAGATAGCTCATCGGGTGTTTCATTTGTTTTCCGCCAAATTTTATTTAACCTTTTAATTTCTTTTTTATCAACAACTAAAACAGCCAACTCAGTTGGCTGTTTTAGTTTTAATAGGTCTAAAGCTCTTAGAACTACAGTTTTCATAAACTTCTCAGGCACCTTTTTCCGAGTCTCATTATAAACTAATATCTCATGTTTCATAATTACTACGTTATTTGAGTTCCTCTTCAATTATTTTTTTTACCAATTCTCCTCCGGCGCGGCCTTTAACTTCGGCCATAACGCTGCTTATTATTTTTCCGAAATCTTTTGCCGATATTTCTCCTGCCTGCGCAGACAGGCCCATTTCGGCCAACTTTCTTTTTATCACGCCTCGCAATTCGTTTTCGTTCATTTCTTCAGGAACGTATTTCTTTAAAATTTCAAGCTCTGCCGCCTCTTTTTTTGCCAAATCTTCCCGACTGCCTTTTTCATATTGGACAATGGATTCTTTCCTTTTTTTAATCTCACCCAAAATTACACTAACAACCTCTTCGTCGGTGAGCTCTGACAATTTTTCAAGTTCGGCTAATGGCTTTCCTTCTTTTGAAAGGCGATTTCTTTTTTCCAGCTCCTTGTTTTTTATGACACTATTTAAAAAACGCAAAGCCAAGACCTCGTCACTTAAACCGCGTTTCACCGCCGATTTAATGTCCTCGTTTATTATACCTTTTAAATTCATGCTCTAGTTTTCCTAATTTATATAGTTTTTCTCTTTCTTTTTGATTTTTAAGTCGCCTTAAAGCGCCTAATTTTTTTTGCCGTTTTGTTAGCGGTGAAATATAAAAGCGGCCGCGACGGGTTCTAATCAGAATGCCGCTTTGCTGAACGCGCCTTGAAAAACGCCGCAATAAGCTTTGAATAGATTCATTATCTCTTTTTTTAACTCCAACTGCCATAATTTTAAAACTCAAATTTTAATGGCTTGCCGGCTAAAAGATGTAAATGCAAATGGCTAACCTCCATCCCTGCGTCTCTGCCAGTATTAAATATTAATCTATAGCCGTTTTCCGAAATGCCCATTTTTTCCGCCGTTTCTTTCGCCTTCAAAATTAAGCCACTGACAATTTCTTTATCTTCTGCTCCAAGAGTGCTAATTGGCCCCAAATGTATTTTTGGAATAATTAAAAGATGAATCGGCGCTTTCGGATTGATATCTTTAAAAGCAACAAAATTTTCGTCTTCGGAAACAATGCCTGAAGGAATTTCCTTATTGGCGATTTTACAAAATAAGCAGTCACTCATATATAAATTATTTTAGATTTTAAGTCAAATTTCCTGATTATTAATCGACTGGCGCGGGTGAATTTTTTTGAGGCGTTTTTTTACTTCGTTAATAATTTTTTCCAAAGGAATGATTTCTTGCACCCCGGACTGCATTTCTCTTAAAATCACTGTTTCATCAAGCGCTTCCTTTTGCCCAATAATCAACGCAATATCGGCGCCCAACCGGTCAGCCACTCTTAATTGGGCCTTAACAGAATCGCGACCAAACGACTCCGAAACGTAAATATTGTTTTTTCTAAATTCTTCAAAAAGCTTTAAGCTTTTTTTCTTTGCCAAGTCACCGAGTTGAGCCAGAAAAACCCGAGTCCTCGGTTTAATAGCGTTAATTTTTACATTTTGACGTCGCATTTCGCTTACTACCCGTTCAATACCAATTGAACCCCCCACTGCTGGCGCCGGCTTGCCGCCTAATTGAGAAACCAAGTAATCATAGCGGCCGCCTGAAGCCAGTGTTATTTGAGAGCTGTTTGTATCTTCAGGTATAATCTCAAAAACCGTCCGAGTATAGTAGTCAAGGCCTCTGACAAGAAATGGATCCAAAATATAAGGAACATTCAACTCATCCAAAAATTCTAAAACCAATTTGAAATGGTCATGGCAGGCCCTATCGAGATAATCAACGGAATTCGGCGCTGAGGCTTTAAGCGCGACGCATTCCTCTTCTTTGCAGTCAAGCATTTTTAAAGGATTTTTTTTGAATCTTTTCTTGCAATTCTTGCAAAGATGACTGATTTTATTGCGATAATATAATTTAAGCTCATCACGATATTTCCCCCAGCAAGTTTTGTCACCAATACTGTTTATGTGGATAGAAAGGCCTTTTAATCCCAATTCGCTTAAGGCGGTATATGTCATCTGAATCACTTGGGCGTCAACAACCGGATCGCTTTCTCCAATAATGTCAAAATCTGCTTGGTGAAACTGTCGGTAGCGACCGGCTTGAGGCGCTTCATGTCTGAATACGGGCCCCCAGTGGAAAAACTTAATCGGCTGAGGCTGATTAGCAAATCCGTTTTCTATATAAGCCCTGATAACCGGAGCCGTAAGCTCCGGCCGTAAGGCCAAGAAATCTCCCCCTTTAGTTTTAAAAGCGTACATTTCATGTTCCACCACGTCAGTGTTAAGCCCAATTCCTTTCTCAAATAAATCGGCAAATTCTAAAACCGGCGTTTCAATAATTTCAAAACCATAATAAAGCGCTAATTCTTTACTAATCCTAAAAAATTTTTCCCAATATTTCTGGACATTGGGCAGAATGTCGTTCATCCCTTTAGGCGCTTGAAAAGTTTTTGTTTTAGGTGGGCGTGACATTTAAAAAATTAATGATTAAATATAGCAACACGACTAAACGGCCAGGCTCTGACCCAAACCCGGCCGACAATATCATTTTTAGGCACAACGCCCCAACGCCGCGAATCATAGGAAACTGGCCGATTGTCGCCCAAAACAAAATATTCGTTTTTCCCCAATTTTTCCTTGATTTGGCCGTCGGTAATCAAACTTTTTGGCAGATAATCCTCGCTAAGAGCTAAACCATCCGGATGTTCGTCATTATAAATAATGACTCGGCTATTTTTAATTTCCACGGTTTCTTCCGGAAGACCGATTACTCTTTTTATGTAATACTTAGAGGTATCAAGAGGATAATGAAACACAACGACTTCGCCCCGCTCAACAGATCTGAAATAATAACTTAGTTCATCAACCAGTAAATACTCGCCGTTCTCAAAATTGGGTTCCATTGACGCTCCCTCAACAAAAAATGGCTGAACCAAAAAATAGCGAATCAACCCTGCTAAAATAAGAGCTATCACCGCCACTTTTATAATATCCCACGAAAATTTAAAAACCGACTTTAAAAAATTCACGTTTTATGCTATTTTACAGTAAAAAATGAATAAAATCAAGATTAAACTAATTGTCGGTTTAGGTAACCCGGGAAAAGAATATGAAAATACCCGCCATAATACCGGTTTCTTATTCGTTGACGAACTAGCAAAATATCTTAAAGCCCCGGATTTTACGCTCCAAAAAAAATTAAAAGCAGAAATTTCGAAATCTGAAATTACACTAACTAAGCCGCAGACTTTCATCAATAAATCGGGCGATGCGGTTTTAGCTGTGTCTAAATTTTATAAAATTAAGCCGGAAAATATTTTAGTTGTTCACGACGACATTGATATTTTATGGGGCAATTTTAAATTTTCTTTCGGCCGCTCTTCAGCGGGCCACAAAGGCGTTGAGTCAATTATTAAGGCGTTAAAAACCAAAAACTTCTGGCGCTTAAGAATCGGCATCCAGCCCATTCGACAAGCTCAGGGTAAACCTACAATAAAGAAACCCGCTTCGGGCGAGGCTCGCCAAGGGCGGCATATATCAGCCGATAAAGTTATTTTAAAAAAATTCACTCCCACCGAACTTAAAACTCTAAACCAAACCATCAAAAAAATTATCCCCATCTTATCCCCAGTTTTATAGATTTCGGAAATCTATAAAAAGAAAACTATAAAAAGCTTTCGCAGCCTTAATGGCTTCAATTTGATATAAATAAAAAATTTTGATATAGTTGAGCCGCTATTATTTTTTATGAACGATATTATTGATAAAATCGAAGTTATAAAAAAATCTTCGCAGAACTATCCGGAAATCCTCAAAGAAATTTCCAACGCCCCGAAACAACTTTATGTCCGGGGCAATTTGCCCAAAGACTGTAATTTAAATTTTGCCATTGTCGGAACCAGAGCGGCATCTGACTATGGCAAAACTTTGGCTTTTAAAATCGCCAAAGAACTCGCTAAATTGGGCTTTAACATCGTCAGCGGCCTGGCTTTGGGAATCGACACCCAAGCTCATCTGGGGGCTCTGGCAGCGAATGGCCGGACAACAGCCGTGATGGGTTCGGCGCCAGACGATAATTCCATTTATCCGTCCGAAAATTTAAATTTGGTTAAAAAAATAATCTCTTCCGGCGGCGCGGTTATCAGCGAATATGAGCCTGGTACCAAATCCGAAATTTGGTTTTTTCCCGAGCGGAATCGGATTATTTCGGGACTTTCCCGCGGCGTCTTGGTTGTTGAAGCGCCGGAAAAATCCGGCGCTTTAATCACCGCCCGGGTCGCTCTGGAACAAAATCGGGAGGTTTTTGCCATCCCCGGCTCAATTTTTTCAAAGAATTCTTTCGGCACGAATAATCTAATAAAAAGCGGCGCCAAAATGGTAACCACTGTTGACGACATTTTAGAGGAATTAAACCTTACGGATCTAAAAACTGAAAAAGGAATAAAGGAAAAAGAAAACCTAACGGAAGAAGAAAAAATAATTTTAAAGATTGTTGAAAAAGAACCAATTCATATTGATAAAGTTTGCGAGATATCTAAAATGGCCGCCAATCAAGTTTTGTCAATTGTTTCCGTATTGGAAATTAAAGGTATAATAAAAAACATTGGTGGCAGTAAATTCGTTAAATTTAAATAAAATGAAATTAATAATCGTTGAATCGCCCACAAAAGCGAGAACTATTTCAAAATTTTTGGGGAAAGAATTTAGCGTTGAATCATCGTACGGCCATGTGCGTGATTTGCCGGAAAAATCATTGGGTGTTGATATTGAAAATAATTTTGAACCCAAATATATAATTCTGCCCAAGGCCAAAAAAAGAGTAGCGGAACTCAATTTGAAAGCCAAAAAAGCAACCGAAGTGATTCTGGCAACCGACGAAGACCGGGAGGGCGAAGCCATCGCGTGGCATCTGACCCAAGCATTGAAAATCTTAAAAATGGAGCGCATTGTTTTTCACGAAATTACTGAAAATGCCATTAAAGAAGCATTAAAAAATCCGCGCGATATTAACATGAAATTAGTTGACGCCCAGCAAGCACGGCGAATTTTGGACCGCTTGGTGGGCTACAAGCTTTCCCCGTTCCTGTGGAAAAAAGTTGCCAAAGGCCTTTCTGCCGGCCGGGTGCAATCAGTTGCGGTCCGCCTGGTGGTTGAACGCGAAAGAGAAATTTCAAACTTCAAACCGGAAGAGCACTGGACGATTTCTGCGCGCCTTGAAACCCCAGATAAAGAAGAGTTTGAAGCCCAGCTCGCGAAGATTGATGAAAAAAAGCTTGAAAAATTTTCTATAAAAAATAAAGAAGCGGCAGATAAAATCGTTTCCGGCCTTAACGGCGCCGCTTGGCAGGTTTTAAAAATAGAAAAAAAAGAGACCAGACGCCAGCCCCTTCCGCCATTTATCACTTCAACGCTCCAGCAAACCGCCTGGGCCCGATTCGGCTTTGGCGCCAAACAAACAATGCTCCTGGCCCAGCAACTTTATGAAACCGGATTAATCACCTATATGCGAACCGATTCGTTCAATCTGTCAAAGGAATCAATCGCAGCGGCTCTTGAAAAAATTAAAAAAGATTTTGGCAACGACTATCTGGCAGCAATCCCAAGAATTTACAAGACAAAATCAAAAACAGCGCAAGAAGCTCATGAAGCCATCAGACCGACAGAACCAAACAGAGAGCCTGAAACCCTTAAAGAAAAACTTATGCCGCAGCAATACAAACTTTATGATTTAATCTGGAGAAGGTTTATTGCCAGTCAAATGTCTAACGCGATTTTTGAAGCCACCAGCGTTGATATTTTGGCTAAAAAAACCGATAATAACTATACTTTCAGAACAACGGGCAATGTTCTTAGATTCGACGGCTTCCTTAAGGTTTATTCTCAAAAATTAACCGAAGTTTCGCTCCCAGCACTTAAGGAAAAAGAAGATTTAAAGCTTAAAGAATTAATGCCGGCGCAGCATTTTACCGAACCGCCGCCGCGTTATAATGAAGCCAGCTTGATCAAGGCTTTGGAAGAATATGACATTGGCCGGCCTTCAACTTACGCCCCAACTATGGCCACAATCCAAACGCGCCTCTATGTCGTCAAAGACGAACAAAAAAGATTGAAACCGACCGACATCGGCATCTTGGTCAATGATATTTTAGTGAAACATTTTCCTAAGGTTGTTGATATAAAATTCACCGCCCATATGGAAGAAAATTTAGACAAAATTGCCGAGGGAAAAAAGGAATGGCAGCCGGTAATAAAAGAATTTTGGGAGCCGTTTAAAGAAAATCTTGATAAAAAATCCCTAGAACTCTCTAAGGAAAAAATTGCCACTGAAAAAACCGAATTAAAATGCCCCAAATGTGGCAAAGATTTGGTAATAAGAATGAGCCGCTATGGTAAATTTTACGCCTGCTCCGGCTTCCCAAATTGCAAATATACGGCACCATTGAAAAAACCCTCCTCCGCTGAAGCTACGGAGGGCGAGGAAGATTTGGGCCATTGCCATAAATGTGAAACCGGCCAGATTGTTAAAAGACGCACTAAAAAGGGCCGCACTTTTTGGGGTTGTTCCAATTGGCCAAAATGCGATTACGCCACCTGGCAGAATCCGCAAAAAAACCCCCCTCCGGAAATTACGGAAGAATAAAAAATTTATTTTCAGAACTTGAGAATTTTATCCAGAATCGCGTTGAGTTCTTCCGGAGAATAAAATTCAATTAAAATTCTGCCGCGGTTGCCTGACTTGGCAAGTTTGACTCGCGTTCCAAAAAAATCTTCCAAACGGGATTCCAAAACTTTTGTTTCCGGATCAACAGTGTTTTCTTTTATTTTTTTTGAAACGCCTTTGATTTGTCGTCCTAAAGTTTCCACTACTCTGACCGACAAATTTTTTGTTAGTATTTCATTAAATAACGCTAATCTCTGATTATCATCGCTAAGAGTCAAAATCGCCCGGCCGTGACCTTCGGAAATCTTTCCAACTTCAATCGCTTTTTGAATCTCAATCGGCAACTGCAAGAGACGAATGGTATTGGCTATTAACTCCCGCGACTGGCCCACTTTTTCAGCAATTTGTTTCTGCATCAAACCAAATTCCTTAGCGAGGCGTTCATAGCCCCGGGCTTTTTCAATCGCATTTAAGTCGGCGCGCTGAATATTTTCAACCAAAGCCAACTCCAATTTTTCTTTTTCTTCGATCTTTTGCCTGATTATAGCCGGCACAAAATTTAATCCGGACATTTTTGCCGCTTTTAGCCTCCTTTCGCCGGCAACTAACTCGTAGAAAACTTTTATACCCAAAGGAATTTCTTCTTCAATTTTTGTGACAATGAGCGGCTGTAAAATGCCATGTTCGCGGATTGAGTCGGCCAAAGATTTTAACTCCGCTTCATTAAAATCGCGGCGCGGCTGGAGAGGATTTTCTTTTATTTTATCAACTTCAATTAAAAAAACACTCTCTTTCTCTCTCGGTTTTTCATTTTTTTTCGTTGAAACAAAATCCTGCACGAGTGCTGACGTTTTCGGAATTAAAGATTCTAATCCTTTTCCTAAACCGTTAAATTTCATATTGTTTTATCCAAATTAATTATTTCTTGGGCTAATTCTCTATAAGCGTGACCACCCGATGAAATAGGCGCGTATTGTAATATGGTTTTCCCGAAACTCGGAGCTTCAGCCAATGATACTGACCTCGGAATAATTGCTGAAAAAACGTATCCCGGGAAATTACGCCGGACTTCCTTAACCACTTCCCGGCTTAATTTCTGTCGCCGATCATACATTGTCAGAAGCACTCCTTTTATTTTTAAATCTCGCCCTAAATTATCGCGTATTAAGCTAATTGTTTCAAGAAGCTGGCCCAAACCTTCCAGGGCGTAATACTCGCATTGGACCGGAATAATAACTTCTTCAGACGCCACGAGGCCGTTTAAAGTCAGCATGCCGAGAGACGGCGGCGAATCAACAATTATATAGTCGTAATTCGTCCTGATTTTTCTTAACAAATCATAAAGCCGCCATTCCCGGCGCTCAATATTTACCAACTCAATTGTGGCGCCGGCCAAGGCCGGGGCGGCTGGAAGAATGTCGTAGCCAAAAAGACCGGTTTTTCTAATAACTGCCTCCGGCTCAATAAAACCCGCCAAAGAATGATAAAGGTGTTTATCAAGTTTTCGCCAATCAATACCAAACCCAACTGTAGCATTTGCCTGGGGATCTAAATCAATCAATAAAACATATTTACCGAGCGCCGCAAGATAGGCACCGAGATTAATCGCCGTGGTGCTTTTCCCAACGCCCCCTTTGGCATTAACAATGCTAATAATTCTGGCCATACGTTTAAGTATATCTTTACTATAAGCCAAATTTATGGCAATATCAATAATAAATTTGGGCATGTGGCGGAATTGGTTTACGCGTAGGTCTCAAAAACCTATGGTCGCAAGACCGTGTGGGTTCGAGTCCCACCATGCCCACTAAGGCAGAACCGAAGCAGACACGTCCCGCCACGGCGGGATGTCGAAAGGCATGGGAGTTCGACTCTCCCCTCGCCCACTAAAGCAAATAAAAAGAGCCACTCGACAAAGTGACTCTGAAATATTTCATATTCAACTAATCCATTTCAACTAATCCATCTTTTATATTTTCCTTGTTGCCTTTTCATAAGTTTCGTGGTCTTCCCATTCATTTAGACGGATAAAAACTAATCTGGCGATAGCGCCAACAATCTTTTTGTTGTATTTTCCCTGTCGCGTTACCATAAGTTCTGACATCTTTTTTTCTATTCTGAAAAAATCTTTAACCAGAAGTTTTTCGGAGAGCCACCACCAAGCAGTGCCGGGGAATCTAAGTTCTCCTAGTTCCATACCGAGTATAACTGAACTGCGAAAAATCCTATTAGAAGGAACTGTTTCCTCAAGCCATTTGCAAATCTCTACATCCTTTATAGCCTGAGGTACTTTCAGGATCATAATGTCGTTTTCATAAGGACGTGCGGGATAAGAACCCCAAGCAGTGCCCAAACCAAGAGCAAATTGCTGTGAGCCTAAAGTAATAATTCTGAACGAAAGATAACGCATATACCCGCGTCTTGTGCGGTGATCGTCACTATCGTCAGCAATAAGAGCAAAAGCACCAATTGGTTCTTCTGTAGTGGGAAAGAAAACTTCCATCGTAACGTTCTTAGTTAATATCTTAAAAACTTTTTCCACAACTTCACTGCCGCGCAAGCCACGAAATCCAAACCATAGACGAAACCTATCCTTAAATAAACGAAATCTATCCTTAATTCGATATACTAATAAAAACATTATTTTTCACCCCCCCTTTTTAAGGAACATACCACCAAATTACTATGGATAAAATAAAAAAGCAATAATTATCGCCGGTTCAATCTTTTTAATGCTTCCCTTACTTTGGCTTCCGCGCTTTTTATGTCTTTTGGTAATTCATTTAAAGTCCTCCTCACGTCACCTTGCCCGTAACCCAAAGCCACGAGCGCTTCAAAGGCATCGCCCGTTTCTTTAAAACTTCCTCCTTTTTCCAAAACCACGGTTTTAACCAATTTACTTTTGAGCTCCAAGATTAATCTCTGGGCCGTTTTTCTGCCGATGCCGGAAACTTTTGTAAAAAAAGTTTCATCCTCGGAAACAATGGCCTGCTTTAAACTTGAAACCGGCGCCACCTCCAAAATTCCGAGAGCCGACCGCGGACCAATGCCGGAAATGGAAATTAAAATCTCAAAAAATTCCAATTCTTCTTTATTAAGAAATCCATATAAATCCATGGCGTCCTCCCTGACATAAAGATGAGTCCAAATTTTAACATTTTGGCCGTTTTCCGGAATTTTTTCTAAAATTCCGGAATGCGAGAAAATTTTATAACCAACACCGCTTACATCAACCACAAAAAATTTCTCGTTTTTATTCAAAATTTTCCCCTCTAAAAAACTAATCATTATCTTTATTATACTAGAAACTTGCTAAAATTAAAATTATACTTTAATATTCGTATATTCGTAAAAATTCGTATTTCGTAAATCTATGCCAATAACAAAATCAGCTCAAAAGGCCCTAAGACAAAATAAAAGACGGAGGGTGAGAAATTTAAAACAATCCCGCTCGGTTAAAGATGAGATTAAAACTCTCAAAAAGCTCGTGGCCGGAAAAGACAAAAAAGGCGCAAGTGAAACCCTGCCAAAAGTTTATAAAGCTTTGGATAAAGCGGTTAAAACAAACCTCCTGAAAAAAAATACCGCCTCAAGATTGAAATCAAGATTAACTAAAACTGTTAATAAGATTTAAATTACATCTCTGAAATTAAAAGGGAGAGCGCCGTTTTTTCGTTGAGATCGCTGGTTTTAAAAGCTAAATCTAAATCTATAATCTTAGATAAAATCGCATTAAGTTCGTCAACAGAAAAGAATCTCGCCGATTCTCTTATTTTTTCTAAAACAAAAGGATGAAGTTTTAAGTCCGAAGATTTATCGGGATTTGATTTAAATCTTAAAAGATTCCTGATTTGCCAGGCCAAAAGACCCAATAATTCGGTTGGTTTTTCTCCACCATCAAGAGCTGTGTAAAGCGCCTCAAGCGCTTTTTTCTTGTTTTTTTTCGCCAAAGCGTCCGTTAATCCGAAAATACTGTAATTCATGCTTGAAACAATTAATTCTTCAACCTGCGATTTGCTGATAATGCCTCCAGCTTTGAAATCGGCTAATTTTCTTATTTCGCAATCAAGCCGCCAAAGATCCAAGCCGCAATTTGAAATCAGAAAATCAAGAGCTTCGCTGGTAAAATCTGTCCCAAGCGAACCAGAAAATTGCTTTGCCCAAGATTTAACTTCATAGGCTTTTAACGGTTTAAAATTTTGGGCTTGGTTCGGTTTTTTAATCAAATACTTAAAAAGTTCACTCTTATCAAAATCACCGAAAGTAATAATAATCAAAATCATATCATCTCTTTGGCTCAAATTTTGAGATTTCAAAAATTTTAAAATCGCTTCAGAATCGATCTTGAACGCATTTTTCAAAATTATCAATTTTTTTTCAGGAATTAACGAACTGGACCTGGCCGACTCAAGAAAGTCTTCCAATCTGTTTTCCACAAAATCAAAACTAACCAAATTTAAGCCGCTTGGATTTTTTGCCTCATATCTTTTTGTTATTTCTTTAATTTTCTGGTTGATTCTATAAGAATCTTTGCCGTATAAAAATATAATCATACTAAAAATTTCTGATTACTTTTTGGCGATAGCCGCTTTTATAAACTCCCTGAAAAGCGGATGCGGATGGAGAGGCCGCGATTTGAATTCCGGATGAAATTGGGTGCCGACAAAAAACGGATGATTCTCTTTGGCTAATTCCATTATTTCCATAAGCCGGTGATCGGGTGAAAAACCGGAAAAAATAATTCCTTTTTCTTCTAGTTTTTCAATATAGAGAGGATTGACTTCGTAGCGATGGCGATGTCTTTCGGAAATTAAGCGTTCTTTATAGGCGGTACGGGCAAGGGTTCCTTTTTTAAGAACTGCCGGATATGCGCCCAAGCGCATTGTGCCACCGTAATTTTTCTCTACTAGGAGTCTTTTCTGTTCCAGCAGGATGTCAATAACGGGGTGGCGGGTTTCCGGATTTATTTCCGTGGTATTCGCGTCTTTATATCCCAGAACCGAACGACTAAATTCAACAATTGCCAGCTGCATGCCATAACATAACCCAAGAAATGGAATCTTTCTTTCTCGTAAATACCGGATAGCTGCGATTTTTCCTTCCACTCCCCGACTTCCGAATCCGCCGGGAATGACAATACCTTGATAATCCGACAATTTTTTGAGATTACCGGAATCGGTAAATTCATCGGCATTCAGCCAATGTAATTCGGGATTTTGTTTGAAAAAATAAATAGAGTGCTTCAACGCTTCAATAATCGAAATATACGAATCGGCCAGGACAAAATTGCCAGTCCCAAAATATTTGCCCACAATGCCAATTTTTACCGGCTTTTTGGCATTGCGGATGACCCCTGCTAATCGTTGCCAGTCGCGCAAATCTTTCTTCTTTGGTTTGAGTTTTAATTTTTTTAAGACAACATTACTTAAATTGTCCTTTTCAAAATTAACGGGTATTTCGTAAATACTCTGGACATCAGGAGCTGAAATCACATCTTCCTCCGCAATACTGCAGTTAAAGGCTATTTTATCTTTGCGCTTTTTATCCAGGGACACTATTGCTCTGGCAATAACAATATCGGGCTGAAGACCGGCGGCGTTCAAACTCCGAACCGCATATTGAGTCGGCTTGGTTTTCAATTCGCCATCCGGGCTCTGGAGGGGTAAATAACTTACCAGAGCCAAAAGAACATCTTTCGGCTTCTTAATCTTTAAGATTCTTATTGCTTCTAAAAATAAAATATTTTGATATTCGCCGACCGTGCCGCCAATTTCCACAATTACGATGTTGGCTTTGTTCTTGGCTGCAGCTTTATCAATTTTGTTTAAAACTTCTAAACAAATATGAGGGACAACCTCAACGCAACGACCTTCATATCCCAAGTTTCTTTCCCGCGTAATAACTGCCTGATAGATGCTGCCAGTCGTCATATAGTTAGCGCCGGATAAATTGCAATTTAAAAATCGCTCGTAATTACCCAGATCCTGGTCGCATTCCATCCCATCGTCAAGAACAAAAACCTCGCCGTGCTCCGTTGGATTCATCGTGCCAGCGTCAACGTTAACATAAGGATCAATTTTAATAGCGGTGACTGAAAAACCCTTTGACTGAAGAATTTTGCCGATTGAAGCGGCAGCTACGCCCTTGCCAACGCCGGACATGACACCGCCAACAATAAAAATATATTTAAGCATAAATTTGACACTTAGGGCAAAAATGAGCGCTTCTGCCGCCGATTTTTAAGCGTTTAATTATACCTCCGCACTTTCTTGGACATTCTTTGCCCTCTCTTTGATAAACCAATCGCTCTTCGGCGTAATTACCGGATTTGCCGGCCGTGTCTCTATAATCCGAGACTGAAGTGCCGCGTAATTTTACCGCTTTTTTTAAAATTTTTTTAGCGGCTTCAAAAACTGCTCTTAATTCTTTATCGCCTAATTTTTCAACTCTCTTTAATGGATGAATTTTAGCAACAAATAAGATTTCATCAGAATAAATATTACCGATTCCAGAAACAACATCTTGATCCATTAAAATTTTTTTAATCGGCCCCCGCTTTTTACTTATCAAACTCTTAAATTCATTAAACCTGAATTTGGGAGTTAATGGGTCAGGCCCGATATTTTTTAGATCCTTTAAACTATTAAGATCTTTTTTATTAGTCATTAAAATTTTGCCAAACTTCCTTAAATCCGAAAATCCCATCATCTTGCCATCCGAAGCTTTAGCGAAGGAGGGTTTCCTCTTCAACCAGAATATCACATGAATATAATCATTAACTTTTTCCGCAAGCGGTCCTTTTTCAGTTGAAATTGGTCGATTATTTTTAATTTGCCAATGCCCAACAAGTAAATGGCCTGTCAACTTTTGGTGAATTAACATCGTCTTCCCGCCCGATAGGTCGAAAATGATATTTTTCCCGATGCGCCAAATTTTTTCAATTTTCCTGTCTCTTATTGTTTTCCTAAAGCGTTTCCAGCCAGAGGCTGGTCCGCCTTTGGCGGAAAAATATTTCGGCCAGTCAGTCCAAACATCGGTTATAATTAAACCTTTAATTTTTCTATCTAAATCATTAACGATTGTTTGGACTTCAGGTAGTTCAGGCATGTTTTAAGTTTAAAATTCTCTTTTTAATTTTATATCCTTTGCAATGTTTTAAAATTCCCAAATATGATTGCAAGCTTTGATTGAAAAATTCTTGTGAAATTAAATTAAGTCGCAAGTTACTGTATTTGCTTCTTATTTTCCTAAATATTCTCCTTTTCGTCTTTGTCCGCAAAACCCGATAATAGGGCAAAACAACGTAACCCAGAAAATCAATGCCTTGATGATACTTTCTGACTATTATCTTATCAGGATGAAATGATAATTTCAATTTTTCTTTCAGAAAATTATCAATCAAGGGAATTAGCTTAATTAAACATCTTTTATCTCTCCATAAAATAATAAAATCGTCACAATAACGCAGATAATATCTTGCTTTCAACTTGTGTTTAACAAACTGGTCAAATTCGTTTAAATAAATATTGGCGAATAATTGGCTGGTAACATTTCCCAACGGCAAACCATTAGGAAAACTTTTAATAACTTTTTCTATAAGCCAACCTGTGTCATTGTCTTGAATTTTCTTTTTAATAAGTTTTAATAAAAATGCTTGGTCGACTGAATCAAAAAACTTTCTGATATCGCATTTGAGGCAGAAAAAATTGTTTTTATTGTTTTTACTTAATTTTCGGGAGAACTTTTCTAGTCGGTTTACCGCTTTGTGCGTTCCCCTATCTAATCTGCATGAATACGAGTCAAAAATGAAAGATTCGTCAAAAATCGGATAGAGTATTCTGAAAATGGCATGATGCAATACCCTGTCGCGAACAAAGGCTTTATTGATATTTCTAAGTTTCGGGTCTTTGACATAAAATGAGGTATAATTGGAGTGTTGGTAAGTTTTAGTTTTTAATTCTCGGTGGAGTTGAAAGAGATTGTCTTCAAGATTAAATTCAAATTCCTGCACGTCTGGTTTGTTTTTCTTCCCTCTTTTAAATTCCTTCCACGCCAAAAACAAATTTTCCAACGAAATTATCTGATCAAAAATTTTATGACTATGAACGCCCCCCCCGAAAACTCTAAATCTTTTGATGTACCGCTGGCGCATAAAATTTGTGAGTTTTACAAAAAGATTTACTTGCTTTCGCCGAAACTGCCAAAGAAAGACCGTTTCGGGATTTATTTGAAAATAGAAAATATCTGCCTGGAGATAATTGACCTTATAATTATTTCCTCTTTTGAGGTTAAAAGTAGTAAGCTGACGATTTTAAATTCGGCGAGAATAAAAATTGAAGTGCTGAAAAGATTATTTAGAGTAGCTTATGAATTGAATATTATTGAAAATAAAAAATATATAGACATAGAATTGGATCTACAGGAAATTTCCAAAATGACCAATGGCTGGATAAAATATCTAAGACAATTCTGAAACAATATCCTGCCGTTTAAAGAAATCCCGCATCAGCGGGATTTCTTTTTTAGGAACTTCTGACGAGAACGCAGGTTGTCGTTGGCATTGTCGGGATTGTACCAATTGACGTTAAGCTTGTCGTCGTTCCAGTTGACGTTCGGCACATTGCCATCAGAATAGCGTGAACCCGTAAATTTGCCTGATTTCGTCTTTTTCACCGACAATCTTTTACAAAATTATCTGTGTTAGCCGGTTCTTGCCGGATTTTTTTACGAAGCATCGCCAAAAAGCGAATCCTCTCCAAAACCAGACAAGCAGTTTCCTTTTTTATTGGCAAACCGCTATCCCGCAAGACGAGACCGGTTGTATTAGCCATTTCTATTTTATCACAACTCTATTTTAATATAAAATTTTTAGATAGAAAAAAAGGGTTCGACAATGTCGAACCCCAAGGGTACAAGTTACAAGTTACAAGTTAAAAGGTTAACTGGAAACTGTCTGACGAGAACGCAGGCTGTCGTAGGCATGGACGGGAGAGAACCAATTGACGCGAAGCTCGCCGCCGCCCCAGAAGACGTACGGCACATCGCCATCAGAATAGCGTGAACCCGTACAAAGCGTGACATTTTGAATGTCTAAATGCTTGCCGATTTCCTTAAAGAACTTGAGCTCAAATATTTCGCGCTCCTCAAGGGTAATGCCGGCAATGCCTTGTTGCTTCAAATCGTTGTAAGAACGGTTTTTCAATTCTTCGTCGGCCTCCACTCGGTCGCGGACACGGATGGCATATGAACCGTCTTTCGCGATTCGGTCCGACGTCACGATCTTGTCCAAGTCGTCATTTGTGTATTTCCAACATGGAAAATTCTTGGCGCAAAAATCGTAGGCCGATTGTGGAGTAATGCCTTGGGCCATGATGATAACGCGGCTGGATCCGCCCGGATTATCGGGAATAATGACATCCGATAAATCGCAATCGATGCCGAGGTTGCGATAGAAGGCTCGCCAATCAGCAATTAAATCAGCACGAGAATTGTCCACCGAAAAAATCTTTTTCATTTCCGTACCCAGCCATTTTTTTCTCCCGATAAAATACTGGGCCATTTCATAGGTTAAATTGTTAACAGGGACGCTTTCCACCACAGCCGAAATAACATCCTTGATTTGGCCTGGCGTTGCCATGCGGACGGTCTGATTACTTTGTTTTTTCATCAGCAATTCCTCCTTTCTTCCTTCAAAAAGTTTGATTGTTAAAGAGCCGAATGGCCCTCTTGGCTCAAAAAGAGCTTTATTATCAGAGTATCACAGAATCTGTTATATGTCAAGGTTTTTGTGCACATTAATCAAGTGTCATCTTTATTCAAATGATTTTAATTCTCCCCAATTGTTGCCAACTTTTGATTCGGCGATAATTGGCACTTTTAATTTTATTACGCTTTCCATTAATTCCATAATTTTCGGCGCCGCTTCCTTAACCAGATTTTCTTTAACCTCAAACAACAACTCATCATGAACCTGTAAAAGCATCCTAATTTTATCATCATAACTTCCTTTTTGAATCCAATTATTGACTTCAATCATGGCTTTTTTAACAATGTCAGCTTCAAGACCTTGGATGGGCATATTAATCGCCATTCTTTCCGCCTGGGAACGCAACATGTAGTTTAGAGAATTGAGCTCCGGCAAATAGCGCCGCCGGCCAAATAAAGTAGCCGCAAAACCGTTTTTATGGGCTTCATCTTTCAACTTTTCAATATATCGGGCGATACCCGAGAAATCTTTAAGATATTCATCCATAAATTGTCCTGCCTTTTCCCGGCTGATTTTAGCGGCCTCGGCAAAACTTTGGCTGCCCATGCCGTAAATAATCCCAAAATTTAATTCTTTGGCGGCAAAGCGCATTTCCGGCGTCACTTTGTCTATGGGCACATTATTAATTTCCGATGCCGTAAATTTATGTATGTCCAATCCTTTTGCGAAGGCCTCAATCATTTTTTTGTCATTAGCCAAAGCGGCGATAATTCTTAAATGAATCTGTGAATAATCAACAGAAATAAATTTAAAACCGGCCTCGGCTATAAACGCTCCCCTGATTTCGTCGCTAAAGTCGCCCCGTGCCGGAATATTTTGTAAATTAGGCTCCTGACTAGAAAGACGGCCGGTGACTGTGCCAGCTTGATTAAACGTTGTGTGGAGACGATTATTTTCATCAATTAAATTGGGTAAAGCGTCAGTATAAGTGGATTTTAACTTTGCCAGTTCGCGATATCTTAAAATAAAATCAATTATTTTATGACGGTCCCGGAGTTGTTCAAGTTCGCCGGCTTGAGTTGACGGCGCGCCGCCGGGCGTTTTTTTAATACGGCCGCCCTTGCGCGCTCCGGGAATTTTCAACTTTATAAAAAGAACTTCCGCGAGTTGCTGTGGCGAATTGATATTAAATTTTTCGCCAGCCAATTTATATATTTCTTTTTCTAAATCTTTCAATTTATCTCTCAATTGCCTACTTATTTTCTCAAGTTTGACGCTGTTTAATTTAATGCCAAAATTTTCCATTTTTGAAAGAACCGGGATTAAAGGCATTTCAATTTCTCTGAAAACACACTCGGTTTCAGTAGCGATAAGCCGCGCCGATAATATTGATTTTAATTCTTTCAAAGCGCCAGCTTTAAAAACTAGAGAATCTTCGGGGATGACAGGCGAGGCCTCTCCGAACTCTTGCATAATAAGTTTTTCTATTTCGTAAACGCGCTCGCCCGGATTTAAAACATAGGCGGCGATTGTCGCGTCAAATCCCAAGCCCTCCAAATTAAGATTTTCTTTCCAAAGCGCCCTAATTAAAGATTTAAAGTCATAGCCGGTTTTTTTTATTTTTTTATCAGAAAGAATTTCGGCAATATTTGAAAAATCGCCTTCCAAAAGATAAATATTCTTACCATCGCTTACGGCCACCGATTCTAAGCTGCCTCCAGCTTTAAGCCGATAAGAAAGAAAAATTTCTTCGGCTTCTTTCAGCTCCCTGTTTAATTCCCTCCAATTTAAATCCCGCGGAATTTTTTTATATTTAATTTTCGCGACAGTTTTGACCGGCATTATTAAAACTCCCTGCCCGCCGGCTGATTTTAATCTCTCAATCAAACTCACAAACCCTAAATCTTTAAAAACTTCAAGAAGCTTATCTTTGTTGAATTTTCCAAATTCATTCTCTTTCAAAGAAAAATCAATCGGAACGTCCTGATACAAAGTGACTAGTTTTTTTGAAAAAAACGCCGATTCTTTGCCAGCTTTTAATTTCTCCATAACAGAATCGCTTATGCCGGTAACTTTTCCTTTTTTTATAGCTTCGTAAAGCTTTTCCAATGTTTTATAGCGGTTCAACAAACTAATGGCGGTTTTTTCGCCAATGCCTTTAACACCGGGAATATTATCCGAAGGATCGCCTTTAAGCCCCTTAAAATCATTCAATTGGCCGGGTTTTAAACCTTTAAAACGTTCTTCAATTTTCTTCTCATCATAAATAATCGGGTCATTCAAACCTCGTTTTGGCGTATAAACGCGTATATCGTCATTAACAAGCTGAAGCGTATCCATATCGCCTGTAAGGATTAAAATTTCAATATTCTTGCCTGTAAGTTTTTTGCTGATAGTTCCAATAATATCATCCGCTTCATAACCGATTTTTTCGTAAATCGGAATTTTAAACGCTTCCAGAATTTCCCTGACTTTCGGGATTTGAATATAGAGATCGGGCGGCGCCTCCGACCGCGTGGCCTTGTATTCTTTGTATACTTTATGGCGGAATGTCGGCTCCGGCAAGTCAAAAGCGGCAGCTATGTAATCCGGTTTAAATTCGTTCAAGACCTTTATCAAAATAGAAGTAAAACCAAAAACTGCGTTCACCAATTCGCCGCTCTTAGTGGTGAGCGGCGGCAGAGCGTGATAAGCCCTATGAATTAAAGCATAAGCGTCAATGAGAATAAATTTTTTCATAAAAATTCAAGCATGATTTTTCTCTTATTCTTTCCCAAATTAACGAATTCTATTTTAAGAATATTCTTTGGCAATATTTTCTTTACTTTATCAGCCCATTCAATGACAATCAGATTTTCCGGATTTTTAACCAAATCTCTAAATCCCAATTCCAGAAGCTCTCCCGGATTTTTTAATCGATAAGCGTCAATATGATAAAGACTTCTATAATTTTTTCCGCCACAGGCGGATCCGCCTTTGGCGGACAACTTAAGCGGAAAATCTTTTTGGATGACAAAAGTCGGGCTTAAAATATTCTCCTGAACTTTAAGCCCTTCGGCCAGTCCTTGAATAAAAGTGGTTTTCCCTGAACCTAAATTGCCTTTTAGAGCAATGATAAAGGCCTTATTTGAAAGCGGTTCTCTCTCCAGGATTTGGCCCAAAGCCATACCGGCTTTTTTGGTTTCTTCAATTGATTTAGTGACAATCTCAATCATTTTTATGTAGAAATCGTAGCACAACCCTCGCAGGTTATCCACAAAAAATTTGACGCTTTAAGTTCAATAGCGATATGTTTAATCATTAACCCTCCAGTGGGGACAAAAATACTTGTAAATTAACGAAGTAAATAAGACAATTAAGATATATTTTAACCCTAAACAAATGGTTTTTAAAGGGGAAGAAAAAGAAAAAGAGCTTTTAATCAAGGTTCGCCGCGAGGCAGAAGAAAACCGGGCAAAACTTTTAGCAGAAAAAGTTGATTTTCCCTATCTCAATTTAGCTTTTATACCGATCGAAAGCGACGCCTTGGAATTAATACCAAAAGAAAAAGCTGAAAAAGCCAAGACCGCCATTATTAATCGCGAGGTTAAAACTCTGCATCTTGCGGTTTTAAACCCGGATGATAAAGAAACCCAATCATTAATCGCCGAGCTTCAAAAATCGGGCTACATGATAAAAATATTTATTGTTTCAAAAAATAGTTTGGAAAAAGCGCTTTCCCATTATACCCCTCTTAAAGAAACAAAAGAAATAACCGGACAAGTTGAAATCTCAAATGAGGTTTTGACAAACCTTCAAAAAGAAATATCCGATATCAAAGCTCTGCGGCAAGTTCTGGAAAATTTATTTAAAGAAAAAGCGTCGCAAATAGTTGAAGCAATTTTAGCGGGTGCTTTAATCCTTAAAGCTTCCGACATCCATTTTGAACCGGAAAAGGAAAATGTTCGTGTCCGATTGCGCCTCGATGGAGTCTTAGAAGATATAACTTATATTCCCCCATCAATTTATTTTTTAGTGCTTAACAGAATTAAATTGTTGTCAGGGCTAAAACTAAATATCCATGAAAGAGCCCAGGACGGGAGATTTAGTATTTTTAGCGGCGACGACGCTATTGAAATAAGAACATCTGTATTGCCAGGCGCTTACGGCGAAAATATTGTGATGAGGATTTTAGACCCGCGCGTTATAAAAATTGATTTAGAAGGCTTGGGAATAAGAGAAGACGACCTAAAAATTATTAATCAAGAGATCCAAAAACCAACGGGTGCGGTTCTCACTACCGGGCCGACCGGTTCGGGAAAAACCACCACTCTTTATGCCTTTATTAAAAAGATTCTTACTCCCGACATTAAAATTATTACAATTGAAGATCCCATTGAGTACCACATCAAGGGAATATCCCAAACTCAAGTTGAACCGGATAAGGGTTACACTTTTGAAAATGGCTTAAGATCAGTCGTCCGCCAAGACCCCGACGTTATTCTTGTGGGAGAAATTAGAGACCTCGAGACGGCGGAAATTGCCATGCACGCCGCTTTAACCGGCCATCTTGTTTTTTCGACTCTCCATACTAATGACGCCGTGGGAGCCATCCCGCGTTTAATTGATTTGGGCATTAAACCGCCGGTTATTGCGCCGGCCATTAACCTTTTAATGGCCCAGCGGCTTCTGCGAAAAGTCTGTCAAAATTGCGCTAAGAAAAGACTAATAACTGCTGAAGAGCTCCAAAATTTCAAAAAAATATTAAACAATTTACCGCCAAGAGTTAAATTAGAAAAAGAATTAAATGAAAAAATCCAAATATCAGAGCCCCAAGGCTGTAAAAATTGCTATAATGGCTATTCTGGCCGAGTTGCCGCGTTGGAGCTTTTTGAAGTTAATGATGAAATGGAAGCTCTAATCTTAAAATCACCAACAGAGATTCAAATTAAAACTGCCGCTAAAAAGGCGGGATTTGTTACCATGATGCAGGATGCGGTTATAAAAATAATCAATAACATCACCACTATTGAAGAGGCGGAAAGAATATTAGGTTCTTTGAACCAAATAGATGGCAGTTAAATTTTAAAATTCAGCTGCCGTCTTGCTCCTAATAATCTCGAGGCAATAGTCCTTCAAGCAAGCTTGAAGGGATAGGGCCAATTTGTGTAATGATCCAGTCGAAACCGGATCACCCAAGCAAGCAAAGTCCCCGATAAGGCCAAATAGTGTATAAAGACCTTTATTGCCTCGAGGTTATTAAGAACAACCCCTCATTAAATTCATCTAGATTATACCAATAAAAGCTAACTTTGTCAAATGAACAATTTTAACACTACTAACCCAAAATTAAAGCCTGAAGACAGAACGCTTGACCAAACCTTAAGGCCACACAGCTGGGATGAGTATATCGGCCAGGAAAAAATTAAAACCAGCTTAAGAATCCTTTTAGAGGCCGCTAAAAAGCGTTCGGAACCGATTGATCACTTGCTTTTATATGGCCCGGCCGGCTTGGGAAAAACCACTTTGGCTTACATTATGGCGCAAGAAATGAATACTAATATTAGAATCACTTCCGGTCCGGCAATTGAAAAAGTCGGCGATTTAGCTTCTATTTTAACAAATCTTAACAGTGGAGACGTTCTTTTTATTGACGAAGCCCACCGGCTAAATAAGACCGTTGAAGAAATACTTTATCCGGCAATGGAAAGTCGGATGCTTCATATTATTATAGGAAAAGGCCCCTCGGCAAGGACCCTGCAACTTGATTTGCCGCCCTTTTCCCTAATTGCGGCTACCACCCGCGTTGGCTTATTATCAAATCCGCTTCGTTCCAGATTCGGCGCCACTTTCAGGTTGGATTTCTATCATATAGAGGATATTGAGAACATTTTAAAAAGATCAGCCAAACTTATGAATCTTTCTGCCGAACCCGAGGCCTTAAAACAAATTGCCGTTTCATCAAGATACACCCCTCGCGTTGCCAATCGTTTGTTAAAAAGAGTGCGCGATTACGCGGAAGTTGAAGGAGAGGGAATAATAAACCAGGATATTACTAAAAAGGCCCTGGCACTTTTGGAAATTGACCATTTGGGGCTGGAATTAACCGACCGACGTTTAATTGAGGCGATTATTAAAAAATTCAATGGCGGCCCGGTCGGCCTTCAGGCCTTGGCCGCCGCCACATCTGAAGAATTGGATACTATTGAAGATATTTACGAACCATATCTTCTCCAAATTGGCTTCTTGCAGCGCACGGCTCGCGGCCGCATTGCCACCAAACTCGCCTACGAACATTTGGGTTTAAAGCCGCCGGCCGAAAACCAGAATTTGCTTTAGAAAAAACCGCTTAGATATTCTTTAATTCTCTCACGATCTTCATTTTCTTTATCGCCTTTGAAATATATCTCAATAAACTCAACTTTTGAAATAGCAACATGATATGCATAAATAACTCTTAAAGAAGAACCTTTTAAATACTGACAAAACAAGCGCGCTTTTACAACGGCGCACTGCTCATTCTTTGTCATCATATTAAAATGTTTACTATTCCCCAAGGGCACAACCGCAATCACGCGCTTAAACTCTTCCAAATCATCTGGCAGTGATCTATATTTCTTCGCCAGCCGCTTAAATTCCTTGGAAAATTCCAGTAATTCATTAAAGTTTATCGTCATAATTTCTTACAGAATAACGTTCATCGCGATAAAACACGCTTTCATAAGAAAGCGGTTGGCCTTCCTCGGCTGTTTTCCAAGGAATATCTTCGTGCGAATAATTTTCTATTTCTTTAGCATTTTTATCTGCAAGACGAGCTAGTACTTCGTCGATATGCTCTATCTCGCGAGCGGAAAATTTATCTAAATTAGGCCGTTTAAGCGGTAAATATTTCTTTTGCTCATACTTAAAATACTGACTCTTTACCGCTTCAATTTCTCCCTTTTTCTGCATGTCTGTAAAAATATCCTTCAATTCCACAGAAGTAGGGCCATGATGATTTTTAATATAGGTTGCACCCATCAAGTTTTCCTCAAATTTCTCAAAATAATCGAAATCTATAAAATATAGTATTTTATGGAGCACGGTTTCGCCAACATTCGGCTTGCTCCCGACTTTTCCTAATACATATAAAAGTACTTGTTTAAATTTATCAAGATTTTTACTGGTCACGCGAATTTGAAGATCGCTGGATGATTTTTGTTTTGGCTTTTCTTTCTCGTCGTAGATTTCCAAAAGCGTATCCATAGAAACATCAAATACTTTAGCAATGTTTGCTAATTCGGTGCTGTTTATATCCCGCGTTCCCGATTCTATCTGAGAAATTGCTGGACGGGAGATTTTTATTTTCTTGGCTAATTCATCTTGGGAATATTCAAAATCCTCGCGAAGCTCTTTAATGCGTTCGCCTAATTTTTTTCTCGTAATAGTAGCCATAATATAACCTTTTTAAAACCTTTTTACTTGTTCGCCGACCTTGATTGAGAAAGTTGTCCATACTTCAAATATATACTATGTTAGAAAAAATTACAATAGTGTAAGAAAACTTGACATATCCACACCCCCGCTCTAAAATAAGGATGAAATCGCAAGATTTTCCCTCCCTGCTACCTCTTGGCATGGCGGCATCGGTTTAGTCGAGCCGAGGACTACTAAAAATGAGGAAAGGGATGCGAGAAAATGAATACTATTCTTATTTCCTATGATTTACAAACTCCCGGTAAGGATTATGTAAATCTGTGGAAACATCTTCGATCTTATGGAAACTGGGCAAAACCATTGGAATCTGTTTGGTTGTTAAGAACAGCCTACAATGCCGAGCAAGTCCGGAATTCTACACTTAACCACATTGATCAAAATGACAAGATCTTCGTCGTAGACGTAACAAGTAGAGCTTCTGCTTGGAAAAATCTTACGATGGACGTGATTAAGTGGATAGGATCGCTATTATAGATGGTCGGAAGAAAGGTTTGGTACCAATCGAGCAACTCACCTCAAGAATGGCAATCCCAGCTTCACGATATATCAGAAAATCAAACTTTGACTGACGGTAGAAATGGTTGAGTAGAGAGGTTAAGTCAAAGATTACTCGTGATACATCTCCTGATTCCATCCTTAGACCCGTCAATAAAAGACGGGTCTTAAAATTTTAGACTCCTTCAATAATTTTAATTTCCGCCGCCGGATTTCGCGCCAGCGAAGCTGGCGCACCGCCTATATCAAAATTCTATTCTTTTTCTCCGTCTTCGCCAAGCGAATTGATAAAATCTTCTGCCAATTTTTTCCTATCCTCATTCATATCTTTAATTACTTTTTTGACATTTCTATTTTTTTCTTCCATCAAATTATCGTCATCGTCAAAAAATATCTTTTTATCTCTTCCAACGGTTGTCATTAATAATTCAATAACAAAATCATGTAATTCCCCACCAAGTCTTCCTTCGGTGCATTCAAATGCGATTAGAGGAATTTTCTCTGAAATCTTTTCCAATACATCCGATTCAAATTTTTTTAAATCTGAAAACCTTAGTTGGTCTGTGCCAGCATATTCAATAAAACCCTTCTTAAGCCATGTCAGATAAGTAGACGTTTCTTTAAAAGTTTGGAAGGCGCGGTCAATAAGAGCGATGTCTGCGTCTAATTCATTTTGATTTTTGGGTGTTTTACTTCCTAAAAACCACAAATGTAGAAATACATATCGTAAAATCCATAAATCTTTTATAAGTTGTTCATCTTTTAAATTTTGTCCTGTTTTGCTCTTTATTTTTTTAATATCATTTTTTATTTTTTCTTTTGTGCTTAAAAAATACTCAACATAAACCTGTAAAAACTCTATGTCTTTTTTCAGCTCTTCAATTATTTTTTTCTTAACCGATTCGTATGTTTCCCCTGCAGGTAATGTTTTTTCAAATGTTTCCTGGCGTGCGTTTACTATCTCCTTTAATTTTTCTATAAATGAGTCAGAATTTCTTAATTTAAGTCTTTGAGCTTCCGCACTAATTTCCGAATTATAATCAGAGTTCGCTAATCGTGTACTTATATCTATCAATTCATCTCTTCGTGTTTCATTATTGGTTTTATTGGCTTCTAAAAGTGCCTTTTCAATATCATCACAAACTTTTGCATATACTGCCGCCGATAGAATGCCATTTGGGGGGCTTTTCTTCTCCCATAGCAATGCGCATGGCAAGATCGGGATTGTCTTTATATAATTTTTCAGCCATTTCTCGCTGATATTTTATATTAACCTTGTGTTCTGAGACCCAATTAAAAAAATTCATAATTTTATATAAATTTTTCTACTTTAAAAAGTGATTTTTCTTCTGTGTCCATGGTTTTATTTTATTAACTTCTCTATCGAAACACCAAGGACTTTCGCAATTTTTATACTTAGTAATTAATCTCAATCATCACATTTTCCCCGCCTAAAATCAACAGTTCATTAAAAAACAGAATAAATGTTATTTCTGAAGCTTCCGCAGGTATTTTAGCATGGTTTCCCCTCAAAAAATTGCTGTAGCAATTTTTTGAGGGGAATAAAATGCCGAGGACGGACAGCGAGTCCCGCGCTGGCGGGACGAGCGCGCGAAGAAATAATATTTATTCTATTTTTACACCAATCCTACCTTATTTCTGCCTACTTTTTCAATTAGACGATTCTTGACATAATGTGAGAATTTATTGAAAATCAACAGTATCATGTCCGGGCATTCTAAGTGGTCGACAATTAAACATAAAAAGGCCTTAACCGACGCCAAAAAATCAAAGGTCTTTTCTAAAGTTGCCTCGCTGATAACTATCGCCGCTCGAAAAGGCGGCGACCCCGACAAAAATCCTTCTTTAAGAACGGTCATTGAGAAAGCCCATGAAGTTAACCTGCCAAAAGAAAATATTGAACGCGCCATTAAAAGAGGCGCCGGCGAAATTGCCGGCGCCCGGCTTGAGGAGCTCACCTATGGCGCTTTCGGCCCCGGCAGCGCGGTGATTTTAATAACCGCCATCACTGATAATAAAAACCGGACTCTGGCTGAAATTAAAAAAATATTGCAAGAACACAATGTTAAATTCGCCGAGTTGAATTCAATTCAATGGATGTTTCATCGTGAAGAAGCTGACTGGATTCCCAATAACCCGGTAAAAATAGATGATGAGAATGTAAAAAAAGAACTTGGAGCGCTTTATGAGGCCTTAGACGAACAACAAGACGTAAATGAAATCTATGATAATATTGGGGATTGATCCGGGCACAACTAGAATTGGTTATGCGGTAATTGAAAAAAAGGACAGTTATAATGTTAACTTACTGACCTGCGGCTGTTTGGAATCTAAAAATAAAGAACAAAAAGACCGCTTAAAAGAAATTGCTGATTTAGTTTCAGGTTTAATTTTAAAATATTATCCGGAGGTCCTGGCAATCGAAAAATTATTTTTTGCAAAGAATGTCAAAACAGCTTTAACTGTTTCCGAAGCCAGAGGAGTTATTATAAATTCGGCGAATTCTTTAAATCTAAATATTTGCGAATTCACTCCGCTTGAAGTTAAAGTCGCCATCGCCGGCTATGGCAAAGCAGAAAAAGAACAAGTGAAAAAAATGGCTTGTCGTATTCTAAAACTTGAAAAAATGCCCAAAATAGACGACACCAGCGATGCTCTTGCTATCGCCCTCACGGCTTGCTATACTAACCCCAAATTTACCATTAAATAATAAAATATGGCCACAAAACATCGTTTAAATAATGAGGATGGTTTTGAGGAAGTAGATGAATTGGAAGACTCTGAAGTCTCGGAAATGGGAGAAGATGGTATTTTAACGCTGAAAAATCCAGAAGAGGTAGGTCTTGACGACACCGACTCGGAGGAGACCCCGGAGACAACGGAAGGGGAATAAATAAAGGCCAGTACTATTTAATTTTTATCTTACGATAAATTTTCTTTCCGGCTCTTAGGGTTATTTCCCCTCCCTTAAAACTATCCTTTTTTATCAAAAAATTAGAGTCAACTAATCTTTTCTCGTCCAAATATCCTCCTCCTTGAGTTATTAATCTCCGGGCTTCGGAAACAGATTTTGACAGCCCCGAAATAACAAATAGCCTAGAAATTAAAATTCCTTTTTTTAATTCCTCCTTTTTTAAAAGAGTCGTGGGTATTAAATCGGCGCGCTTTCCCTGCCCTTTATCTTTTCCAAAAAGGCTATCAGAAGCATGTCTGGCTTTTTTAGCTGCTTCTTCGCCATGAAGAATTTTTGTCGCTTCAAATGCCAGAATTTCTTTAGCTTTTTTAATTGCAAAACCCTTTAATTTTCCGTATTTTCTTATTTCTTCCATCGGCAAAAATGTAAAAATGGATAAAAATTTTACCACATCAGCGTCATTAGTATTTATCCAAAACTGATAATATTCATAAGGTAAAGTCTTTTTAGGGTCAAGCCAGATTGCCCCCTTTTCGGTTTTCCCCATTTTGTTGCCGCCCGCGGTTTTTATCAAGGAAAAAACAATGCCGTACGCTTCTTTTTTCTCTAACCTACGAATGAGTTCAACGCCAGCCACAATATTACCCCATTGGTCGCTGCCGCCCATCTGAATTAAGCAGTTATAATTTTTAAACTGATGCCAAAAATCATAGGCCTGAAGAAGTTGGTAATTGAATTCAAGAAAAGACATGCCTTTTTTCAGGCGGATTTTTACGGATTCAGAATTTAACAGGCGATTGACGCTAAAATGAACGCCGAAATCTCGGAGAAATTCAATGTAATTTAATTTAACCAGCCAGTCGGCGTTGTTTAAAAATAGGGCGCGGTTTTTTTCAAAATCTATAATTCGGGAAACTTGTTTTTTCAGAGACTGAGCATTTTGATTGATTTGTTGACGACTCATTATCGGCCGTGTTTTATCTATGTAACTCGGGTCCCCCACTAAACCGGTTCCGCCACCGATAAGAAAAATCGGCCGGTGCCCTTGTCTTTGGCTATGAGCTAAAGCCATAATCGGCACGAGATTCCCCACATGAAAACTAGAAGCTGTCGGGTCAAAACCAATATAAAAAGTGACTTTCTGCCTGGAGAGCAATTGCCGAAGGCTGTTTTCATTGGTTGATTGCTCGATAAATCCCCTTTCCTTCAAAACATCGTAGAAATTTTTTCGTGTTTCCATGTTATATTGTATTTAAATCTAGAATACCAGATAATTGAGCACTTGTGAAGATAAATGCTAAGATTGTTTATTAGAAATGAAAAAATACTATAAAATTTTATCTAAAATCGCTTTCGGAGGAATTATTTTTATTTTTGTCGCCGTGACTTTGTCTATTTTTGTTTTTTTCTACTACAGCCGTCAATTGCCCGACCCCAATGCTTGGCAGGATAGAAAAATTATCCAATCAACAAAAATCTACGACCGTGAAAACAAAAATCTTCTTTATGAAATCCACGGCGAGGAAAAAAGAACCGTAATTCCTTTTAATGAAATCCCTCAGATAGTAAAGGAGGCGACGGTCGTCGCTGAGGACACGGGATTTTATAGCCACTCAGGCATTAATATCCGCGGCTTCCTCCGGGCAATGTGGACCGATATTAAAGGCGGGACATTGACCGAGGGTGGTTCAAGCATCACTCAACAGCTTATAAAAAACGCTTATTTCACGCCAGAACGGATTTTCAGCAGAAAAATTAAAGAGTTGATACTAGCAATCGCGCTGGAAAGGAAATATTCTAAGGATGAAATCCTTAATTTTTACCTAAACCAAATTCCTTACGGCTCGAATTCTTATGGCATCGAAGCTGCGGCCCAAACTTATTTTAACAAACCCGCCGAAGAGCTCGCCCTTAATGAAGCCGCTTATTTAGTCGTTATGCCTAAGGCCCCTTCTTATTATTCGCCCTATGGTAATCATGGAGAAGAATTAAAATCGCGCGCCAATTACGTTTTAAGCCGGATGCACGAATTAAAATATATTTCAGATAATGACTATAAAAACGCCCTGAAAACAACGGTTAATTTTGTTGACCAAAAAACCAGCCTCACCGCCCCTCATTTTGTATTTTTCATCCGTGATTATTTAAATGAAAAATATGGCGAGGATTTTGTTGAAAAGGGCGGACTTAAAGTCACTACGACCCTTAATCTAGATCTGCAAAAAATTGCCGAAACAGTAGTTGAAAATGGCGCCGAGCGCAATGAAATTTATAATGCTAAAAACGCCGCTCTGGTGGCAATAGATCCGAAAACCGGCCAGATTCTCGCCATGGTCGGTTCAAAAAACTACTGGAATAATCCAGAACCAGAAGGTTGTGAACCAGGGAAGAATTGCCAATTTGAACCCAATGTTAATATTGCCACAAGATTGAGACAGCCTGGTTCGGCCTTTAAGCCTTTTGTTTACGCCACGGCAATAAACAATGGTTACACGCCGGATACGGTGATTTGGGATATTCCAACAGAATTCAATCCACTGTGTTCCTGGGATGGCATTGCCGAACCGGGAGTTGATCAGCAAACTTGTTATAAGCCCAAAAATTATGATGGTCGCTTTAGGGGCCCGGTAACTTTGAAACAAGCTTTAGCCAACTCGTTAAATGTCCCCTCGGTCCAGGTTTTGTATCTTGCCGGCGTTAATAATGCTATGAACACGGCTGAAAATTTAGGGATCACCACTCTAAAAGACCGCTCCCGTTATGGCCTTTCTTTGGTCTTAGGAGCCGCTGAAGTGAGATTACTGGATATGGTTTCAGCTTATGGAGTTTTCGGGCAAGAAGGAATTAAAAGAGAACCGATTGGCATTTTAAAAATTGAAGATGGCAGCGGGCGCGTTTTAGAAGAATATAAAGATCAGGGCCAAAAAGTGCTAAGTGAGCAGGTAACAAGAGAAATTAATGATATTTTATCCGATAATATCGCCCGGGCTCCGATGTTTGGGTTATATAGCCCGCTTTCGCTGGGCGATAGGCCGGTAGCTGCAAAAACCGGAACCACCCAAGATCCTAATGACGAAACAAAAGCTAGGGATGCTTGGATTATTGGCTACACGCCATCGCTAGTAGCCGGCGTTTGGACTGGCAATAATGATAACACTCCTATAGAAAAGGGAGGGGCGGGCGTTGCAGCTGCTGGTCCGATTTGGCACGACTTTATGGCCCAAGCGTTAAAAGACGCTCCAATTGAAACTTTTACCAAACCCGACTCAATAATAACCGACAAGCCAATTCTTAACGGCCAATACCAAATTTCGGTAAAACTAAAAATCAATAAAAATAACGGTCTTTTAGCAACCAATAAAACCCCTCAAAATTTAATTGAGGAAAAATCTTTTATTGAAATTCACACGATTTTATACTGGCTAAACAAAAACAATCCCCAAGGAGCGCCGCCGGAAAAACCCGATTCGGATCCTCAATTTAAAAATTGGGAAGTGTCCTTACAAAACTGGCTTAAATCTAACTACTCAACTATCTTTAACCAATTGCCGACAGATTATGATTTTTAAGTGTTTTTAATTGGCATTAGAATATAGAAAAAATCAGTGTTTTTAGCTGGTTTAATAACCGCCGGTTTCTGATCCCCATTAAATTCCAAAACAATTTCCTCACTGTTTATATTTTTCA